>Ga0326728_10008050_pt1 | contig 26535 bp, 23 predicted proteins | sample MB3enrmetagenome_FD_207602 | JGI IMG/M metagenome (GOLD analysis project Ga0326728, IMG submission 207602) | Lab enriched peat soil microbial communities from McLean, Ithaca, NY, United States - MB31MN | ecosystem: Environmental > Terrestrial > Soil > Wetlands > Peat | place: USA: New York... | reverse complement strand
AAAGGCGACCGTTATAAGTGGAGTCTTACGCTGACCGCCATCAACATAACCAACAAACTGGCGCTGTATAACTTCCTTTCGACCTTCAGCGGGACGCATTATGTGACGCCGCGCGCGCTGACGGCGCAGCTCGGGTTCCACTTCTAACGGCGAGTTGGTTGCCTGACGAGTAGAGACGCGGCGAGCCGCGTCTCTACTGTAGTTTCGCGTATTCCGCTTTGGCTTCGTGGAGCAGCGGGAGGTCGGGGTCGGCGTCTTTCCAGGCGGCGAGAAAATTCTGATAGGCAATGCGGGCCTTGGGAGTGTCGCCCTGCTTTTGCAAGACTCTGCATAACTCCAGTTGAGCGATCACGAAGCCAATGTCGGGTTCGCTTAGGGGTTTGGAGTCGAGGACCTTCTGGAAATCCAGCTGCGCTTCGGCGAAACGTCCAGCCTGTTCGTAGGCTATGCCACGGGCGAGAAAGACGCCAGTGTTGGCGCGGCCATAGACGGCGGCGGCGTTGAGGAAGTCGAGCGCCTTGGCCGGGTCGGCCTTGGCGGGATTGGCGGGGCGGAGGGCGGCGGTGGCGCGAATCATGGGGACGGTCAAGTTGATGGCGATAGTATCGTTGGGATGGGCGCGCTGAATTCCGTCGGCCAAAGCGAGGGCTTTCTGGTCCTGGCTCAAGATGGCGAAGGTTTCGGCCACACTGCCGGTCACGGAAAGAGTTGGAGACAAGCGCAGGGCCTCGGTGGCCTCGCGGTCGGCTTCGTCGTGATTGCCCACCAAGGCCTCGAAGTTAGCCAGCTGCGCTTCCACATCGGCCCGGTTGTTCAAGTGGAGACGATCAAGCGCATCTTCGGCTTGGCGCGCAAATTCCCTCGCCTGGCGCACTTGCCCATGGGTACTGGCGAGGCCGAAGCGGAAATAGAAAACGTTGACCTCTCCATCGGGAGTGGCGGCGGTGTTTTGGAGTTCCTTCTCCATGTCAGCGTCTTTGCCTTCGGCCCAGTCCAACGAAGCCAGCTTCAGATGGAAGCCCATGGGGGATACCTTGTGCTGAAGTGCGGCGTTTATAGTGGCGCGGGCTTCCTCGACCCGGTTCAGCCCCGCATAAGCATTGGCGAGGGTCTCATAGCCGGTCACACCGTCGGGTTCGAGTTCCACAGCATGTTTGGCGTTTTCCAACGCGTTGTCGAATTGTCCCAGCCCGTCATAGATGCTCGCCAGATTGCTGAACGGAGTGGAATCGCGCGGGTAGGTCTGGCGATAGAGTTCGTAGGCGGTAATGCCTTTGTCGAGTTGGCCGCTATCGGCGTAGTAATGGGCCATGATGTAGAGCTTCTCGCGCTCGCTGGCGCGATCGCGAAGCTCGAAGGCTTTCTGACGGTTTTGCTCCGACAGCTGGGTCTGGCCAAGGTTGGCGTAGACCGTGCCCAGGCGGGCGTAGGCCATGGCGAAATTGGGATCGAGCTCGACGGCCCGCTGGTAGTCGGGAAGAGCCTCCCGCTCGTCGCCCATGTTATGCTTGGCGTCGCCCAGGCTGAGGGCCTTCAGCGCGTCGAGCGACGAGGTGGTGGCCTGGGAGAGAGGCATGTCGTACTTCTGCACCATCGACAACGACTCGCCGAGTTCCCGGCGCAGCTTGCTGGCGGCGCTGTGCAGCGCATTCAGCACATCTTCCTTGCGTTCCGCCTGGACCTGTTGGCGCCCGAGGGAATCGCCGGACAAAATGTTGGTGGCTTCGAGGGTGATGACGTACTGGCCGCCAACGCTGTCAATGCTGCCGTTGAGCATGGCCTTGATGCCGTCGCGCTGGCAGATTTCGCGGCCCACGTCGCTGGTGATGCGGTCGCCGGGGCTGCGGCCCATGAACTGCAAGGTCTGGCGAATCTTCGATTCGGGGAAGACGTTGAGGTAGGGGGATTGGCCGAGATCGAAGGCCAGGGCTTTTTTGAGCGTGCCATCGAAGACAGGATCGGTGGTGGTGTTCACGAAGTCGGCGATGAGGATCGAATCTTTTTCGGTGAGCGCGTGTCCGCGCTTGAGAAACACGAAGCCAATGGCGGCGGCGGCGAGAGCGACGATCAGGGCCGGGATCAGCCACGCGGGCAGCTTGCGGCTTCCGCCCAGCGCCGTGGTTTTGCGGCCGGAAAAACTGCGCATGGAGGAACTGGACGCAGCGGCGGCGGCAATCGTGCCCGATTCCGAGTCGCGTTTGAGGCGCTTTAAGTCGGAGCGCACATCGGCGGCGCTCTGGTAGCGGAGGTCGCGGTCTTTTTCCAGCAGCTTGTTGAGGATGGCCTCGAACTGCTCCGGCAAGTCGGGGTTCAGGCGCAAGGGTGCGGCGGGCTGGCGATTGAGGATGGCGTCGAAAATGACGGCGGAAGTGTCTCCGCGAAAAGGCACGGCGTTGGTGGCCATCTCATAGAGCACGGCGCCAAAAGAGAACAAGTCACTGCGGGCGTCGAGGTCTTTGCCGCGCGCCTGCTCCGGTGACATGTAGGCGACGGTGCCGACGGTCGATCCGGGGCTGGTGAGAAACGGCTCGTCCACGGTTGCCGCCGATCCAATGGTGGCGGCGGATAAAAGGGAGGGCTTGGCCGTGCGCTTGGCCAAGCCGAAGTCGAGGACTTTGGCCTGGTTGCGCGTGGTCACGAAAATGTTGGCGGGCTTGATATCGCGGTGGACGATCCCCTTGCCATGGGCGGCGTCGAGCGCGTCGGCGATCTGCGCGCCGAGCTCGAGCAGTTGATTGAGTTCCATGGGCTGGCCGTGGACGGCGAGACCGTGGATGCGGCTCTTGAGCGTCTCGCCTTCCAGCAACTCCATGGCGATGAAATGGCGTCCGCCGTCCTCGCCAACCTCGTAGATGGTACAGATATTGGGGTGGTTCAGCGCCGAGGCCGCGCGCGCTTCCCTCTGAAAACGGTCGAGCGCCAACGCATCGTTTTCCGTCTCGGGAGGGAGGAATTTGAGCGCGACATGGCGGCCCAGGTTGACGTCTTCGGCTTCGTACACAACGCCCATCCCTCCGCCGCCTAGCTGCGCAAGTACGCGGTAGTGCGAAACGGTTTGGCCGATCATTCCGGGGATCGCTCCTGAGAGAGAGTCAATGAATGTTAGGCCCGAGGCTTACACTCAGTCAAACCCGCTAGCTCTACCGGTTATACGATGCGGAGAGGCGGAAGGTTCACAGCCTTTAAGATATTCACCGAGGCGGCGGACACTGTTGTTTGAAGTATCGCCGAAGATCTAATGGCCGAAGATCCATGGCCGAAAGGCGGTAGTTTCGACGCTCGGAGGGCCAATGCAGTAATCAGGGCCAGTGACCCCGGTTACGAAAGTTTACCTCCGAATATCCAAATCCTTTTCCGCCCGTCCCGCGCCTGTTATCAATGAGTATTCCCTAATCGCTTCCCCTGGGGATTGCACCCGGCTCCCCTGGTGGGAGATCGACGAAATGCAAACTCGCCCACAATCCTGGAGGGACATGAGCGCCGCGCCACGAGTTTTTGTGGCCGTTGTGGTGATTTGCGGGACGGCTGTCCTGACCTTCTCGCTGTGGCACGGCAGGAGTGAGAATCCGTTCAAATTCCTATGTTATCTAGCGATTGCGCTGGCGGCATCGCGGCTCAAGGTGAACTTGCCCGGCATTACCGGGACGATGTCGATGAACTTTCTGTTTCTGCTGCTGGGTGTGTTGGAGCTGAGTTTGCCGGAAGCCATGGCCCTGGGCTGCGCAGCGGTGATCGTACAGTGCCTGGGCGATGGTCCGATCCCGATTCAAGTCGCCTTCAACGTCTGCTCGACAGCGCTTGCCATTGCCGTGACCTTCGCCGCGTATCACCAAATTTGGTTGTACCATCTGGTGAAGAACCCTTCGACATTGATATTTCTGGCGGCTTGCGTTTACTTCGTGGCCAATACCGTCCCGGTCTCCGCCGTCATTTCGTTGACGGAGCGCAAATCGCTGCGCAAGATCTGGATCGACTGCTACTTCTGGAGCTTCCCCTACTATCTGGTGGGCGCGGCTGTGGCCGGCATGATGAGTTGGCTGCAAGGCTTTACCGACTGGCAGATGCCGTTGCTGATGTTGCCGGTGGTCTATCTCATCTATCGCTCCTACCGCCTTTACCTCGGCAAACTGGAAGACCAGAAGCGGCACGTGGAAGAAATGGCCGATTTGCACATGCGCACGATCGAGGCGCTGGCGCTCGCCATCGAAGCCAAGGACCAGACCACTCACGACCACTTGCAGAGAGTTCGGGTCTACGCCGTCGAGGTAGCGAAGGAGCTCGAGGTCGACCGCGAAGGAATGGAGGCCTTGCAGGCGGCAGCCTTGCTGCACGACATTGGCAAGCTGGCGGTCCCCGAGCACATCATCTCGAAACCGGGCCGGCTCACGCCGGAAGAATTCGAGAAAATGAAAATCCATCCCTTGGTGGGAGCGGAAATTCTGGAACGGGTGTGTTTTCCCTATCCGGTCGTCCCCATCGTGCGGGCCCATCACGAAAAATACGATGGGACTGGCTATCCGCTGGGGCTGCGCACGACCGAGATTCCGCTCGGCGCCCGCATTCTGGCGGCAGTGGATTTTCTGGACGCGCTGGCTTCCAACCGCCAATATCGGCGGGCGCTCCCGCTGCATGAAGCGATGGCGCGGCTGGCCGATGAATCGGGAAAGTCTTTTGACCCGCAAGTGGTCGCGGTGCTGCAGCGAAGATACGTGGAGCTTGAGCAACTGGTGCACGCCCGCACCGACCGCCTGGGCAAGCAAAGGTTATCCACGGAAATCAAAGACCAAGACGCCAACGAGGAATCGGCCATCCAGCCGGCAGCCGGGTTTGCGGCGCAAGGCAAGCGGCCAGTCCCGGAGCGCAGCTTTCTCAGTTCCATCGCGGCGGCCCGCCAGGAAGCGCAGACTCTTTTTGAACTCAGCCAGGACCTGGGAGCTTCGCTCAGCCTCGACGAAACGCTCTCCGTGTTCGCCGTGAAGCTGCTCCGGGCCATGCCTTACGATGCGATCGCCATCTACGTGCGTCATGGCGATGAATTGGTGCCCGAATATGTGAATGGCGACAACTTCCGGCTGTTCGCATCGCTGCGCATTCCGATGGGGCAGGGGCTCTCGGGCTGGGTCGCGCAAAATCTGAAACCCATCCTCAATGGCAATCCTTCGGTCGAACCCGGCTACCTGAACGACCCTTCAAAGTACAGCACGCTGAACGCGGCCCTCGCCGTTCCGCTCGAAGGCTTGCAAGGCGTGGTCGGCGTGGTCGCTTTGTACCACGCGGAAAAAGATTTCTTTACTTCCGACCACCTGCGGATTTTGCTGGCCATCAGTTCCAAGATGGCGCTCGCCATCGAGAACGCGATGAAGTACCAGCAGGCGGAAAGTTCGGCGGTCACCGATTATCTCACCGGCCTGCCCAATGCGCGCTCGCTCTTCCTGCAACTCGACCGGGAACTGGCGCGCTGCAAACGCGATGACGGCACCCTGACGGTGATGGTCACCGACCTGGACGGTTTCAAGCAGATCAACGACCGCTTTGGACACCTGGAGGGGAACCGCGTGTTGCGGCTGTTTGCGCGCGCGCTCAAGGAGACCAGCCGTGAGTACGACTATGTGGCGCGCATGGGCGGCGACGAGTTCGTGGTCATCGCTCCCGGACTCACGCCCGAAGCGGCCGCACGCAAAGCGGAACAGATGCGGGAGCTGGCCCAACAAGTGGGCAAGGACGTCTGCAACGAGGACATTCTATCGCTCAGCGTGGGCAAGGCTGTCTATCCCGAAGACGGGATGGATGCCGAAAAAATCCTATCGGAAGCCGACAAGCGCATGTACCTGCAGAAGCAAAACCGGTCGTCGCAGAAGGACCGCCGTCTCTATCCGCGGGTGGGCGGCCGGCTCACCGCGGAAATCTCTGGAAACGGCCAGCACGGAACCATGCTTGGCATCGTCACCAACCTGAGCCAGGGCGGTTGCTACGTCGAAACCAGCGGTCTCCTGCCGCCCGGAGCGCAGTTCAAACTCACTTTTGCATACGAACGTACGAACGTTACGGTTGAAAGCGAAGTCGTGCGCATGGACATGGGCATTGGCGCGGCGCTGAAGTTCGGTGAAACGACGCACGAGATCCGCGCCGGCTTGCAGCGCATCCTGGAGCAGTTGGCCAGCGCGGAAGCGGTCGTCGATCTAAGACGCAGCCACAACGCCGCCGCCGGAAGCACGCTCTGAAAAGAATTCCAGTTTCGTATCAGGACATCGCTTTAGCGATGCCTTAAGCCCTTCAAGAATCGCGTGCACCTTTAGGGGCCGGGCGAGACGCCCGGCTCTCCACCAGCAAGCATGGATCGATAGCAATAAGAATTACGCGGGAATAGCGAGCGGCCGAATCTGGACCAGCGGCGCGGCATTGCCTGGCGCGGCATTGCCCGATAAAGCGCGCGGTTTCGACAGCCCTTGCCGCAGCATGTTTGCCGTCGCCACGCCCGTCCGGTAGAACGATTTCTCGCAATCCGCAGTCGATGGGCCCCGCATATTTCCTTCCACATACGCCAAGCCCGGACAGCGCGAGCAAGCGGTGACGTGCGAGCACGACGAACAGACGGTCAAATCCTTGGCCTGAATTGACCGGACCTCTTTCATCTGCGGCGACAGATTCCAGATATCCAAAAACTTTTGCTGCCGAATATTTCCCGTGGGAAGCGGAAACTGCACGCAGGGAAAGACATCGCCGTAGGGAGAAATGTAGCAGAAGGAATGGCCCGCGCTGCACGAGTAACCCTCAAGGTCCTCCTCCGAAGGCGGCTTCGGAGGCGCGCAGAACTCTTCCTGGCTGCCGGCCAGCGCGGGATTGCGGAAAATTTCCGGCAGTTCTTCTCCCGGAATACGCAGCGCAAGAACCGACGTGCCGCCGTCCATCATGGGCGTAATCGTGGGATCGAGCGTGTAATGAACGCCAAGTTCTGCGGCAAGTTTTTGCACGCCGCTCTGATCGGAAAGATTCACCGTCATCAATACATTGGCGATGGTGACGCGCAGCCCTTGCTCGCGTAAAAAGCGAATGGCCTTGATGGTGCGTTCGAACGAGCGCGGCAGCTTGGTGATGGCGTCGTGGGCTTCGGGACGATGCGAGTAGAGGCTGATTTGGATCGTGTCCACGCCGAGCTCGCGAATTCTCCGCGCTTCCTTTTCATGGATCATCACCGCGTTGGTCTTGATCTTGACGTTGAACATGAGACGCCGCGCGTGTTCGACGATCTCAAAGAAATCGCGGCGCAGGAAGACCTCGCCGCCGCTCAAGGTGAGAAAGAAAACGCCAGCCTCGGCCAGTTGATCGAGCGCGCCCTTGATTTCGGCGGCCGTCATTTCGCCGTGATCGTCGTGATCGAGATAACAATGAACGCAGCGCTCGTTGCAGCGATAGGTGACGTCCATGTGCACGGCGAGCGGCACCCCCAGGTTGAACGCCTTCTGGCCCACTTCGCTCATCAAGGTCATCGGGGATTCTCCGGTGCCTGAGGTTGGTCGGATAGATGATCGGACGGTCGGTCGGAAACGATAAGAATTCCGTGGCTGGAAAGTTCGGCGACGAACTGCTCGGCATCCGACTGGGCCTGTTCGAAATCGATGTCGAATTGCCCGCAGATTTTTTCGCGGACAATATCCCGCAGGGGCGTGTGGCCGTCGGCCGCCTGAAAAATTGCGGTGGCGACCTCGTTCAGCGTGAAGAATGTCGAATCGGCCGAGTTCATCACCATCATTTCGCCGGCCAACGCGCGGGCGGCGATGGCGGAACTGCGCGCAATGTAAATGCCATGCTCAGGCATGTTCGGGCGCCCCCTCGGAGTTGCGAGCAAAGCTGCCAGCAAAGTTGCATGCGAAGTTGCGGTCGAAATCTCGCACCATGTCCCACACTCTGGCATCAGGATAGAACGTCAAGCGGCGAATGGGAACCCTGGCGGCGAAATCGCAGGCCGTAGCGAAAAGCTTCTCCACCAGCCCCTGGTCCTCGGCGAAAAAAAGAATATTGCGCATTAGTCGCCGGACGGCTTCCGCTGACGGCAATTCGTCGACGCGGTTCTCCAAACCCTGTTCCAGAAAAAAAAGAGCGGCGACCGGGGCCGTGCGGTTCTCGCCGGGCCTGGCCAGCTCTCCGGCGAAAGGAGTGCCAAATGCCGCGTAGCCGTTGGCGTTCGGGCGCACGTAGGAAATTTCATCGGTGAGCAGAGCGATGTCCGCTGGCGCCAGCCGCGTCATCGTGGTTTTGCCCGCGCCCGATACACCCGAGAACAAATAGGCCCGGCCATCGCAAATCGCGCTGGCAGAGTGCAGCAAGAACCCGCCGCGCCCGGCCAGAATCAAGCTGTGCAGAATACGCAGCACGGAATCGAGAGAATATGGATTGGCATTTTGCCGCACGCTGCCGCGCCCGGTGCGCGGGTCCCAGCGCGCGCGGAAGTCTCCGCGCTCGATGAGCCAATCTGTATTTTTGTTGTTGTTGCCTGCGCGGCGGACGCGGACCTCGTCGTCGGAAGCCGCTCCTCCCTCCGCAAGATCGAACTCAAGCTCGAACTCGGGATGCGAAGAACTCAGAAACCCCTCATAGCGCTGCCGCAGCAGTTCGAAAAATCGCGCGTCGTCGGTGGCGAGAGCGATCGGGATCCCTCCGATTTCGACGCACGCGACTTTTCGGGACGCCGCCATCATAAGTTTCCCGGCTCTACAGTGCTTTCGGAATTAGGCAAGTCGCGCGCCGATGCCTTCCAACGGTGAAGCTTAAGAGCGAAACGCCGTGCCACGCTGCAATAGCAGAGGACCATCCCCACGGCGCGAGACCATTTCACGCCAAACCGCGACGCGACGCGCCTTTCGCCGGAGCGGCGCACGAGCCGGCCCAGCAGCGCTTGGGCAGGAAACAAAGGGTCGGGGCCAGGCACGGAATCGCCGCGCAACAGGAAGCCAACCTGCGTGCCGGAAGCGGCGAAGTTACGCTGGATGAAGCGGTGCAGAAAGAAACGGCCATCGCGCAGCGCCAGCACGATCTCGCCGGGCCGGACGTCTTCGAGCGAGCAGCTTTCGATCTCGACCACATCGTCCGGCCAAAGCGTGGGCAGCATGCTTTCCCCGTGAACGCGCAGACGCACGCTCGAAGGCATGGAACCACTTCCGCGCAAAACGTCGGCTACCAAAGCCGAACGTATTGCGCTTGGGCCGGCGTCGCTGTCCACCGTCAGGAAGTCTTGTGCGAGAACTGGCATTGGGAAGCGCAACAAAAAATCTGCCTTGTCCCCCAGTTTTGATCGGAGTAAAGGCAGTGTACTACACGGATTTCGCCGCTGCCAGTAATGAGCTGGTTGCACAAAGAGGAAGGCGAAACGAGGCCGTTCAATAGAACGACAGCGTTCCATTCTGCCGCGCCCGCCGCAAACTGAGCGCCAAGCCGGCGAGCGCTAGTGGCAACATGACCGCGCCAAACCCGGCCAGGGTAGCCAGGGTCGGAGCCATCGCCGCAATCGGCTGCCCCTCCAGCAGCGCCCGGCGCATTCCGTCGATGGCGTAAGTGAGCGGGACGGCGCGCGCCAGAAGCTCAAGCGGCCGCGGCAGGCTCTGGATCGGAAACATCGTCCCGCTCAAAAACCACAGCCCGGAACCGAGCAGCCACACGAGCGCCGAGCCTTTCTGGAACGCAACCTGAAGCGTGGCCGCCGCGATCCCCAGCGCCAGGGCGATCGCCAAAGAAAGAATCATGACCAGCGCGCACGACAAAAAATTGGCGTAGATCGCAGCCCGAAAAACCGCGACTCCGGCGAAAAGATAGACCAGCAGATTGACCAGATTCCCGGCAAAGGCGGAAATTGAACTAAGGACGACGAGTTCAGCCGGCGCGGTCGTGGTCGTCATGAGCACTTCCAAAGTCCCCGTCTGCTGCGCTTCCTGCACCGCGCTCAGGAAGGCTTGCGCGCTCATCACAAAAAAAGTGTAGACGCCCGTGCCCACCATTAGAAACGGAAAGTACTCGATGCCGCTAGGCCGAAAACTGGGACCGATGGCGCGCGATAAAAAATAAAACGCCGCCAGTTCCGTGAATACTCCGGCCATCGTCACGGCGAATCCGCTGCGATGGCGGACGGCCGTGAGTAAATCCCGCCACAAGATGGCGCGAAGCTTGTCGAGTGTCGAAGTCATACGAACATTTACAATTTGCGATTTGCAATTTGCAATTGCAATTCCGCGTACAACGAGCGAAAAATTCCAAAAAACAATTTCAAATTACAAATCGCCAATTACAAATTCATCTCGTCGATTTCGCCCGTCATCCGAAAATAAAAAGACCGCAGCGTCTCCGCGTTTTCACCGTCGCCCAGCGAGCGATTGGCGAGCAGTTCGCCGCGATGCAGCAGCAGCAGCCGGTCCGCGACCGCGGCCGCTTCCGCGAAGTTGTGGGTGGCGAGCAAGACCGTCGTCTCTTGCCTCGCCAAGCCTCGGATCGTGGCCCAGAAGTGCGCCGTGGTGGCGGCGTCGAGGCTGCGCGTTGGTTCGTCGAGCAAGAGCACGCTGGGACGCTTGACCAGCGCGCGCGCAATGCCGAGGCGTTGATACATACCGCTGGAAAACTTCATGACCAAGGTATCGGCTTGCTCTTCGAGTCCGGTATCGCGGAGAACTTCTTTGATTCGCTGCGTCCGCTCGGTGCGCGGAACTTCGTCGAGACTGGCAAAAAAATCGAGGTTCTCGCGCGCCGAAAGACGCGCAAAGAACGAGCGCTCCGCCGCAATGGCGATGCCAACTTGCCGCCGTACTGCACCGGCATCGCGCCGCGCATCGCAGCCGCCCACCAGCACCGCTCCCGCATCGGGCAAGAGCATGGTCGAAATCAGCTTGAGCGCCGTGGTTTTTCCGCTGCCGTTCGGGCCCAGCAGCACCAACACCTCCGCGCGCGCCGCCGAAAAACAAATATCTTGCAAGGCCACAGTTTCGCCGCCCCGCTCGCGTCCCAGCCAATTGAACAGCGCCGGACGATGGCGAAATACCTTGCGAACGGATTCGAAAACGACTCGGTCCATAAAAGTGACTTGCTGGTGGAGAGCCGGACGTCCCCGCCCGGCCGTCCTGCTAGCCGGGCGGGACGCCCGTCGCTCCACCGCGCGAAAGAAGCTATTCCGAACGAACTTCGGGCGCGCACCGAAGACTCTGTATTATAGTGGCGATTCGCGTTTCCACACCTATGGCCTCAGCAGCCGATTCCATGTCACGCACCACTCCGGGAAGAGACGAATTCAATCTCTTGTGCGCGCTGGCTGGAGCGGAGCTAACTTCGGAGCACATCGATCGCATCGCGAATTGGAATCTCTCTGCGCTCGACTGGACCGAATTTCTTCGCCTGGCGGAGCACCACGGCATTCTTTCACTAGCCGCCCGCAATTTGATTGAACACGGTCGCACGCTTCCGCCGGAAATCGAAACTTCGCTGCGGTCCGCGTACGACGCGAACTTGCGGCGCAGTTTATGGTTCGCCGGGGAACTGGCGCGCATTATGCGGCACTTCGAGCACCGGCAGTTGCGGGCGATTCCGTACAAAGGCCCGGTGCTGGCGCAATCGGCTTACGGCGATCTCGGGATGCGAAGTTTTTCCGATCTCGATTTCCTGATTTCTCCCGCGGATTTCGCACGGGCGAAGCTGGCCCTGGCTGAAATCGGATATCGTCCTTCCGCGGATCTTTCTCCCGCCGTCGAAAGATTCTGGCTGCGCACAGGCTATGAGCGCGCGTTTGACGGCGCGGCGGGACGGAACCTGGCCGAACTGCAATGGGCCTTGCTGCCGCGTTTCTATGTTGTCGATTTGCTTATTGAAGATCTGCTGGCGCGCGTCGGCTGCACTATCGTTGGCGGCTGTGAAGTGCCGTGCCTGTCTCATGAAGATTTGCTGCTTGTGCTCTGCCTGCACGCCGCCAAGCATCTTTGGACGCGGCTCATCTGGCTCTCGGATTTTGTGGAAACTTTGCGAACTCAATCCCAAACTCAGACCATCGACTACGCGCAGGTGTTCTCCCGGGCGCGCGCGCTGGGAATCGCGCGCATTCTCGGCGTAAGTTTCTGGCTGGTGAAGAACGTGCTTCATGCGGAGCTTCCCAACCCCGCGGAAGAAATGATTGCCACCGATCCTCGAGTGCCCGCTCTGGGCGCGGAATTCGCCGGGCGGCTGGCTCGCGGCATGGCCTACGATTTCGAATCCACCGAATATTTCCGCCTCATCATGAAACTGCGCGAACGCCGCGGCGACCGCTGGCGATATCTCTGGCGGCTGGTCTGGACGCCGAGCGTGGGAGATATCGCCGCGGTGCGATTGCCGGAAGCGATTTTTCCACTTTACCGAATCGTGCGGATTGGCCGGCTGACGCGAAAGCTTGTCTGGCGATGAGTGAGACGTGGCAAGCCGCGTCTCTACAGGAATCCAACGCGCCACCCCTAATGCAATTCCCCGTCGCCGGGTGCGACATCGGGAGTGTCGACTTTCCTTTGCGCAACCGCCGTGTTCGCTGGCGCCGGAGCCGGCTGAAATTCTCCCGGCTCTTTGCCCGCCAGAGCTACGTTCATGAACTGCATCCAGATGGGCAGAGCGGCGCGGGCTCCGGTCTCTTTTTCGCCGAGGGACTTTTTCTCGTCGTAGCCGATCCACACACCGCATGTGAGCGACGGAGAAAAGCCGACGAACCAGGCGTCGGTGAAATCGTTGGTCGTCCCAGTCTTGCCGGCCAGCGGATAAGGCATTTTGGCGGCGGCAATCGCGGTGCCATGCAGCACCACCTCCCGCAGCATCGAGGTCATGACGCGCGCGGTGCGCGAACTGACCGCGTCTTTAATGTCGGAAAAATCTTCTTCCAGAACGCGGCCGTCGTAGTCGGTCACACGCGTGATGTAGCGCGGAGCCACGCGCACGCCGTCGTTCGGAAACACGCTGAAAGCCGAAGTCTGCTCCAGCGGCGTGATCTCAGCCGAACCCAGCGCCACCGGCAGATAGGCGGGAATGTTCGACGTAATGCCGAAGCGGTGCGCGTAGTCGATTACCGTCTTAATGCCGACGCGGTCGGCGAGCTTGAGCGCGGGAATGTTTCTGGACTGCGCGAGCGCTCGCCGCAGCGTAATCGTGCCCTCGAATTTCGTGTCGTAGTTATGCGGCGAATAAGGGCCGGAAACGGTTTGAAACGTTACCGGCGCATCCAGAATCGTGTCGTCGGGGCTCGCGCCCTGGTCGATCGCGGCGGTATAAACATACGGCTTGAACGACGATCCAACCTGCCGCAGGGCCTGCGTCGCGCGGTTGAACTTCGACAGGTTGAAATCGCGGCCGCCGACCATGGCCTTGATCTCTCCGGTCGCGTTGTCGATGGCGACAAGCGCTCCTTCGGCACCTGTATCCTGCTCCAAGCTGACGCGCGCTTTTCCGCCCGCATCGAGCGCGAGCACTTTGACGTAGACGATATCGCCGGCACTGAGCAAGTCAAAAAGCTTGAGCTTCGTCCAAGCCACGTCGGCCTGCGAGAGCGTGGCTTTGTGCTGCCCGAAGCGGATTTCCGCCGCGCCCGACGAGACTTGCGTGACCAGCGCGTGCACGTATCCGCCGGCTTCGGCTTCCTCGTCCCAATCCGGATCTTCGTATTTGTCGAGCTTTTGCCCAAGCAAAATCACGTTCGCGAGTTTCGCGTGCCAGCCATGCCGGCGCTCGTAGGCGGCGAGCCCGTCGAGCAGCGCCTGCCGCGCCGCTTTCTGCAGGTCCATATCGAGCGATGTATAAACCCGTAGCCCGCCTTCGTGGACCTGGTCGCTGCCATACTTCGCTTCCAGATATCGCCGGATTTCCTCCACATAATGCGGAGCCAGCGAATTCGGGTCTTTCTGCAAATCGAGCGCGATGGGCTTGCCCTTGGCCTCCGCAGCTTGCGTCGCTGTGATCTTGCCATCCTCAAGCATGGCATTGAGCACCAAGTTGCGCCGCTTGAGCGCGCGCTCCGGATGGTTGATCGGAGAATAATATTGCGGGGCCTTGGGAAGTCCCGCCAGCAGCGCGGCTTCTTCCAGCGTCAGTTTCTTTGCCGGTTTGCTGAAATAGTATTCCGACGCGGCCTCATATCCATACGCGCCGTGGCCCAAAAATATCTGGTTGGCGTAGAGCGTGAAGATCTGCGGCTTGGTGAAGCGCCGCTCCATCTGGATGGCGAGCAGCGCCTCCTGTACCTTGCGATAAAACGAGCGGTCGGGAGAGAGAAACAAATTGCGCGCGAGCTGCATGGTGAGCGTGGACGCTCCCTGCACTTTCCCGCCCGATTCAATATCGCGATAGGCCGCGCCTACGATGCGCCAAACGTTGATGCCCGAATGCCGGTAGAAATCCTTGTCTTCGATCGAGATCAGCGCATTGCGGAGAACTTCCGGATAATCGTCATAAGCGGCAATGACGCGGCGCTGCAGCGCAAACGTGCCGATGACTCTCCCATGTACGTCATACAGTTCGGTGACCGAGATGGGGCGGTAGTGTTCCAGTTCTTCAATCTGCGGCAAGTCCGTCGAGTAAACCAGCAGCAACCCAGAGGCCGCGCCCACTGCGGCGGCAAGCAGGACGAGCATCCCGAAGAAGACGCGCCCGACCAGCTTGAGTCCGCCAATTTCCACCGCCGGAAGATGTCGATAAATGATTTTCAAAGCGCAGGTTTCAAGGTTTCAGAGTTTCAAGGTTTCAATGGTAACCGAAAGGGCAGGTTTCAAGGTTTCAGAGTTTCAAGGTTTCAATGACTCCGGAAGCCTTAGGGAGCCTGTGATCAAGTGTGGCGCGGGCGCCCTCGCCCGCGAAAACTCCAGCGTTTAGAGCGACGCCTGATGCAAGAAGAGACTTGATCAGAGTTTCTTCAGAGCATTGCCAGGGTTACCGTAAGCTACGGTCGGGATCGGGAAGGGCACGACTTCAGTCGTGCCGCCAACGGTCGCCAGAAATGTGGGCTTTAGCCACTGAGGGACGCGCCTTCAGAGCTAATAGGTATTTTTGAAACACGCTCTCGAAGTGTCGATATCGCGCTGAAATCTTCCGAGCTGTAATAGTTTGAGTTCGACCTTGCGGACGGCGTTGACAAGGTTTCATGTATAGGACACAGGCTGCATTCCGTCCCCCGGCCCCATCGCCTCAGTCTTGCCGACGCGCCAAGTTGACCGACCCGATTGGGGGTTTTGGGCGTGATCGGGATTTTATATCAACAACCCAGTGCGGCATCCTCTCAGTGGTATTCTCGTCTAGTAGGAGAACAATTTTGGCTTTCAAATCGAGTCGCCCGATCTACGCGATCATACTGCTGTTGGTTTCTGGTTTCTTCATGTGCACGACGTTTCTGCCGTTCTTGTATTCGGTTGTGTTCCCGAATGAAGACTTGCAAGGGCTTATCGCTGCTTTGGAAGGGCGCAAACCTCCGCCTCTAGACTCGGACACGGTTGTTCAGCAAACGATTGCCGCAGTCGGAACTTTGAAGAGGACCATAAGGATTGGGCACTCCTATCAAGTAACGTCTAAGATTCACTATGCTGAACCGCGGACAACTGACAAGATCGAGGTGTCGCAGGACGTTAATATCGCCTGGTTCGAGAAGCATCCAGAGCCCATGCTCGTGGCATTCGCGTGCTACGAACGTGGTGATGGTCAGAAGGCATACGGAATCAACGAAGTCAATCCACTTGTCGTGGTGCGTGGATATGGGATTCCACTTTGCTTTTTCGGCATCTCGCTCTTTCTGACGCGCAAAAGGAAGTCTCCTGTCTCTGCTCTGTGAAGCATTCCCGTCCAAATCCACGGCAAGATGCATTCCTCCAGTGATTGTTGATGTAAACAGGCGTTTACGCTCAAAACCCCTCCCAACGGCCTCCATGACGGCAGCGACCCCATCCGGCAACATGGTGTGCAAGATCAAGTCTTGGCTATCGCATCTGAGCAAAAAAATCGCCCGCCAAGGCGAGCGATCTTAAATCTTGAAACCTTTGGTTCTTCGATTACCGGTTCTTCAAACTGCGGACTATTCGGCTCCTTGTGAGAGGGCTTATTGGAACGGTATATCTACTTCGGCATAACTGCCCGGCGTGGTCTCGGCCACGACCAAGGCAATCCGGTCGAGATACAGCCGCACCACCCGCCATGTCGAGTTACCAAGCACAACAATGGCAATTTTTCTGCCCGTTAAGTTTTGCTGATAACGGATTCTTTTGTCGGTCGTGAGCAAAACGTCGAATCCCGCATCCTCAGCTACCTTGAGCAGGTCGCCGTTAGAAATTCTGTTCCACCCGCGATCTATCGCTTCCGTGATATCGTGGCCCGGAAGCGCCCCGGCGATGCCGCTTGGGGTGCCGTGGTCAAAAAGTATGCGCATCGGTCAGGGCCGTCGCACTTGGAGGAACTGGCGGCGCGTCGAGGCTGCGGGCGGCAAACTCGAGCACGGATTGGATCTGCTCCCGCGTCACATGAAACTGCTCAATGATTTCCTCGATGCTCGAACCCGCCTCGAGATTTTCAAAAACCGTGGCAACCGGCATCCGGGTATCTCGAAATACCCACGCGCCGCTGCGTCTGTCCGCTACGCTCTCAACCGCTGGACATTGGGACCAATCGAGAGTTTTCATGGTCTTACCCCTCAGTTTTATCGTAGCTTATTACAAGGCTCATTTCCACGATCGGTGGCGGTTTCGCCCGCCAAGGCGAGCGATAGCAAACTTTGAAACCTTGAAACCTTGAAACCTTGAAACTCTGAAACCTTTACCCTTTTCCTTCCCGGTTCTTCAGCACTTCCAACGCTTTGTTCAGTTGGTCGTCCACTTGGCTCTTCGGTTTCACTTCTTTCTTGTCGCTGGGCTTTTCCTCGGGAGCCGCCGGTTGTTCTTCGTCGGGCAATCCGCCGTCGTCTTCCACCGCGTCGGCGACCAGGACGTTCGGCGTGACGGCCACATCCTGAATCGCCTTTCCGCCCGGCGAATAATATTTCGCCACCGATAGAATGAGCGCGGAGTTGTCCGGCATCTCGATCAGTTTTTGCACCGAGCCGTCGCCAAAAGTTTTGTCTCCGACCACGTCGCCGCGCGCGTTCTCGAGGATCGCCGCCGCCACAATCTCGGCCGGGCCCGCCGTGCCGCGATTCACCAGCACGGCCACGGGCAGCTTGGTGATGTCCTTGGCGGGATCGGCGTTGAAAGCCTCGCGCGGATACTTCTGCCCCTGCAAATACGTGATTGTGCCATGATCGAGAAAAAGATTGGCCGTGGCGACGCCTTCAGACTCCGCGCCACTGGCGCAGTTGCGCAGATCGAGCACGAGCTTCTTCGCTCCCTGCTTCTGCAGGTCGCGAATCCTGGCGGCGACCTCCTGCGCCTTGCCCTCGGGCAATGCGTCCACTTGGATGTAACCGGCGTTGTCGGCGAGCATCTTTTCGCTGACGGGTGGGATGACAACGATGTCGCGCGTGATCGAAATCTTCTGCGGTTCCGCTTTGCGGGGCCGGACTACAGCCACATTGATCGTCGATCCGATCTCCCCCGACAGCAGGCTGCGAATTTCCGCCAGCGACATCTCGTGCGTGCTCTTGCCCTCGATCGACTCGATGTAGTCGGTATTCTCCACGCCAGCCTTGTCCGCCGGTCCTCCGGGGACCACCGCGACCACGGCCGCGTATCCGGAGCGCTTCGAAACGGCGGCGCCGATCTCCGCTTTGCCGTCGCTCTTCATCGTCTTGTAGTGTTTGTACTCGTCCGCCGACAAGTAGCTGGAATTCGCGTCCAGCGACTCCAGCAGGCCGTGCAGCGCGCCGTTGGTGACGCCGGCGATATTGGGCTCTTCCACGTATTCCTGGCGTATTTTCGACAGCACTTCGCTGTACACCGACAACTGGCGATACGCGCCATCATTCGAAGATGCGCGCACGCTAACGAAACCGCCCACGATGGTGAACAGCAAAATGGCCAGCGAACTGGCAATAACGGTGACCTTCAACTTCGTCGACATAATTTCGCTCTTCGCTTTTCGCTCTTCGCTTTTTTGATCGGGCTTCCCCGGCGAACTGTTTCCTAATTATAGACGGTTAGATGCACAGATCGGGGAGCAAGCTTCCTGGGGAATAATCGGCGGTAACGTGGGAGAGTTTGAAGCGTCCCCAAGGTGTGTACTGGTCAGAGCGTCTTTCATAAATCGGTTTTGGGTAGGGTACGGCTTCAGCCGTGCCGTTGAGGGCCAAGAAAAATGCGGGCTTTAGCCCCTGAGGGCCATGACTCCCGGGTGGAGAGGCATTTGTGCAATCAGTTCTATGCCTGGTCGGCGACGGCATTGCGCAACTGGCCGATGCCTGCGATGGAAACTTCGATGACATCGCCTCCGATTACCGGTCCCACGCCCTTGGGCGTGCCGGTGGCAATCAGGTCGCCGGGTTCCAGCGTCATGATCTGCGAAATGTAGCGGATGACAACGTCGAGTGGAAAAATAAAATCCTGCGTGTTGCCGGACTGCTGCACTTCGCCATTGACACGGGTTTCGACCTGGACTCCGGCCCAGGGGTCGATGTCGATGCCGGCGGCGACCACGGGGCCGGCCGGACAGAAGGTATCGAAGCCCTTGGCGCGGGTCCACTGACCGTCTTGATTTTGCAGATCGCGGGCGGTGAAATCGTTGACGCAGGTATAGCCGAGGATGTAGGGGCGTACATCGTCGCTGTCGGCAAGCTGGTGGCAGCGCCGCGCGATCACGACTCCGAGTTCGCCCTCGTAGTCGGTGCGCTGGGATACTTTGGGCCGCAGAATCGTTCCACCCGGCGGCAGCAGCGACGAAGGCGGCTTAAGGAATAAGAGCGGCTCCCGCGGGATTTCGTGGCCGAGTTCGGCAGCGTGTTCGCGATAGTTGCGGCCGACACAGACAATCTTGGAAGGCTGCACCGGCGCCAGCAAAGATGCCTGCGCCAGCGGGATGCGATCCATGCGCCGGCTGGGAAGGCCTTCCACGTCGCCATCGCTGTTCTGCGGGGCCTGGAGGAGCAGGCGCGTGATTTCGTCTTCGCCGCTGCCCGCAAGCGACTCGACCAATCCGTAGTGGGCGGAACCGTCAAGATAAAATCGGCAATATTTCACAGAGCATTATCTAAACACAATTTCTAAACACCGGGGAGGGGGGAATCAAGAAGGAAAAATCCGCGGGCCGCGGGCGGGTGACGGCATGCCAAACTTGTGCCGCGAATTTACTGGACACGGCGCCAGAGCCTGTCTTGCTCTTGACACTCCTCGCCGCCGTAGCCAATCATTACAGCGGCCCATGCCCCGTCCATTGCAGACTGTGTGCCTGATTGTCTTTTTTTCCGCTGCCGTCTTCTCTCCGGTCCTCGCTCCGGTCCTTGCCGGTTCGCAAGCAAAAACTCAAATCCAAGATGAAGCCCCGGCCGTGGTCGCCTTTACCCTCGATTTCCCCGCCTCCCAGCCCGAGCACTACTCGATCCGCGTTCCATCCGATGGTCCGGCCCACTACCAGTCGAGCGGGCGCCTGTCCGCCGATTCTCCCGACAACGACAACTTCGATTTTGACTTCACCGTCGCCGCGGAAACCCGGCAGAGAATTTTCAACCTAGCGGAGAAGGCCGGCTATTTCCAAAAGGACGCCGACTCCCATCGCAAGAACCTCGCCTTTACCGGAAAGAAGACGCTCAGCTACAAAGACGCGCGACGCAGTGGCGAATCCACTTACAACTACTCCTCGAACCCCGCCGTCGAGGAACTGACCAACCTGATGCAGGGACTTGCGGCCACGCTCGAATTCGGACATCGCCTGCAGTACGATCGCCGCTACCAGAAACTCGCGCTCGACGAAGAACTCAAGCGCATGGAGGAGATGGCGCGCAGCCACACACTGGTCGAAATCACGGCGATTCAGCCGATCCTCGATGGGATCGTCGCCGATCCCTCCGTGATCAACGTGACCCGCGCCCGCGCCCAACGATTGCTGGAGCGGGCCGGAGTGCGCTGAACTTCATTCTTTATTCTCACTCCACAATAATGCCCGCGTAACCCACCACGGCCCCGTAATCGCCGGAGACGTCGCCCGAAGTTGCGTACTTGACCAGGGTGGCCGAAGTCGCTCCCAAAAGCTTGGCCGCCGTGAGCATGACCACGGTCGGCCCGAATCCGCACATGCCGATGTGTTCCTTGATCACCACTTCCCAGAGTCCGCGCGCATCCAAGGCCAGCACGCGCTCGATGGCTTTGTGGTCTTTGATGCGAGTGATGGCGTCGGGCTCGTAGTGGTTCATGTCGCTGGAGGCAACGATCAGGACTTTCCCCGCGCGATTATCTTCTTGATTTTCTTCTTGACGACCGGCGATACCATCCGCCAGCGCTTCGCCCAGTCCGCGCAGCACCTCGAAGTCGCTCGTGCCGATGACGATGGGGACGATATTCAATTCCGGCTGCCGCGCCTGCAAAAAAGGAAGCTGGACTTCGATGGCGTGTTCGGCGCGGTGCGCGGCGCTGTCCTCTTCGAGCGCGGGAAAGCGGCGCAGCAAGCGAGCGGCCAGGTCCGTGTCCGCAGCTACCTTGCCCAGCGGCGTCTGCCACGTGGTGTTGGCCATGACCGCCAGCGCCTGTCCCTTGCCGGTGTGGTTGGGGCAGAGGACCACGCAACGCGCGGGGATTTCCAGCCGCGCATAGACAGCGCCCGCGACCCCGCCGGAGTAGTGGTATCCCGCATGGGGAGCGACGCATCCGATGGCGGCGATGCGTCCGGCGATCGGAGTCTCACCCGCGGAAATGTATTCCTGAATTTCGTGCAGCAATTCGTCGGCGCGGCCCGGATAAAACCTGCCCGCGACAGCTGGAGTTCTAACGGCGGATGTCATTGGAAGCCTCCTGGCGGAGACGTGTGGCGAGGACCTGCCCTGAGCGAAGCCGAAGGGGCCCTCGCCCGCGAAAAGTCGGCGCGCAATAATTCAGCCCTTTTCTATTATGAACCTCCGTCGCCCAGCGCGCGGAACAAAGCGGCGGTCCTTTCGAGCGGCAGCGCTTCGGCGCGGATCGCGGGTTTCACGCCGCTTTTCTCCAACGCCGCGCGCAGCGCTTTTTCATCGTAGCGCGTCTTCAGATTGTTCCAGAGGGTCTTGCGCTTCTGCCCAAAGCAAAGTTTCAGAAACGCGATAAACTCGGCCTCGGAGACGCGCAGCGACTCCAACCGAGGCTTGATCGTAATGCGCACCACGCTGGAATGCACTTTGGGAGGCGGAGAAAACGCTCCCGGCGGAAGTGTGAAGAGTTGCTCGATCCTTCCGTAGAGTTGCGCCGTCGCCGAAAGCAAGCCATAGTCGCGGCTTCCCGCCGATGCCGCCAGGCGGTCGGCCACTTCCTTCTGCACCATGAGGACAATCGCCGAAAAATAACGGTTGTACTCCAGTAAGCGCAGCAGAATATCGGAGGTAATGTAATACGGCAGGTTGCCGACGACGCGGACCGGTTCGGGCGCGAAATTCAGGCCCGTGCGCAGGCTGCCCGGCTTCGCGCCAAAGACGGTGTCCAACTCGATCTTCAGGAAATCGCCTTCGATGATCTCAACCTTCGGCTGCATGTTGAATTTCATACGGAGCTGGGCCGAAAGGACGCGGTCCAATTCCACAGCGATCAGCCGCCTCGCCTTCCGTGCCAGCAAGTCCGTGAGCTCGCCGCGGCCGGGACCAATCTCCAGCACCGTGGCCTCGGAGACATCGCCCAGCGCCTCCACAATCCGCAGGGCTGCCGGCTCGCTTACCAGGAAGTGCTGTCCCAGTTTGGGCTTGCGCGAGCTGCTTTGTGCGCTACCTCCCTTAGTCACGTTGACCCTCTTTCTTTCCGGCAGTTAGACTGAATGTGTTCTTTCCAGAATTTCTGTAGAGACACGGCCAGCCGCGTCTCTACGAAAGCTTAATCATAACGTGAGCGGGGCATATCGAGTTCTCGTTCAGGAGGCTCCTTCGCAATGCACATCGCTTTCGCAGCATCCGAGTGCGTTCCTTTTTCGAAAACTGGCGGGCTCGCCGACGTGGTCGGGGCCTTGCCGCGCGCGCTCGCCAGCCTGGGGCATCAGGTCAGCGTCTACCTCCCGCGCTATCGCCAAACCAAACTCACCGATCCGCAAACGGTGGTGCGCAGCATCACCATCCCTTTCGACGACAAGTATCGTTTCTGCTCGGTGGTGACGGCGGGCACAAGTGCTGGGGTGCGATTTTATTTCGTGGATTATCCGCCCTACTTCGACCGCGGCGCGCTTTACGGGACCCAGGCCGGCGACTATCCCGACAACGCCGAGCGCTTTGCCATGTTTTCGCGGGCGGTGCTCGAAGCCTCCAAGGTGCTGGGCGTGCCGCATGTCTTCCACTGCCACGACTGGCAGTCCGCGCTCGTTCCCGTCATGCTGCGCACGCTCTACGCCGAGGACCCCGCGTTTCGCGAGGTCGCCACCGTTTTCACCATCCACAACATGGGATACCAGGGCTTGTTCCCGCCCGATACTTTGCCGCTGCTCATGCTGCCCTGGGAGCTGCTCACCATCTCGAACATGGAATTTTTCGGGCAGGTGAATTTTCTCAAGGGCGCGCTCGTGAACTCGGACTTCGTCACCACGGTCAGCAAAAAATATAGCCAGGAAATCCAGACCACAGAATATGGATTCGGCCTGGAAGGCGTGCTGCACGCTCGCTCGGCCACCGTCACCGGCATTTTGAACGGCGTAGACTACGACGAATGGAGCCCGCAATCCGACAAATTCACCGCCGCGAAATTTTCCCCGCCGGACTTGAGCGGCAAGCGGCAATGCAAACAAGATTTGCTGAACGCCTTCGGCATCGCGAACCCCGACGCTAATTCCAAAGTCCCGGTGATCGGCATCGTTTCGCGCTTCGCCGCGCAGAAGGGGTTCGACCTGATCGCCCAGATCATGGACCGGCTGGCCCGCGAAGAAATGATCGTGGTCGCGCTGGGAGCGGGCGACAAGCCCTACGAAGAACTGTTCCAGCGCCTCCACAAGCAGTTCCCCAACAAGATTGCGGTCAATGTCGCATACGACAACGCCATCGCGCACAAAATCGAAGCGGGCGCGGACATGTTCCTGATGCCCTCCCGCTACGAGCCCTGCGGCTTGAACCAGATTTACAGCTTGAAATACGGCACCGTTCCCATCGTGCGGGCGACCGGCGGCCTCGACGACACCATCGAGCCTTGGGACGCGCGCACCGGCAAGGGCACGGGCTTCAAGTTCTCCGAATACACCGGAGAGGCGCTGCTGGCGACCATCAAGCAAGCCTTGCTCGCCTACCGCGATCCGTCCTCGTGGCAAACCCTGATGCGCAACGGCATGGCCCGCGATTTTTCCTGGGGAGCGTCCGCCCGCGAATACGGCAAAATCTACGACCGCGCAAGACAAGCCAGGGCCGCCGCGGACGCAGTCCCAGTCACCGCGGACTTGAAGAAGGAGCCGGTGCTGAGGTAGCGATTTCCGATTAGGTATCTCGGTTTCGTATCAGGGTATCGCTTTAGCGATACCTCAAGTTCTAAGAGATCGATGCCCCTTTAGGGGTTGGGCAACAGGAAGTTCCAGCCTTTGGAAAAACCATAGATGAGCAAACCGACTACTTCCAGCAAAACGCTTAGGCCCATGACGCCCGAGGCTGTCGAGGCGGCTGCTCGCGCCGACCGCGACGCGCAACCGCTGACCCTCGGCGATCTTAAACGGATGAAGATGAGTGGGGCTCCCGGCCAGTCCCCACCTCCCCGGTATGAAATCATTCCCGTGTCCGTGTTGCTCTCCCAGAGATAGTTGAGACCAGCATGACTATTTCACGCCATTGGATAGATTATCGTCCGCCACTTTTATTAAATCGCCGACAACGTTTTCGTCGTACGTCAAGCCATAACAAAACCAGGTCGCGCCGGGTCTATAGTACGTGATCCGGATTGAAATAGGTTGCCGTTCATAAACGACGAAAAAATGTTGATAGGCAAACCTGTCAGCGACCTTAGTCTCAACCAACAGAGTGTGTGAAATATAAGGGCCAATTCTTGTTTGCAGGGACGCGAATTGTTCCTTTTGCATTTCAGAGTGGCTCGTAGGCGAGTTCGACTTATACTTCTGCACTTCAGGGTTTGTGTCTAATATATAGTCCATGGCATCGTACGCCTCATCCTGTTGCAGCATGTTGAAGAACTTGTCGGATATTGCCTGATAAGACGGGTCTTGCGCCTGTTGAGCTTGGCTTGTATGGCGGCTCCCCAAAAATCCGAGGGCAATGGCGCCACAAATCAAAGCAATAGAAACCCGGTGCCTCATTGTTTTCCTCCTCCAGATTCGCTTTTCGTAATGAGTCCAGCTTATTGGGAACGAGGAGACTGGTCTACCCTTGCGTGGTTTATCGTTCGCATTGTCAAACTGAGGCTGCCCCACCCTTTGCGTTCTTTGCGATGGGTGGGAATACAACCTTGCGCTGCGAACGACTTAGACCGTGAGATCCTTTCAAGAGCAATGTCCCGATTTATCGAATCAGTCCCTCAATTAAATCATTCAACCACAGACCCGGTATCGCTGACGTTTACTATGGCTTAGCCAGTTCCCAAGCAAGATTGCTCAAATCGGGTGTTCCCCAGCCTGTCACAAAATCCCAGCCTGGAGTAGCCAGGTAGCCTTGCAAGCCTACAAAGGAGTTGCTGCCAAACGTAATATCGTGGAAAAATCCAAATCTTTCGCCCATTGCGTACAGCTTTGGATTCAAAAAGCCCAGCGGATGGCCGGCTAACTGATTGACGTCGGCGATGATCCCCGCCCACTGCGGAGATCCCTCGCTGGTGCCGCTGCCAGGAGCGTAGCCTGCGTTCTGTGGACCCATAAAGCTAGCGTAAATGAGAGGTGATGTAAAGCCATCGGCATAGCTAGCCACATCGGGAATGCCGCGATAATTGTTGAGGGTTGTCTGAACCGAAGCGGGCAACGAATATTGATAGGATGGTTCCGCAAACTGCTGGCTCACCCCCCCGCCGCTTGCGCCAACGTAGGGACTGCCCCACGCAACCTCGTATTGATAATTTCCTGACGTGTCTACGTACAAACTGGTGCCGCCAACTGCCGTCACGTAAGGCGACGATGCGGGAAAGTTCACCGTTGGAAAGGAATAAAAATTTTTAAGTGTGGCATCTAAATTGGCTGTACCACTATCGCCCGTCCCCGCCAAAATGGTGACGTTTTCTTTCGCAGCCTCTTGGTAGAAATCCTCAAAATCGTTCAATACTTTTTGTCCGGCCGCATCGAATAAGGTGTTTTCTGTCGCAACCCAGCTTTGAGAAATAATATTGCCCAGCTTGTGTTGTAGGGCATACTTCTCTAGGTAAAGAAACTTAGGCAGACCTTGTATGCCTTCTGTCTGGCTAACGGGACTGGTCATCAACACGATATTGGCGCCGGGTGCCATTGCGTGCGCTATTTCAACATCCATGGTCGTTTCGCCTGCCCAGGCGACCTGCCATTCGTTGGTGGGGTCGAAGGGAACTGTACCCAGCGGTGCCAGCACGGTAAATGACGGTGGATCAGGCAGACCGAAGCCCGCATCAAACGTTTGCAAATCTTGTGCAATGGTTGGGCTTCCGAACGAATCGATAATCACGATCGTTTGCCCCGTGCCGTTGAACCCAGCTTGCAGCAGCGGAGTTAATCCGTATGCTTTTTGTATCTCCTGCGGGCTGTAGCAGGTATAACCTAAATTGACGCGACAAAAGGTATCCGTAGGCGGTTGCAAAGCATTGTGTGAAACCAGTCTCATCTCCTTCAACCTGGACACTAGAGGTAGAACGCCGGGAGCCGTCTTCGTTGAAGTCTGCCCGGGATAGATAGATTGACATTGGACGGCTGATACGCTGAAGAGCACCACAAACATCATCGAACAAACAACCAATGTTTTCATATAACACTCCTTTGTCAAAAGTGGTCTCTGCCTCTTGTGTTCGTGCGTCTCAACCAGCGAGAACGGTACTACGGGGAGGCTGGGAGGTGGAGCGCAATTATATAATGGGCGCGACTTATTCGCGAGAAAATTTGAGCGCCGAGTATGTGCAATGTTTTGCTCTTCATGGTCACCGCCCCACTCGCGGTACACTTCTGCAAGGCGATCCGGACTCCGATGCCGGATTCCAACTTCGGATTTCAACTTCAATGACCACCTCCGCGCCGCGCACCATCTTCCACGTCGATATGGACGCCTTCTTCGTGTCGGTCGAGGAATTGTTTGACCTGTCGCTGAAAGGGAAGCCAGTTGTAGTCGGCGGGCAGCGCCAGACACCCTGTTTATCGCGTAGTTTCTTGGCTATTCAACGCCCGAACAAGGCGGCGATGTTTCGGCTGCCGCGCAGCACGCGAAGAATCACTACGTCCTCGTCTTCGATGCGATAGAAGATGACATACTCGCCCACAGGAAAAGTCCGAAGGCCGGGACGCAAGTCTTCGTTGCGGGCGCGTCCTAGATTGGGATAGCTGGTAAGAAGAAAAAAA
>Ga0326728_10008048_pt1 | contig 26537 bp, 23 predicted proteins | sample MB3enrmetagenome_FD_207602 | JGI IMG/M metagenome (GOLD analysis project Ga0326728, IMG submission 207602) | Lab enriched peat soil microbial communities from McLean, Ithaca, NY, United States - MB31MN | ecosystem: Environmental > Terrestrial > Soil > Wetlands > Peat | place: USA: New York... | reverse complement strand
AGGCCGGATGTTTGCGCAATGCGCGCACTTTAAACGAGTGTGTCTCTCCGCCGCCGCCGCGGGCATGTTCCCATGCCATCATTTCACCCACGGAAAGCGGGCCTTTCACCAGTTGCGGCAGTTCGTCGCCGGTATTCACATCTTCCCAGTAGCGGGGGTTAGCCCCGCGGACCTCTTCGTTATCCAGTAAATCCTCGATGTGTTTCTGCATCTCTTCGGTCAGCCAGTATTGCTTGATTTCTTTGTATTTTCCCTGTTCCTTGGCGACCTTGCGCTCCGCGCGGATGCTCCAGCCGATGCACCGGGCCACGATTTCATCCCGCTGATTCCGGTAAACCCCCTCGGAATAGATAATCACGGTACGCAGGGCGAATTCGCTTTTCTTTTCCACGATATCCACCGGGCGGTAGGTGCAGGTTATCATTTCGTTGACTTTGACAGGTTTCATCCAGACCCAGTCCCATCCCGAATGGAAAGAGTGGACGCCAGGCAGCCCGCCGACTCTCATGCCGGTAACGCCCAAGATTGTATTCAGCGAACAGGGTGGTGCGATAATGCAGCCGTATCTGGTTTTTTTCGCGTATTCCTCATCGCGGTAAAGTTTGTTATTGAAGTCCCCGACGCCGTCGCACCAGTGGGCGATAACGCCTTTGCTCATTGTATGGTTGTGTGCCCCGAGGTATTCCCCTTTAAAATACGAGCCGACCCTTGTTTTTAGCTGGGCAATCCCTTCATCGGTAATCCGCGCCTGTCCTAATACCATTCTCCCCTCCGCGTCCGGGTAATCCATGGTTTTTCCAATTTTTGATAACTTTAGTATAGCTAATCGGGCGCATTAAAACCAGATAGTTTGTTTTTTGTAGATAAGTAGCTTCAGAAAGGTATATAATCATTGCAATTCTACGAAGACAAGAATTTATTGATTATCTTTGCCTGTGATTAACCCGCGGGAGGTTAACTATGATTGTGCTTGATATGAAAACAGTAATACTGGCGAATGTCATCATCGGCAAGGTTGTCATGTTTATGTTATTGTATCAAAATAATAACAAATTCCGGCATTACGTATTGGGTACTGAATTGGATATTGCTTACCGGCGGCATGGCATGGTTACCTCACTAAACCTTTTGAAGAAAACGATTTGCATATCGTAATCAAAGTTGGCCTTTACCACGCCCAGCTTGAAAAAGAACGGGAAAAGCTGCTTAAGGAACTGCAGGAAACTATGTCCAAAATCAAGACTTTGAGTAGGCTGATTACCATCTGCGCCCGGTGAAAAAAATCCGTGACGACCAGGACTACTGGCACACTGTCGAACAATATGTCGAGGAGCATCCTCAAGCTGAAATTACTCATGGAATGTGCCCCGACTGTCAGAAAAAATATCTGGCCGATGACAAATAAATAGTCATTCATCGCGCGTGTAATTACGTTTTATCATATTTGACACGGCGGACTGGCCAGAGTATAGTCAGAACTGTAATAGGTAAGTCTTTTATCCTTTTCCCGGCTCCATCTCAAATTATCCTCACTGGATTTATTTTCCCCACATGGGATAATGATCTTCCCAATGGCCGCGGGCCATTTGCCCCAGGTGACTTTGGCTAAACTGCACCTACACTCAGAAAGGATGGTTTAACATGGCTGCTGATGTCGTTTTGCACCCGGGAGAATCTCAGGAATCACTTCTCCGCCGTTTCCAGAAAATAGTTCAGACCAGCGGCATTCTGAAAAATTTCAAGGTTCACCAGCGCTTCCTGACGAAACGTGATGCCTATCTGCTCAAAGCTAAAAATAATGCCAGAAGGAACAAACGGAAGAACCGCAGCGGTTAAAAATCGTCCGTTAAAAGTGGCGCGGTTCCGGAAAACACAGCCGGGTAAGCTTGCTCTCAATGATAACCAACCGGATATTTTCGTTAAATGAGGTCCGTAAAATGAACCGGAAGGTGGAAAATGACGATTAATACCCTGACCGTAACCTCCCTGGAATTAGAGCAGTACGTACCAAAAGAAACGGAATCATTTCCGCAAGAAGAGGCTTTACTCGAAATCGAGCGCGATCCCGAAAACAAGGACTCTGCGGAAACTGTACCTGAGGTTTATACTGAAGAAAATCAGGAAGTGGAAGAAGACCCTGTTCGCCTTTACCTTCATGAAATCGGTCGTGTCCCGTTGCTCTCCGCCGCCGATGAAAAAATGACCGCTCGCCGGATTGAAGTGGGGAAACGTGTTTCCGTCATCAGACATGGACTCGAAATTAGTGATAATCATATCTCTGCCAGCCGAATTTTCCAGGCAATAATCAAAGACCTCGGTTTATCCTGGGAAATTATCCAGCAGCTTCAGGAAAATGTCGGTTTACCGGAAAATACCGGTTTCCTACAAACAATCACTGCGCTAAAATTCCGGGCAGCTATTGATGGGGTCATTGACCCGCTGATGGTACAGGATATTGGCGATAAATTAGGGGTCTCTGCCGGACCGATTGAGCTTCGCTTGAATGCGCTTTCCGTCGCTATTGCACTGCTGCCGGATAAAGTGCTAACCGCCATCGGCCGTAAAGTCGTATTGTCGGATATTCCCGGTCTGGTGATTGAAAGCAGTTTTATTGCCAAACTGGACGCCAATGAGGTCTTTTTGTCAGGATATCTGGCAGGTGTCGAAAAAGCCGAAAAAGCTGCCTCCGATTACCTGGCTGAAGCCAATTTAAGGCTGGTGGTCAGCGTCGCCAAGAAAAACGTTGGACACGGTATGTCGCTGCTGGATTTGATCCAAGAGGGTAATATCGGTTTAATACGGGCAGTGGAGAAATTTAATCCGCATAAGGGTTTTAAATTCAGTACCTATGCGACATGGTGGATACGCCAGGCAATTACCCGCTCCATCGCTGACCAGGCTCGTACTATCCGCGTGCCCGTGCACATGATTGAGACCATCAATAAGTTAATGAGAGTCACCCGTAAACTGACCCAGGAGTTGGGCCGCGATCCGACTCCGGCTGAAATCGGAGAACAATTGGGGCTTTCCGCGGCCAAAGTACGCAGCATTATAAAAGTGGCTGAAATGCCCATTCCCTTAGAACTGCCGATGGGGGAAGAAGGCGATAGTCATCTTGGTGATTTTATCGAAGACCGCAATGCTATACAGCCGCAGGATAGCGCTTCCAAGCAGTTACTTAAAGATCAGATTACCACCGTATTATTGACGTTAACTCCCAGGGAACAGCGGGTTATTCAGCTCAGGTTCGGACTGGAAGACGGCCGCGGCCGGACTCTGGAGGAAGTGGGACTGGAGTTTAAGGTAACGCGCGAGCGCATCCGTCAAATCCAGGCTAAGGCGTTACGTAAATTACGTCACCCGAGTCGCAGCCGTAAACTTCGGGATTATCTGGAGTAAAAAAATCACTCGATGAATTTAAGAAAAATATTGAAAAAACATTAATCGCAAATCACGAGAAAGGAAGGTAAAAATGGTCGCATTTCAGCATTTTAAAAGAGGTTCCCATTTGGTCAAAGCCCGGATTAACGCGCGTCAGGGCCGGCGCAGAAAAGCCCGGAAACTGGGCAAGAACTTCGAAGGGTAAAGGTTGCCCGGTTACATTGTTTAGGAAAAAATTAATAAGTGCCTACAATTTTGGCAGCGAAAATTACACAAAAATTGGAGCATAACCATGAGCAATTCAGTAAGACATAAACTCAATCGTCTGGCTAGGGCCAAAGTAAAAGCAAAACAGAGCAACACCAGCCGCAATGCTACCCACGTCAGGAAAAGCGCGTAATCACCGGCTTACTTGTTCGCCAGCTTGTCCAATTGACTGACAGTAGTCACATGGTCCATTTCGTTCAGGAAACCCTTTAACGAACCGCTCTGATTTCTGACATTTTGAATGGCCGTGCCGATAGGGTCGGTATAAGCCGGGGTGTCTGCGTAAGTCCCGTAGAACGCAAAATAGGCCTGATTCAGTTTGCGGATGTAATAGCCCTGGGTTTGCAGGTAATCGCGCTGCGTATCCATGTATTGTTCCGCCTCGTCAATTTGTCCGGCGGCGAGGTACGCGTCCACGTTCTGCCGGATTTGTCTCATCGCGGCATTAAAATCGAAGGCCGGCGCAGATGCGGTTGCTGCCGGTGTATTATTTGTTGCCGGAAAATAACTGGCGTAGTATTTGTCATAAACCTGCTGCCCGATTTCCGAACTGACAATGCCGGCCAGCGATTCGTTCATCGTGATGATATCTTGGCTGCGGGATATCCCCAACAGGTCCAGCACATAGCGGAACCCCAGCGGTTTAAAGGCAAGGTATTGATGTGTCCACTCTTCCGTGGCCGCATCCAGGACAGTCTGCAGGCTCTCGTCTTCATTCACAAAAGTGGGGAAGGTAACTCCCAGCCCGCCCAGTTCCACCACCAGCGCCGAGTAGCCTGAAGCCTCCACCTGATTTTCGATGTCGTTCATCTGTGCGTCGGTCATATTCTGCAGCAGTAAAATGTCTTTTATTCGGTCGATTTGATTCCGGGGCGAAATTACCAGCAGGTGCGGCGGCTCTTCCAGCTCAAAATCAATCGGGGGAAAATGAATTCCGAGGAACGAATCGAAGGGGTTGGTAATGCCGTTTTGCCGTAATACAGTGCGGATCTGCAGCTCGATAATCGTTTCCACTTTTTTCTGCATTGCGGTTTCTTCCGCTGCGGAGAGCGTGTTCTGCTGCATGTCATTAAAATAATCAACCACCAACTGGGTATCATTGGCGGACAGGTTCCGGTTATCCCAGGTCTGTCTGATTTCGCCGAAAATAGAAGTGATTTCCCAGCTGAAAGTGCTGAAGTGGTAGCCTTTGGTGGCCGTGTTCAGCGTTTTATTAAGGCCGCTTTGAGACGACGGCGCGCAGCTTACCAGGATTGGTGCGGTCAGTAATATCACTCCGATGAGGAGAAACAATTTGAATTTCAAATTCATGTCCTCATATATCCGGAAGAAGGGGCTGATTCAAACGATGATATTATTTGTATTATAACAAGTTCGTTAATTATCAGTTCCTTCATTGAAAACTCTCTCATTCCGGTGCTAAACTGACATCACACAAGGCGAATAGTTTACATAAAATTATCTCAGGTCTGATTCCCGCTGCTGATATTTTAATGAATTGGTGTGGAAAAAGTGATAATCAATAGCTTCGTCACCAGAATTATTGCGGTCGGTATCGGCTATCTTCTCGGCTCAGTACCGTTCGCTTACATTTTTACCCGTTTAGCTGCTGGCAAAGATGTGCGGAAAGTCAGCGGGGGCAATGTCGGGGCGCGGAATACTTTTCTTAATATCGGCAAATCGGCCGGCATCGCCACCGGATTTCTGGATATCGTCAAAGGATTGGCCGCTGCTGCCATTGCCTGGCGGCTGTTGGATTCACCATCTCTCCACCTGGTCAGTCAAAGCGCTTATTTTGTGCTGGCCGCAGGGCTCGCCGCCGTCGCCGGGCATATCTGGCCGCTTTCCCTCAAATTCAAAGGCGGCAATGGGCTGGCAACCACCTTCGGGGTGTTCCTTTTTATCCTGCCCTGGGAAATGCTGGTCGCCGTCTGCATTACTATCATCTTGTGGGCGCTCATCCATAATGTTATCCTGTCGTTTAACCTCAGTCTTTTTTCCGTCCCGTTCTCCGCCGGTTTTTTGACGCATTCCTGGGTTTATGTCCTTTACCCGCTGCTTGTAATTGCGTTGATGCTTACCCATTTCGGGCCGGTCATCGCGGCGGAAATCCGCGGTGCGCACAACAGCCGCGAACTATTTGACGACCTTTTCCGCAGAAAGAAAACCCGTTGATTTGCCCCTACGATATAATTAATATTATCGCCGGACAACGACGGGAATTGGAAAAATCCAAGTTCTACATCAGCTCGTTGAGCTGAGTAACTAACGGCAAAAGCCAACTACCATCTTTGAAACCTTAAGTCAAGAAAAAACCTCCCCTAACCCTGTGGAAGTCAGTCTTCTTGACGAGGGTATCCCGTATTACTTTAAGTTTTAGATCATCCAATCATGAATTTCAATGTGACTAAACTCTTTCTAGATTATGCTCGTGACTAAAATCTTTTTCATTTGACTTAGGCTATTTCGCCCATCCATCTTTCTGAGACTCGCGGCCTATGAAAAATTGAGGGACTTAGTGGGGAGGCATACTCAAATAAGTGGGGCTCACCGGCTCATTGGTAGTTAGATACTCTCCCGCCTTGGCTTTGGTCACTGTCAGAGTTAACATCATTGATTTCAAGACAGCGACCGACCTAATCCTGTTTACAAGCAACATTTTCTCTTATCTTCGGATCGTATCTCTCTCCCTTTTTCCACATCACCCACAATGTAGTCATTATATCTCTAGCGACGGTTAGTTTAGCCCGGTGCGGAGCAACTCCATGTAATACCGTTTTATTCAAGTATTTACGGCGGAAAGGATTGTCGGAAGTCCGAATGGCAACTTCGGCGGCTTGTTTCAAAGTGTATTTGAGTAGACGGTTACAGTTATTACTCAATTTTTCCGAATATATTTTGCCACCAGAGGACCTTTTCATTAATCCCAATCCGGCATACATCCAGACTTTTCTCTTATCGGCAAAACGATGTGGTGTTTCCAGGATGGCGGATATCGCGGCTGCGCTAATAAAACCAATACCGGGAACATCTTCGAACAATTTGATTTCATGGTACCGTTTAGCCTCAATTTTGGCCGCCGCTAAGAGCTGCTTTTCGGTTTGTTCGAATTGTTCCAACTGCTGCCATACTTTTGCGATCAGTCGGGCTGTATCATTAGGTAATTTTGTTGCCCACTCTTCTCGATATGCTGCCAAATAAACAGTACTCCCGGTGCACTGGATCCCATTCTGTCTAAATTTGGCTTTTATTTTATTTTTGATGCGCGTCGTGCCTCTTACATTATCATGATAAGCTTCCATCAATTCCCGGAATCGTCGCCGGTCACCCACCGGATGATGTATTTCTTTGATATAACCACCGCGGCCTAACTGAGCTAGCTTCAAGGTGTCCAGGGGATCATTCTTTTGCCCGCTAGATCCGATCCAGTGGTTTTCTTTGGGATCAGTAATTATCAGCTTTTCCCTGAAATCAGTGCAGATTTCCAATCCCCAACCTGCCAATGTCCCTTCTTCCATGTAAATTATCCTGGGCGGTGGTACTTTCCTTACAAATTCCATGAAGTTTTTTACACTGGTGGCAACGCTGGTCTTTTTCGTAAGTCGCCCCGCATCATTAACCACGGCAAAATCCAAATTTGAAATATGTGTATCCATCCCGATATGTTGCATGCGGTATCTCCTTTTCAAGATGTTTTTCATTACATTTTACTAAAGGGATACCCCAGGTTTCATTTTCTCAAGTAAATCCGAAATACTAAATAGCTAATTCCCCTCTATCTGACTTTCTCCCGCAAAGGGAGAAAGAATAACCGTGGCGTGTTTTTGTCGCTATTTTTATCCTTTGCGTTCGCCACGCTTCGTACCCTATAATAAAATTATTGAGTTGGTTAGCATAACTAACAGTCAATGCATTGATAACATTTTGATAAATTGATATCACCTAAATTAATTCGTAATCAGAGGTGCCCTGAAAATGCAAGATTTTTCCAGTAATTCCGGCCAACGCCGCGGCGGTCTTGAATATAAATGGATTGCTCTTTCCAATACCACGCTTTCGATAATGCTGGCATTTATCAACACCACCAGCGTCCTTTTAGCTTTGCCCGTTATTTTTAGGGGCATCGGGATTAACCCGCTGGCTCCCGGAAGCAGCAATTTTTTGTTGTGGCTGCTGATGGGATACATGCTGGTCACCGCTGTTTTTGTGGTTGCTTTCGGCCGACTGGGCGATATGTTCGGCCGGACCCGCATGTACAATCTTGGTTTTGCCATTTTTACATTCGGCTCGCTTTTATGCGCACTGACCTGGAGTAAAGGTTCGGCCGGGGCAATCGAGTTAATACTTTTCCGGGTGGCTCAGGGGATTGGCGGCGCTTTCCTATTTGCTAACTCCGCGGCCATTCTCACCGATGCCTTCCCGGAAAATCAGCGGGGTATGGCCCTCGGTTTGAACCAGGTGGCCGGTATCGGCGGTTCATTCCTGGGAATTCTGGTCGGCGGTTTGCTTTCTCAGGCGGGCTGGCGCTGGGTCTTCCTGTTTAATGTGCCAATCGGCCTGCTGGCCACAATCTGGGCCTACCGCACGTTGCACGAAGTCGGTAAACGTCAGCAGGAACCCATTGACTGGTTTGGGAACCTTACTTTTGCTGCCGGTTTGACGATGGTGCTGATTGCCCTGATTTACGGCATAAATCCCAGTGACCATTCGTTAATGAGTTGGGGAACACCCTTCGTTTTGAGCATGCTTGCCGGAGGCATTATTCTATTAATTGCTTTTATCTTTATCGAACAACGGGTCAAAGCCCCGATGTTCCGGCTGGAGTTGTTCCGCATCCGCGCCTTCGCCTCCAGCAGTGTCGCGACCTTGATGTCATCTTTAGCGCGCGGCGGATTTATGCTGATGCTGACCATCTGGCTGCAGGGTATCTGGCTCCCGTTACACGGTTACGATTTCCAGGTAACCCCGTTATGGGCCGGGATTTATATGATTCCATCCAGTATCGGGATTCTGCTGCTCGGGCCGCTTTCCGGCCGGTTATCGGACCGTTACGGCTCACGTTATTTTGCGTCCATCGCCATGATTCTCACGGCTGTCGGCTTCTTCTTGCTTTTACTGCTGCCGGTGAATTTTAAGTATCCGTTGTTTGCCGCAATTATCTTTCTTGACGGCTTGTCCATGGGCATGTTTATGGCCCCGAATACGGCGGCCATCATGAATAGTCTCCCGCCAAAGCACCGCGGCGCCGGTTCCGGCATGCGCGCCACCTTGATGAATGTCGGCAGCCCGATATCAATGGCAGTTATTTTTACGCTGATGGTTGTTGGGTTGAATGCCACCATGCCGGCAGCCCTGTATAACGGTCTGATAGCGAACGGTATTCCCGCCGCGGTGGCTCAGCAGGTAGCCGGTGCGCCGCCGGTCGGTTATCTATTTGCGGCTTTCCTTGGTTATAATCCGCTGGCGACGATGATTCCGGCCAGTGTTTTAAATGCCCTGCCGGCGGCCCAGGCGGCGAATATTACCTCCCGGGCGTTTTTCCCCGGATTAATTGATTCCGCTTTCCATCACGGGCTGGTGGAAGTCCTGATATTCGGCATTATCATGTGCCTGATTGGCGCGGCGGCATCGTGGGTACGCGGCGGCAATTACATCTATCACGAAAAAGGCGAATCTTAGAATTCAATTGGTTGCAACGCCGTCCAATCTGAGGGCGGATTCAAAATTCGCCCTCTTTATTTTACTGTTCCGGGAATAATTGATAAGTCAACGGCAGAAGGAATATAATCGTCTACAACCCGATGAGGAGGTTAATATGAATTCAGCCGAAGTAGAAGCTAAACTTAAGACGCTCACGGAAACTGTCGCCAAGCTCGAAACCAAAATTAAGGAGAAAGAGCAAACCGAAGAACAGCTCAAAGCCCGCCTCGGGACGGTGGAAGATATTGAGTCCATCAAGAAATTACAGCACGCTTACTGCTACTATCTCGAACACTGGCAGGAGGAAGAAATTATCAGCTTGTGGTCCCACAGCCCCGAAGTCTCAGTCGAACTGAACGAAACCGGCCTCTATAAAGGATGGAAAGCCGTCAAAAAAAGTTTTTCTTTTCCCATCCACTACACCGGCTACAACGGCGAGAAAACGGCGCCCCCGGAATTCCTGCACCTGATCATGCCGCTGGCGGGTATCGTCGATGTCGAACCTGATGGGAAGAACGCCAAGGCCCGCTGGTACAGCCTCTTCCACGGCGCGCTGTACCGCGGCGGTAAACTCCGCGCCATCGTCGGCGCCGGCATCTGGGAAAACGAATATGTCAAAGAGGTCGGCATCTGGAAGTTTAAAAAACTCTTTTTTAATAATATTTTCAGCAGCCCTTATGAAGACGGCTGGGTTAAGACACCGTATATCCCGAATCCGCCAAATCAGGACCGGCCGGCGCCAGGACCAAACACCCATTTTGCGACCTATCCCTCCGGCTATATTTTCCCATATCACTACAAAAATCCGGTTACCGGCAAATAAAATTCAGATATTGGAGATCACTGATGAGCCGCAAACCGGAATTGGGGAAGCTCTTCGAGCCGTGTAATATCGGTAAATTGCAGTTGAAGAACCGGGTGGTAATGCCGCCGATGGGTAATAATTTCGGTGCGGAAGACGGCGGTGTCACGCCGCAACTAATTGATTATTACAACGAACGGGCGCTCGGCGGTCCGGGCCTGATTATCACCGAAATGGTGAGCATCGACTCTCCATTAGGACAACGCGGCATCCGGCAGTTAAGAATTGACGACGACTGTTATATCCCCGGTTTGAGACGGCTGGCACAGCAAGTACACGATTCCGGCGGCAAGATGGCCCTGCAGCTTTGTCACGCGGGTCTGCTGGCGGCATCAAATAATTTCGTGTTACAGCCGGTGGCGCCGTCACCGGTTGAATATTTTGGTAAAAAAGTTACTGTGGAACTCTCAAAAGAAGAAATTCAAGATATCATTGATCATTTCGTCAAGGGCGCTGTACGGGCGAAAGCCGCCGGTTTCGATGGTGTTGAAGTGCATGCTGCCCACAGCTATTTACTGGCGCATTTTTTGTCCCCTTATTTTAACCGTCGTTGCGATAAGTACGGCGGCAATGTGAAAAACCGGGCAAAAATTCTGTTGGAAATAATCAGCGGTATCAGGAAAGCGGCAGGCGAGGATTATCCCGTCTGGTGCCGCATTAACGGCATGGAATACGGGCTGGAGGGCGGGCTAACGATTAATGAAGCTCAGGAGATAGCCCAGATGGCCGAAGTAGCCGGCTGCGCCGCTATTCATGTTTCCGGCGGCGGTTACGGTACTTATTTCGGTTACAACCGTGCCGGTATGGGCCAACCCGAAGGAAATCTGGCGGAACTGGCAGGGGCGATTAAAAAGGCGGTAAAAATACCGGTAATTGCCGTCGGCAGGATTAATCTCCAACTGGCAGAAAAATTACTGCGAGAATTAAAAGCCGATTTGATTGCCATCGGACGGGCGCAAATCGCTGAACCTCATCTAGTGAGCAAAGCCACCGCCGGCAAATACGATGATATCAGGCCGTGCATTAGTTGCAATGTTTGTGTTGACGATTTGACTGTGCTGGACGTAAGCTTGCATTGTTCGGTTAATGCCTGTGTTGGGAAAGAGAGAGAATCTCGTATCACACCGGCGAAAATTGTAAAAAATGTCCTGGTAATCGGCGGCGGGCCGGCCGGGATGGAAGCGGCCATCGTGGCTGCTCAGAGAGGTCACCGCGTCACGATTTATGAGAAACAGCCGCAACTGGGCGGCAAACTGAATCCGGCGGCAGTACCTCCCGGGAAGGATGAAATTAGGCCGCTTATTGATTTCTTTGTTCATCAGGTTCAAAAGCTGGGCATCAGCGTTGAGTCGCGAAAAGAGGCTGATGCCGCTTCGATTAAACAACTTAAGCCTGATGTAATCATCGTGGCTGCCGGGGGTATCCCGGGCGTTCCCCCAATCCCAGGTGTAGCTGGAGAAAATGTTGTTTTTGCCGAACAAGTGCTATGCGGCATTGCTGTCGGGCAGCACGTTGTTATTATCGGCGGCGGATTGGTCGGTTGTGAAACTGCCGAATTTTTGGCCAAGCAAGGTAAAAAGATAACGGTTATTGAAATGTTGAACGAACTGGCTGCCGGTGTCGGTTCATCCTTCAAAGTCGGACTTATTGGTAGACTCTCTGCGGATGGAATAACCATGATGACCGGCGTAAATTGCAAGAAAATATTCGCGGAAGGCGTTGTTATCACCGCGCGGAATGGTAAAGAACAAATGCTGGCAGCAGATACCGTGGTGCTCGCTGCGGGTGCTAAACCGGACCGGAGGCTGTTGCAGGAAATCAAGGGATTAGCCCCGGAAATTTACCCGGTCGGGGATTGTGTCGAGCCTCGACGCATTTTGGAAGCAGTCAGTGACGGTCACCGCATCGGATTATTGATTTAGCGCGGTCACCCCGCTCATTTTGATTTTTGTTTAAACCAGCGGATATTCTTTTTCGGGATTTCCGTAACTTCCAGAGCAGGTTCCAGCGCCCGGGTCACTTTATGCGCGACCCAGCTGACGGGTGTGGTAACTGGCTTCAGGATTTTCACTTTCTGGCCCCAGGCTTGCATTATCAGGTCAGTGTACAGGCTGAAAGTTTGGACTACGGTTAAATAATCGACGCAAATGAATAGCTCTTCAGCCACCCCGAAAGGCATGCTGGTCGGGATATAACCGCGGGCGTATTCCACTGCCCAGACGCCGTTTGTGAAATTCATGGCGCGAGCCTGGCCCGGACCGACGTAGATGCGGTCGCCGGGTTTATAAACCGTCTTTTCAAATTGCCCTTCGGCGTAATACCATGTTTCACCGTCAATGACCGTATCCCAGAACCCGGCAAAATGCCGTCCGGAATGACCCTCTGACCCGATTGGCGTACCCCAAATCATGATATATTCGCTGGTGGAAGCATAGTAGAGCTTCATTTGAATCATTGCGCCGCCGGCGATGCTGTAAATCCATGGTTGCGAGAAATCGAGCGTATTCGGATAATGCTCTGCGAGCGCCCTTGCGAAAGCATCGAACATCTCAGGTTTCGGTTTTCCCAGGGACTGCAGCGCGCACTGGTGCACGATTTCAGGGTCGAATTTAGGCATAATAATTGCTCCTTTCCAGTTATTTCAAATGTCTTTTCCGAACGGCCCGAACATTTTATCCATCGAGACGCTGACGATACGTATCGCCTGGGCGCGGGATAACATCCTCCCCATAAAAAAGTATCCCAGGCGGTTAGACTTTCCGGCTATCAGGCTCGGGCGTTTTCCCAGCGTATGCAGTGCCTCGCTTACGGTGGTTTTAACGTCCATCACTTTCACGAACCAGTCCGGCCTTGGCGAATTTGCGTCCCACCCAGGGGTTTTTGTCGAGCCGGCCATGAAACCGAGCACATCCACACCATACGGCTTGAGTTCATACCAAAGGCTTTCGGCGAGTATCAGGTTATAGGCTTTTGTGCCCGCATAATTTGCCGAATAAGCGGTGCCGGACAGGGCCGAACCGGAAGAAAGAAAAATAATCCCGCCGCGTTTACGTGCGACCATCTTCCGGGCGAAGTGACGGGTCAAAATGAGCCCTGCTCGCGCGTTGATGTGCAGCTGCTTTACCAGCTCGTCTTCACTCAGGTTCAAAAATGGCGAGATTTTGGACAAGCCCGCGTTATTTATCAGCAGGCCGATTTCGAGGGAAGTGGTGACCGGGGTAATTGCTTGCAGAAAGTCTTCACGGCTGAGGTCCAGCACTATTGTTCTGACTTCAACCCCGTATCCTTTTATGATCGAATCGGCCCGGGTCTGAAGCAATTCGGCATTGGTGGCGACCAGAATTGTATTCAGACCCCGTTCGGCACACTGGCGGGCGAATTCCGCCCCCATCCCCCGTGATGCACCGGTAATCAATGCCCACGGACCGTATTTGGCTTGAAAAGACACCGTCATGCTAGCTATCTTAACACTTGAATTTGTTTAATTACAAGCCGCCGTCTGTAAGAAATATTACCGGCGAATTTTGGGCGAAGAAACAGCAGCATTTAATTTGGGGCCGCGCATCAAAGAAGGGATAATCGCGGCCAGCGTCACGAATCCGAGAATGAGACAGGCATGGTTTATTGACATCAGGAAAATGGGCAATTCATTGGAACTGATCAACTGGGAACTGCCGACAATCTGCGAAAGTTTACTGTACGGCATTACCAGCGTCATCAGCAGCAAAGAAAAGGGCACGCTGAGCACGGCCCCGGTCTGATTCACCGTCATTCTGATGCCGTTGGCGACTCCGCGTTTCTCTGGCGGTACGGAACCCATTTCGGAACTGGAATTCGGCGAGGAGAATAAAGCCATACCGAACCCGAACAATGCCAGGCTCACCAGTACTTCGCCATAGGATGATTTTTGATTTAACGTCGAGAACCAGATTAAAGCTGCAGCATTAAAAGCCAAACCGATTGAACATAAAATCCGGCTGCCGTATTTATCCGCTAGCCTGCCGCTAATCGGACTGATGGCAAAGATAATGATTTCCATCGGGATGAGCAGAACGCCGGTTTTAGCCGCGTTGTAACCGAGTATCAGCTGCAAATACAACGACCTTAGAAACGGACCGCAGCTGAAAGCCAGCGAGTTTAAAAAAGCTGCCACGTTACCCGCGGCAAACAACCTGATTTTGAAAAGGGAAAGGTCGAGTGTCGGGAATTTGACGCGTAATTCTACCAAAATGACAGCAATGAAAAAGGCCACACCGCAGCCGATAATTAGCAGGTTACGCTCCGAAAGCGGGTCCCCGATTGCCAGGCCGATCAGGATTGTTGCTAGCCCAAAACAGTACAGGATTGACCCGGCGTAATCGAATTTTTGGCCGACCGGTTTCCGGCTGATTTCTTTGAGATGGGTGTAACTCCATATTGTCCCGAAAATCCCGATGGGAATATTGACCAGGAATATTGACTGCCATCCAAAATAGGTCACCAGCACCCCGCCGAGCGTATACCCCACGATATTACCCAGGTTGACAGCCATTACCGATGTCCCCAGTCCCATGCCGAGTTCGTTTTTGGGGAAGGCGTCAGTAATAATGGCGCCGCTGTTGGCCATCAACAAAGCCGCCCCGGCGCCCTGGAAGAACCGGAAAACCACCAACTGGTCGCCGTTTCTGGACAGCGCACAGAGCAGCGAACCAAGTGTGAAGATAATAAACCCCATATTGAAAAGCCGCACCCGGCCGTACAAATCCCCCAGACGTCCAAGTAAAACAAAAAGGATTACCATCATCAGCGTGTAGCCGGTGATAATCCAAATTCCATGTACGATACTGGCGTGCAGATGCGCCAAAATGGTCGGCAGGCCGATGACCACGATGCTGGCATCCAGGTTGGCCATAAAAGTGCCGACGCTGGCGGCGGTTAACGCCGTCCATTTATAATCAAGTGGTTTTTTCACGTAGTTTTACATCCCGAAACATATTTTCCCGCGATGCTCGAAACACAAAAGAGGGTATTCTTGAGCTAGATAGTCTCAGCTTTACAAGTCTCATGAGATATTGAAAAAGTGATCCGAATATCTATTCATCATAGGTAACCGGTTTATTCCCGATATCTGTGGTTAGAGCAAGTCGCTATATCTTGAGTATAGAGCTTTCAATTTTCGACTTACAAATAGTAAATTTCCGCTTTTATCACCGCTGTTTACTGCAGATTACTGATTATTACAGCTTTGAGCCAATATTTGATATCTAATATTGACAATGGCAGTCATTTTTTATATCATAAAGCTCAATATCGTCGTGATATTCATGCGGTAATTTGTGAGCAAATCCGCGATTTAGTAGCGGTTAATGTTTCGGTGAATAATTGACATAACTGAACTTATCCGGCATTGTTCGAATTAGGTTCCGGTACGATTGTGAAACAGCATGTCATCGGTTCGAGTTAAATTTAAACCTCAATATGGGGGCGGTATGTTTTACAAGGTGTTAGACCGCGTTAAGGTTGTTGAATACGGCAATTTTATATCTGCGCCGTTTTGTGCCAAAATTCTGGCTGACCTCGGGGCAGAAGTCATTAAAATTGAGGACCCGTGCTGCGGCGATTCGTCCCGGCAAGTGGCCCCTTTTCTGCATGATATCCCCGGTCTGGAAAACAGCGGCCTGTTTCAATATTTGAATATGAATAAACTGGGCATTACACTCAATCCGTCCACGGCCACCGGCGCAGAAATAATCAGCGTATTACTGAAATCCGCCGACGTTTTTGTTGAGAACAATCCCCCGAAACAAATGAAACAGCTGGGATTGACTTACCAGTTTGTTAAAGAGATTAACCCGCGTATCGTCAAGACCTCGATTACGCCCTTCGGACAAACCGGCCCTTATAAAGACTTTCAGAGTTGCGAACTGGTGAACGCGCATATCGGTGGTGTGGGATATATTTCAATGCGTGAAGGCGATATCAGCAAAGAACCCATCAAGCTGCCGGCACATTTATTCACTTTTCAGGCCGGCTTGAGCGCGGCGGTGGCTACGCTGAGTTCGATTTTTCGCCAGAGCACCACCGGGTTGGGGGAACAACTAGATGTCTCCGAACAGGAAAGTGTTATCCAGAATTTAAATTCTTCCATTGCCCGCTACGCGTATGGCGGGCAGATTATGACCCGGACCGATGCGGCGGGACATGCGCCTTTCCATATTTTACCCTGCAAGGACGGCTTTATCTGTGCCGCTTTCGTCGAAGAAGCCGAATGGCGGCGTTTCGTCGAGGTGATGGGGAACCCCGAATGGGCGGACAATGAGTTGTTTAAGGATTTTGCCTCGCGAGCAAAATACTGGGATGCGCTCAAACCGTTAATGGTTGAATGGACGATGCAGTATACCGAAGAGGAAATCTACCGGCGCAGCCAGGAAAAAGCCGTACCGCTGGGCGCGGTGCGAACCGCCCATCAGGTGCTTGGGGATAAGCAGATGGCGGCGAGGCAGTTTTTCGTAGATATCGAACGTGAAAACACCCATAAACTGACTTTTCCGGGCGTGCCTTACCGTTTTTCTGAAATTCAAAGGGAGGCGCCTTCGCCGGCCCCGCTTTTAGGGCAGCATAACGAAGAAATTTTTTGCGGGCGCCTGGGTTATTCCAAGCGAGATTTAAACAGATTGAAAGAAGCCGGAGTTATCTGACAACCGGTCACGGATTCACTTTGGTCGAATCAGCAAGCAAGGCAGGAAACAGCATGATGAGTACACCAGCGCTTAAAGGTATCAGGGTGATTGCTTTTACCTGGGTTTGGGCCGGACCGTGGATGGGCGGTGTGCTGGCGGATATGGGTGCCGAGGTTATCAAAATTGAGACCAGACAAAGGCTTGATTCCCAGCGGGTAGTAAAAATCACCAAAAACCCCGAACAGGGACCAAATCAAGGACAATTCAATGTCACCAACCGCGGCGTTAAAAGTATCACGCTTAATTTGAAGCAGCTGAAAGGGTTAGAAATCATCAAGAAGCTGGTGAAAATCAGCGATGTTATCATTACCAATTTCGCGCCCCGGGCACTACCCGGTTGGGGCCTGAGTTATGACACTTTGAAAGAAATCAAACCGGATATTATTCTGGTCACTTTACCGGCTTTCGGCAGCACCGGTCCGGACAAAGACTATTTGTCTTATGGGTCTACGCTGGAAGCGGTCGGCGGTTTGAGCGCCTCGTTCGGATACCCGGGTGAAGTGCCGGTGATCTCCGGTCCTTATCCCAGCGACCCCATCGGTAGTATGTACGGGCTGGTGGGCGTGCTGGCGGCGCTGAGTTACCGGAATAAGACTGGTAAGGGACAGCACGTGGATATCGCCCAGAATGAAGGCGTCACCAGCCTGATTCCGGAAGTGATAATGGACGAAGTAATGGATGGCCGGACCCGCCCGCGGATGGGTAACCGCGACGATTTCATGGCGCCCCACGGCTGCTACCCCTGCAAAGGGCATGACAAATGGGTTGCTATTGCCGTGGACACGGATAAGAAATGGCGTACGCTTTGTCGCATTATGGGTAATCCCGATTGGTGCAAAGACGTAAAATTCTCCGACCAGTACAGCCGCTGGCAAAACCAGGATGAATTGAATAAACTGATTGCCGGCTGGACCAAAGATTTCACACATTACGAAGTAATGCAGAAACTGCAAGACGCGGGAATCGCCGCCGGTCCTTCTTTCAACATCGAGGAACTGGTAAACGACCCGCATGTCAAAAACAGGGGCATCTTTATCGAGCAGAACCATCCGGTGGCTGGGAAAACCATTGTCTACCGCTCTCCCTGGAAATCGGCTTTAACCGCCAAAAATCCGCCGGCGCCTTGCCTCGGGGAAAACAACAACTATGTTTTTAAGGAACTACTGGGCATCAGCGAACGGGAAATCACCGAATTAATTGAAACTAAAGTTATTTATTAGCAATATAAATCTGAAAAACTCGTGGTAAAAAGGAGCAAGATAAATGTCTGCAAATGAGTTAAGTCCCATCGAAAAATGGTATGAAGTATGCAAGAACAAAGGCCACGTGTACACCAGTGAAGAAGCCCGCACCCGCGGGTCTGAATATATGAAGCCTTATTTCAACCGGGAAGTGTCTATTGACACCATCGAGCATTTTGTAGACGGCATCGGCGACCTCAATCCACTTTACCGCGATCGAGAATATTGCAAAAACACCAAATACAAATGCCTCACAGCGCCGCCCAATTATATTTATACCATTACTTATGCCCAATACCCGGATGATTGGCCGCCTGGCATATCCGGATTCTATTCCGGTTCCGCGCATGAGTGGTTCCGTCCGCTCTGCGAAGGCGACAAGCTGAACTACCGGGTGAAGTATCCGTCCGATGCCAAACTAATGTCCAGTAAATTCGCCGGGGAAAAAGTGATGACTTTCGAAACCTGCGATTATTACCGCGGCGGGGCAATTATCGGCGGCTATCTGTCCTGGGAGACCTGGACCGAAAATCAGAAAGTGGACGAGACGAACAAATACAAAAAAGAAGTATCTAAGCTACCGACCTATACCCAGGAAGACCTGATTAAAATTAATCAAGCCCAGGATAAGGAAGTGGAAATGCTGCGCGGCGCCAATCCGCGTTACTGGGAAGACGTCAAAGAAGGGGACGAACTGACGCCGGTGGTGCGCGGCCCGTTCACTTTGACCGAAAAAGAAGCCTGGAACATCGGCGGGCACGGCAACGTGCATTTCTCCGAACGGATGATGCGTATTTACAAAGAGCGGGACCCGCATCATATCGTTTCTTACGACCCGACTTTCCAGGCGCCGAACATGGTGCGGCCGGGTTCTTTGTTGCGTTTTGCCGCCGGTGAACACCTCGAAGCCTGGCGGGCGATGGTTTTAACGAACTGGATGGGCGACGACGGCTTCCTTTGGAAATCGCGTTCAGAAATCCGCAAATTCTGTATGCTGGGCGATACCTGTTTCTGCAAAGGTAAAGTCGTTAAAAAATATTGCGATAACGGCAAATATTGTGTGGATATTGATTGCTGGTGCGAAAACCAGCGCGGCGAAGTCATCGTACCGGGCACTGCGACTATCATTCTGCCTTCACGCGACCATGGCCCGGTGGTCTATCCGGAACCGTACCCCCGCGTTCCCCAGGTTTAAATCTTCTGTTTGACTTCAATAAATCACTGTAATATGCTTTGATATTAACAAGATAATATCAAAGCATATTTTTTATAGATATTTTAAAGTAACTCATTGAATTTTTCGACAGGAGGAATCCATGGCTAATGTTTCGTATCAGCATCTCAATCCGCCGCTTAGGATATTATTAGGGCCGGGACCGAGTAACGTTCATCCCCGGGTGCAGCTGGCCATGGCCGCCCCGATGGTGGGCCACCTGGACCCATACTTCGTTAAAATTATGGACGATACGGTCGAACTGCTCCGTTACCTTTTCCGTACGCAGAACAAACTGACTTTCCCGATTTCCGGTACAGGTTCCGCCGGTATGGAAGCCAGTTTCTGTAATTTTCTGGAGCCGGGCGATACGGTGGTCATCGGGGTGAACGGGGTGTTCGGGGAAAGAATGGTGGATAACGCCGCCAGACTCGGCGCGGATGTGGTTCCGGTCACCGCCGAATGGGGCAATATCATAGAGGCTGGAGCCATCGAAGCGGCGTTTAAATCTCACAAAAAAGTCAAAATGCTGGCGCTGGTACATGCGGAAACATCGACCGGCGCCCTGCAGCCGCTGGCCGAAGCCTCAAAACTGGCCAAACAGTACGGCGCACTATTTCTGGTTGATACCGTAACATCGTTGGGCGGTCAGGAAGTAGCGGTTGACGACTGGGGTATTGATATCTGTTACAGCGGCACCCAGAAATGTATCAGCTGCCCGCCGGGATTGGCGCCTTTTACAGTTAATCAAAAAGCTCTTGACATAATGCAAGCCAGAAAAGCCAAAGGTCCGAGCTGGTACCTCGACCTGGGGATGCTTTCGGCTTATTGGGGCACTGGCAGAATTTATCATCACACGGCGCCGGTCTCAATGATTTATGCCATGCATGAAGCGCTGGCTTTAATTGCCGAAGAAGGGTTGGAAGCACGCCTCAAACGCCATCAGAAAAACGCGGCGGCTTTAACTGCCGGTCTGGAAGCAATGGGGATGGTGATGCATGCCCAGTCCGGTCACCGGTTGAATTCTTTAAACTCAGTGCGTATCCCGGCCGGCGTGGACGATATGCGTGTGCGGCAAAAACTGCTGAATGAATATAATCTCGAAATCGGCGGCGGGCTCGGCCCGTTAAAAGGGAAAATCTGGCGCATCGGCCTGATGGGTGAGTCCTCCTCTGAATCTAATGTCTTGTATTTGCTGTATGCCTTGGAAAAACTTCTGTTGGCTGAACGCTGCGAGTTGGAATCGGGCGCCGGTGTCAACGCTGCCATCAGCGTTTTTAAGAAATACTGAAATTAATAGTTAGAGAGAGGGAACGTTTATGAAAGGTAGAATTGCCATCGCCAAAATCCTCAAAATGGAAGGAGTCGAGTTCGTCAGCGGTTTCCCTCAAAACGATATTTTTGAAGTCGGCGCCGAAGAAGGCATCCGCTGCATTATTTCCCGGACGGAGCGGGTTGGGGTGAATATCGCCGACGCTTATACCCGGGTTTCCAACTGCAAACGCATCGGAGTGTGTCTAGTCCAGTCAGGACCGGGCATCGAAAACGCTTATTCCGGCATTGCCCAGGCTTACAGTGAGTCCGTCCCGATTCTGGTGATGCCGGGCGGGGCCGACCGCCGGCAGCAGCGTCCTCCTAGTTATATGGCCGCGAAAAATTATCAAGGCATTACCAAGTGGGCAGATACGATTAATTTCGCCGACCGCATACCGGAGATGATGCGACGCGCCTTTACGCTGATGAAGACAGGCCGTCCCGGTCCGGTGCTACTGGAAGTGCCGGTTGATATAATGAATGAAGAATTTGACGATGCCAAATTTCAATATACACCGGTCAAAGCGGTGAAAACAGCCGGTGACCCTGCTGATATCCGGATTGTTGCTAAAGCATTAATTGCTGCTAATAATCCCATTATCCGCGCCGGACAGGGCGTTTTACATGCTTCCGCCTTTGATGAACTGTGCGAACTGGCGGAACTGCTGCAGATTCCGGTTTTTACCACGCTCAGCGGTAAAAGCGGCTTCCCGGAGAATCATCCGCTGGCCCTCGGGGCGGGCGGTAATACGCGGCCCAGAGCGGTAATGCATTTTCTGGATAGAGCCGACCTGGTCTTTGCCATCGGCTCCAGTTGCACCAAAGAAACTTTCACCACTCCTATCCCGGACAACAAGCGGATTATCCAGTCCACGGTAGACGAACGGGACATCAATAAAGATTATAACCTGGAGCATGCCGTCATCGGGGATGCCAAACTGGTGCTACGGCAGCTGATTGATGAGATTAAAGAACAACTCGGAACTAAATATAAAAAGAAGAGCAGTGCCGCTCAAGAAATCAAAGCGGTTAAAGAAGAATGGCTGAAAGAATGGCAGCCGAAATTGACGTCCAGTGAGATGCCGATTAATCCCTACCGTGTAGTCGGGGATATGATAAAAGCCTTGGATGCCCGGGAAACAATTATCACCCACGATTCCGGCAGCCCCCGCAATCAGTTGCTGCCGTTCTGGGAAGCTCCTGTGCCCGGCGGCTACATCGGTTGGGGAAAATCTACGCCCTTAGGCGCTTCTTTGGGATTTGCTATGGGCGCAAAATTAGCCAGGCCGGAAAAAACCGCTGTCGCTTTCATGGGGAATGCCGCTTTCGGCATGGTCGGGATGGATTTTGAAACCGCCGTCAGGGAGAACATTCCCATTCTGGTTGTGCTGGTCAACAATTTTGTACTCGGCGGTTATATCAGGGAAAACCCGGTCGCGACCCGCAAGTTCCACCTGACCAGCCAGTCCGGGGAATACAGCGAAATTGCGGAAGCGCTGGGCGGTTATTCCGAAAAAGTCGTCCAGCCGGATGAAATTATTCCGGCCCTGAAGCGGGCAAAAAAAGCCGTTGAAGGCGGACAAACCGCGCTACTTGAGATCATCACCTGCGAGGACAATGCCCGTTCCCTAAAGTAACCGGTGGGGCTACAGTGAAACTGCCGCCCAGATGCCTTCCTCGACAGCTTCACGGATTTTTCGTGGTTTGACGCAATCGCCGATTTCCGCGAAATCTAGATATTTCCCTTTCAGCGCTTCCGGCAGTGCGCGCTCGGGGGTAGCTCCGGCCGCTAAAACAATGTTATCCGCGGTCAGAAAAACAGTTTCCTCTTCGCGGGTCGTCATTTCGACACCCTTGTCGGTAATTTTCCGGTACACTACCTGTGGATATATTTTGACATTATATTTTGCCAGCTTGTCCTGGAAATATTTTTTAAACATCCAGTACTTGACCTCAAGCGCCGGTTCGATAAATGTCAGCGTGACATTCGCACCTTTCTCGGCCAGTGCAAAACAAGTTTCGCAGCCGACATGTCCTGCGCCGATAACGACAACGTTCTTCCCAACTTTTTTCTCGCCGGCTAAAAATTCCCGGCAATTGATGACATTTTTACCCTTAATACCGGGGATATCCGGGACAAACGGGGTGGAACCGACCGCCACAATGACAGAGTCCGGGGCGAATTTATTGACCGCCTCCGGCGTCGCTTCTTTATTCAGTACGATATTCACACCGGCCTTGGCCACCTGGACTTTCAAGTAAGTCAGAAAATTACCTAAATCCTGTTTGTCCGGAGGGATGGCGGCTAATATCAATTGCCCGCCGAGAGCATTGCTTTTTTCCCAGAGCGTGACTTTATGCCCTTTTTGGGCGGCGATGATGGCTGCCTGCATGCCGCCCGGGCCGCCGCCCAGAACCAGGACTTTTTTCTCCCTGGTCACCCGCGGCAGTTTTGCCTGGAACTCCTGCTCTTTTCCAACCAGCGGATTGACCGTGCAGGACATCGGGGAAAAATCACAAACAACGTCTTCAATACACCGTTTATCCCAGACGCAGGGGCAGATATCTTCGATTCTGCCTTCTTTGACTTTGGTGGGCCAGTAAGGGTCGCAAATCAAGGCTCGGCCCATACAGATAAAGTCAGCCTTGCCGTCTCTCAAAATTTCTTCAGCCAGAGACGGCCGGTCAATTTTACCGGTAATCCAGACGGGAATCTTGACGCCGCCTTTTTTAACCGCTTCGGTGATATCAACGTTACAGGCATCGGGCATAAAATAAGCCGGGCCCGTCCATTCGGGCGTCACTGCCGAACCGCTGGTAATATTCACCGCCGTCGCGCCGTTAGCTTCGACGATTTTACACAGCTCAACGCATTCTTCGATGCTCCAGCCGTCAGTCCCGCCGATTTTAGAAAGTCTGTCCGAACCCATCAGTCGGAGGATGACCGGGAAATACGGTGAGGTTTTTTTTCTGGTTTCAGATACCATATCTAGCAGGTATTTGGCCCGGCCTTTAAGGTCGCCGCCGTAAGCATCGGTCCGTTTATTGAAAACGCGGGAAAGCAGCTCGCAGGCAAGATAGCCATTGGCGCCGTGAATCATCACGCCGTCAAAGCCGGCCTCCATGATTCTTCTGGCGGCCTCGCCGTACTCTGCGATGAGTTCTTCCATATCTGCCACCGTGATAATCCTGGCTTTCTTCGGGATTGATGTAGACCAGCCGGCATAAGGATGGGGAATACCGGACGGCGAGGCTGGGTCTACTTCGTCCATGCTGCCCTGGTGGCTGCTCATTTGCATCACGGCTTTGGCGCCGCCGGCATGGATAATATCGGCCAATTTCTTTAAGCCGGGGATAAACTTGTCCTCGTTCACCAGAATCCGCCCCGGCTTCCCGCGCGGGGGTTTACGGGTACTGGCGCCCTCGGTCACAATCAGACCGGCTCCGCCTTTGGCACGTTCTCCATAATAAGCCAGCTGCTGGTCGGTTACCACGCCGTAATGAGAGGAGTAATGCGTGCCGCAGGGGGCCATAATGATTCTGTTTTTCAGTACTACATTCCCCATTTTCCCGGGTTCGAAAAGCTTTGTAAATTCTGCCATATTAGTCTCCTTATCTTGGCAGTGATACTATCACAGCTTTGTCTTTTTTTCAAGCAGCAGACGTGTCGTTGTAACAAAATCTAAACGGATTAGGGCAGATAAATCCCTCTGTATCTGAGACTGTCCGAAAATAGATGTTGGAAACGAAAATTGAGGCGAAATGTTCAACTCTGAAAAATAAAAACCCCTTAATCCCTCCCGTTCGTAACTCCGGGGCCAGCGGTCTTTCGCGAAAGGGGGGGAATGGATTTAATTGAGCACTCTAAAAGTTTTCGGACAGCCTCAGAGTTTCTGAGAAAATTAATTAAGCCAACGTTGTCGAATACTTTTTCAGCATTTAAAAGTTGCTAAATCACATGAGAAAGGATACAATTTTCTGTAAACTTAGTTTGAACTAAAGAAGCAGTGACACATCAATGTATTGCAGGAATTGCGGGAAGAAACTATTACCCGGGGCGGATATTTGCGATGCTTGCGGCATTAAACCGCCGCAAGGCCAGCACTATTGTAAATCCTGCGGCGCTGAGGTTTTACCGCTGGCCGAAAAGTGTATTAAGTGCGGCGCAGTGTTCGACAAACCGCCGCGTCCGAAGGCTAAAACCATTGCCGTCCTGCTGGCCGTGTTTTTAGGTTACTGGACGTGGGTTTATACCTACCGGAAAAACACCTGGAAATTTTGGGTGGGGTTGGCAACCGGCCTGCCTTCCTTCGTTATCTTTAGTATCGGTGTAATCCCGCATAATTCAGTTGAATATGACGCCAACGGCAATTATCTTGGTTGGGGAGGTTTTCACCTCTCCAATAATATTTTAGTCCCGGCGATGCTGGTTTTTTTAATAGTATGGATATGGGCGGTAATTGATGTCTGCCTGAAAAAGCAGAACTGGTACCTGACTTATAATTGGATTGTCCCGCCGGTGCGAAAGAAAGGTAATAAAAAATAAATGCGGGACTGACAAGAAGGGGCAACGACTACCTGCTAATGTCCGAACCGGATGGCCGGAAAACCCGCGCTCCGCCGAGGATGACAGCGGCGGCAATCAGTCCAATGATTGCCCGGTTTACCAGTCGCTCCAGGTGTTCGAGGTGGCGTTCCATACCAGATATATCCGCGCTGAAATGCAGTTGCGGGACAATCGATTCGGTACACCGGCGCCGGAAAGCGCCAACTCGGCGAACGCCGGCGGCAAACGGCGCAGTATGGACGAAGGCTGATATTTCTTTTTCAGCATATTTTCCACATTGGGAGTCAGCAATGAAAAGAAATCAAAATCTTTGTCCAGTGCCAGCCCGAGGTCATTCGCCATCGTCATCGTTTTTAATAAAAGAAAAGTATTGCCGGGCAACTGGATATGATTACGCCGCACAACCGCAAATAATTCCCCGTGGTTCGAAGTCAGATTGAGGTCTTTCGTCAGCAGCGGATAATGACCCATGATATATTTCAGGTCTTTAGCCAGGGCTTCCTTGGAACCGGTGGGAGCGACCGCTCCAAGGTTCACCATTGAATACATCAGCAGGTCAACATCCCGGTCCAGTATCCCTTTCACCACGCTGATGACATAAGTCCGGACTTCATGGTCAACCAAGCCGATCATGCCGTAATCCACCAGTCCCAGGCGCCCGTCCTGTTCGACAAACAGGTTGCCCGCATGCGGGTCGGCATGGAAAATTGTACCTTCGAATACCTGCTTTACCCAGATATTCGCCGCTCATTTGGCTAATTCTTGGAGGTCGAATTTGGCTTTATCCAAAGCGGGTATATCCAGGATATTTATGCCATGGATGTGTTTCAGCGTAATCACCCGTGATGTCGTATAGTTCCTATAAATTTTGGGAATATGGATGGTCGCATCATCGTTAAAAACCGGGCAAAATATTCCGCGCTGTGGCCTTCCCGGATGTAGTCGAGTTCCCCGCTCATCCGTATCTGCGATCTCTTCCACCAATCCGTCTAGATCATATTCCTGCACCCCTTTGCTGTGGTGAGCCACCGATTCGACCATGTGGCGCAGTATTTCCCCGTCTACTGTCACCTGCTCTTTAACGCCCGGTTTTTGTACCTTGATCATGACTTCCTACTGTCGGGGAGGGTAGCGCCGTGAACCTGCCCGATTGATGCCACTCCAAGCGGTTTTGTTTCAAAGGAAGCAAATAATTCCGACACCGGGCTGCCCAACTCGTCTTTAATCACGGCTTCCACGGTTTCTACCGACAGGGGTGTTAATGAATTCTGGA
>Ga0326728_10008047_pt1 | contig 26541 bp, 26 predicted proteins | sample MB3enrmetagenome_FD_207602 | JGI IMG/M metagenome (GOLD analysis project Ga0326728, IMG submission 207602) | Lab enriched peat soil microbial communities from McLean, Ithaca, NY, United States - MB31MN | ecosystem: Environmental > Terrestrial > Soil > Wetlands > Peat | place: USA: New York... | reverse complement strand
CGGCTCAAGCTGACCGATCGCCTTGCGCTGATCGCCACCAAGGACGGCTATGTGTGGGTGCACCCCCAGCATGATATCGACAACGTTGTCAAATACGGAAACGGGTTCGCCAACGTCGCGGCCGGGCTCAAGTACAACTTCTTCCGCGACGTGACGCTGCCAGCGCTGGCCACCGCCGGTCTCCGCTATGAAGCTCCCTCCGGTGAACCCCAGGCCCTGCAGGGCTCGGTGTTCCGGAACAACAATGCGCTCGACCTCGATCTCCACGAGCGCGGCAATGGGATCCTGAATTTGTTCGCGTCCGGTGTGTGGGGAGACCATAATCTCCATGTCCTCGCGTACACCGGCCCGCGGTTGGCGTTGAGTGGAGCCGACTCGAGTTTCTACGACCTCTCGGTGCACGCCGACTACAAGGTCGGGAGCCTCTACCCACTGATCGAGCTGAACTGGATCCACGTACTCGACGGCGGCAGCCGCCTGCGCCCGCTCGAGAACGGCCTCCGGGCATTGACAAAGAACCCGAACCTCCAAATTAACCAGGAGGGATCCGACTTCTTCAACCTCGGTGCACCGAGCGCCGGTGGCACGGACACGGCCACACTCGCCCTCGGCTGGCGCTGGCGCATCCTCGACAACCTCGACGTCCTCGGCCAGTCGGGCGGGGTTGATTGGGGTGCTGTCGGCGAATTGCCGATCGGCAGCGGGCAATCTATTTTCGACTGGCGTGTGACGACCGACCTCGTCTTCTGGGTACTGTAACCGCAATGCGGAAAAAGAGGTGATGCGCCCAGCGCTGCGAACGAGAACGGGCGCATCACTTCTGAGCAGGGAGAGGATCGGAGCTGGGCCCGTGTACGGCACGGGCACGGTGACCGTGTGCGTGCCGCCCAACTCCCGTCGCGCAGCGACGCGCGTGGCTCTCAGTTCTTGATGCCCAGCGCCTCCAGCGCCACCTGTTTGGTGCGCCTGAAATCCACCTTGCCTGAAGGTGAGCGGTAGACCTCAGCGACGAACACCACGTGCTTCGGCGCCTTGTAGCCCGCGTGCTGCTTGACGAACCGCTTGAGCGCCTCGCCATCGGCATCTTGCCCCGCGGTCGACACCACCGCGGTGACCGCCTCGCCCCAGCGCTCGTCCGGCACCCCGACGACCACGGCGTCTTCTACGCCGGGGAAGCGCTTGACGATCTCCTCGACCTCTTCTGGATAGACCTTCTCACCACCGGTATTTATACATACGGAGCCGCGGCCGAGCACGCTGAGCGTGAAGCCGTCCTCTTCGACCACCACCCAATCGCCCGGAACCACGTAAACGCCGCCGTCAGCCTCGACAAAGGTGCGCTCTCTCTTCTCCGGATCCTTGTAATAGCCGATGGGTTGGTTGCCGCCGACGCCGACCAATCCCGTGACTCCCGGCTTGACCTCCAGCGGTTTCAGCTGCTCGTCGAACAGCTTGGTCTTGTCGGTGACCTGGAATTTCGCCGTTGCGTTGCCGCCGTCTTTGCCCGTGAACGACACCGCCATGCCCAGCGCCTCGGAGGAGCTGAAGGCGTCGACCAACATCATGTTGGGGTTGTGCTTGAGCAGGCCTTGCTTCACCTCCTGACTCCACATGACGCCTGACGACACGATCATGGCGACCGACGAGGTGTCGTACGGCCGCGGCGCCGTCTCCAGGGCCTGCAACATCGGCTTGGCAAACGGATCGCCGACGATGGTGATCACCGCCGGCTTCGCCCGGTCCACAACTTCCCACAGTTGCACGGCGTCGAAGCTCTTCGGATTGTCCAACATCATCACGGCGCCACCGCTCAGCCAGGCGATCATCGCAGTGAACCAGCCGGTGCCGTGCATCAACGGCGGGCCGACCAAGGTGCGCAACCGTACCGGCAGCGTTCTCACGTACTCCTCGAACGCCGCCATTTCCGCCGGTGGGTCCGCGAGGCCTCCGGCGGCGAAGCGGTAATACAGGTCGTCCTGCCGCCACATGACCCCCTTCGGCATCCCGGTGGTGCCGCCGGTGTAGAGCAAGATCAGGTCGTCGCCGCTGCGCTGCGCCGCGGGCGCGGGGTGATCCGTCTGCGCGACCGTCTCGTAGTCCTGCGCCGCCGGCAGCGCCGCGGTGCTGGGGGTGCCCTCCGCGACCACGAGCACGCCCCTGATTTTCGGCAGGTCGCCGATCACCTTGGCAAGGAGCGGGACGAAATCCTGGTGCACGACCACGATCTCGGTGTCGGCGTTGTCGAACAGATAGCGCAGTTCCTCCTCGCGGTAGCGGTAATTGACGTTCACCGGCACGAGCGCGGCCTTGAAGGCGGCGTACATCGTCTCCAGGAAGGCGGAATGATTGTAAGTGTAGATGGCCACCTTCCCCTGGCGCACCGCGCCCTGCTCCAGCATCCACGCGCCCAGATTGCGGGCGCGGCGTTCGACCTGCCGCCACGAGAGGCGGCGGGCGCCTTGGATCAGAGAGTCTTCGTCACCGGAGATAGCGGCGACACGATCCAAACAATCGGCAAGATTCCACTGAGTTCGCATGTCGCTTACGACCTCCTCGACCTCCTTCGATTTGACGGCTTGCAAGCGGGCTCAGGCCACGGTCTAAACGGATACCACTACGACGCTGAATGAGGCAACGAGAGCGTCCGCACGGTCGCCGGGTTGGCGGCAGCGAAGCAGACGCTCCGCGTGCAGGATGGATCGGCTACAGCTTCTCTTGCACGCTGCGCACCTTCTCATCCATGCTCGGCACGCGATCGGTGCGGGTGCCGATCTTCAGCGTGGTGCTGATGCGCGGCGCGCCCATCTCGTGCACCACCTCGTGACACCGCCGGACCGCGGTGAACACGGCATCCCACTCGCCTTCAATGTTGGTGCCGTAGGCGTGCAGCCGGATGTCGAGCCCCGCCTCCTTCAACACCCGCTCGCACGCGGCGATGTACGGTGACAACGAGACCCCGACGCCCAACGGCACGAGACAGAGATCGGCAATGACTTTCATCGCACCCTCCCTCATTCGAAACACACCGATACTGATCACCTCGGTCGGGCCGGTCAACTGACGGGCGGGAGCGGTCGCTTTGGCGCACGATTTCCGTTAACTTTCCTGCATCGATGGCCGCTAAGAAGCGCATCTACAAGATCGCGTTTGCGAACCAAGGTAAGATCTACGAGATCTTTGCCAAAAGTGTCAGCCAGGGCAACCTGTTCGGATTCGTCGAGATCGAGGGCTTGCTCTTCGGCGAGAGAACGACCGTGGTGGTCGATCCTGCGGAGGAAGCGCTGCAGCGGGAGTTCGCGGGTGTCGAGCGCACCTACATCCCGCTACACGCGATCGTGCGCATTGACGAAGTCGAGAAGCGCGGCACGAGCAAGATCCATCCGATCTCAGAGGCAGCGGCCAAGGTGACGTCGCTGCCAACCACCATTTACACGCCGATCAAGAAGGATTCGTAGCCGGTTCGGCCCGACGACGGAGACCGGTGCAAAGGTCTAGTGCATGGGAAACGACACCGAAACGGATATCAGGAATCTTGTGAAGGGCTGGGCGGGCGGGGGTTTCAATGCCGCCATGGATTTCCGCTACGTCTACGCCTCACGCGACAAAGTCGTGGTCGAATACGATGTGGACGAAAAACATCTGCAGCCGTACGGGATTGTCCACGGCGGCGTGCACTGCGCTGCCGTCGAGGCCGCGTGCTCGACTGGAGCGGGCATCGATGCCGTGGCGCAGGGGCGGGCGGTCGTCGGCGTCGAGAACCACACCAGCTTCATTCGTGCCGTGCGCGCTGGGCGGGTCCGGGTGACGGCGACGCCGCTGAACCGAGGCCGCCGTTCACAAGTATGGGAGGCGACCGCGCGCAACGAGGCCGGCCAGATCGTCTCAACCGGCCGCGTGCGCCTGCTCTGCCTGGATGCCGGCAGCGATCTCGCCGGCGAAAAGGTCGAAGCCCGACAGGGAGCGTGACATCCTAGGACAACGACTCGAATCGCGTGCGGCAAGGCTGTGCCGCTACTCCGTCGGCGTGCGCACGGCGCCGGTCATGGGCACGAACAGCACATCGGTGAAGCGCTTGACTTTCAATTCGCCGCCCTGTTTGCGCGCACGGATAAGGCTCTGGCGGCCCGCATCACCCAACGGCATCACCAGGCGGCCGCCGGGTTTCAGTTGGGCGATCAGCCGCTCGGGGATGTACGGCGCCGCAGCCGTGATGATGATCGCATCGAACTGAGCCTCCTCCTCCCATCCGTACCAGCCATCACCAGTGCGTACCTTCACGTTGTGGTAACCGAGGCGCCCGAGACGCTCACGTGCCGAGACCGCCAGCCCCGGGTCGATCTCGATCGAGTACACCTCGCGTGCCAGCTCCGCCAAGACGGCCGCCTGGTATCCGGAGCCCGTGCCGATTTCGAGAACGCGCTCGTCGCCGCGTAACTGGAGCAGCTGGCTCATGAGGGCAACGGTGTACGGCTGCGAAATCGTTTGCCCGCCGCCGATCGGCAACGCCTCGTCGGCATAGGCGCGGCCACGATCCTGGGGGCGCACAAACTCCTCCCGCGGCACCCGCGCGATCACGTTCAGCACGCGGTCGTCGCGGATCCCCTCATGACGGAGTTCGGCGAGCAGCCATCCGCGCGCCGCGGACACATCAGGCGGTACAGGATCGATGCCCACAGCACGACACGAAGCGAAACAGAGGAGACCGAACACTGAGCTGCACAGAACCAGACGTGGCGACCACAAGTGAATGGAATGCCACCTCCCTGGACGCCACATAGTGCATTTCTAATGCGGAGTCCACGAGGCGTCCTGCCGTGAGAGCAATGCCGCTACGGGCGATGGAAAACGTGCTTTTCGGCCGCCCGTGACATACACTGGCACAATCACAGATGGAGCGCGAGCTTTCCATACGCGAGAGTATCCACAAGGCCCTGCTGGACGGGCCGGTCACCGCCCGTGACTTGTCGAGGATCGTCGGCATTCGGGAGCACGACGTCGCCGAGCACCTCGAGCACCTGAAGCGATCGCTCAAACACCACGGCCAAGTCCTCGTCGTCGAGCCGCCGGTGTGTCTCGACTGCGGCTTCGAGTTCAGACAGCGCGACCGCTACACGCGGCCGAGCGGCTGTCCGAAATGCCGCGGCCGTCGCATTGGGCTGCCGCGGTTCCGGGTCGAGCACGAGGACCGGTGAGGCTGCGGCCTCGCCGCGGGGCGGTGCATTCCATGCACGTTGTCAGATGCCTCCGGCGACTGACGGCGCGCGGCGGTGAGGGCTAAACGGGGCTAGGTTGGGCTAGGTTCCGGAGACGCAGACGGTTCCCGAACCTCACCCAACGGAGAGCGCTCCGGCCGGACTTGTGGTCCGAGCCGCTGCCTCGTTAGCCCTGACCGAGGATATCCCTTAGGTGCCAGAGCGTCGACGACACCTGCGTCTGCCGGAGCCAGGATAGGTCGATCCAAATCCCTCGCCCGACCATGGAGTGCAGGCGCCTCGAAGAGATGGTGGTGGTTGCGTAGGTCCCGCCGCCGCTGTGGGTCTGCGATTGACGGCGACGAGCGCGCGCGCTACAAGGGCAGCAGCCGTGAGGTGTGCATCGAATCGAAATGAATGAGAAGATCGTCTCGGTGTTTCCCGCTGTGCAACACCGGCATGCTGACGGGGATATCGTCACCGTCACCTTGCGGCGCCGGGACGGCGGCTATAGCGTCGAATGCCCCGGCTGCCAGACTCGATTCATCTACCGCAAGCCGACCCCCAGCCCCCAGTCGCATCACAAGTCACCCCTCCTGCCGGAGATCAAAGGCAACTTCGAGAACGGCGACGACTAGGTAGCCGTTCGACCGGGACGTCCCTACACTGGATGTGACTTCGGGCGCTCGGGGGTTTCCTTGTGCAGCGGCAGGGTGAAGCGGAACGTCGTGCCGCGGCCAGGGTTCGCCGTGACCCACAGCCGTCCGCCGTGCGCTTCGACAATCGAGCGGCTGATGGACAATCCCATGCCGAGGGATCCGGACTTGGTACTGAAGAGCGGATCGAACATCTTCTCCGCAATGTCCGTAGAGAGCCCCTCTCCGTTGTCACTGACGGCTACCTCGAGCGTATCATCGGTGCCGGTCGTTTGGAGCAGCAGCTCGCGCGCCTCGCCCTCGACGCCGGAGAGCGCTTCGAGCCCGTTGCGCACGAGATTGACGAGTACCTGTTCCACCTGGATCGCATCGACGCACACTTGGGGAACCTCGGGTGCGAGGTCGAGCCGGAGGCGCACCGCGTGCTCGCGCGCCTCGGCATCCAGGAGGCGCGCGACTTCGCGCACCAGCTCGTTCACGTCAACCAACTCCTGCCGCACTTCGCCCTTCCGCAGGAGGCTCCGTAGCCGGCGAATGATGTCTCCCGCGCGCATCGCCTGCGCCGCAATCTTGTCCAGCGCCGGTACGATCTCTGCGGGCTTGCCGACACCGGTGGCAATGCGGCGAGCACAGCCCTTGGCGTAGTTGGTGATCGCCGCCAGCGGCTGATTCAGCTCGTGGGCGAGGCCCGCGGCCATCTCCCCCATGGTGCTCAAACGCACCAGATAGGACAGCTCCTCCTGGTGCTGGCGCGCTTCCGCCTCGATGCGCTTGCGTTCGGTCACGTCACGCGAGTCCACCACCACGCCGTCCATGCCCGGCGGACTCGTGGGGCGCTTGCCGATGACCTCGAGGACGCGCCACGAGCCATCGCGGTGCTGAAAGCGTAGCTCGATTGACTGCGGCATACCGGGATTGTGCAGCGCCAACTTCAAGACGCGCTCGGCCGCAGTCGCGTCCTCCGGATGCACGAAGTCGAGCACGTTCCTGCCGATCAAATCTTCTGAAAGGTAGCCCAGAATCCGTTCGATCGATGGGCTTTCGTAGCGGATCGTACCGTCCTCGTTGACGATAGTGATGATGTCGGAAGTGTTTTCGATGAGCGCCCGTAGCTGTTCATTCTCGCGGCGCAACTCCAGCACCATGGCTCGAAGCTCTTCAATACTCGGGTACGATTGACGGTCCACAGCAGCAGGGTGCCGCACGGCTACGCTCTGGCACGGTTGCGGGCGTCAGCCTCCATGCGCACTTACTCCTGACTTTTAAACTGCCCCTCCGTGGAGCCGTTTGCAAGTTTTCCCAAACGGGCCCGCCGGCTTCGTCTTTCCTTTTTGCGGCTTCGGGGCTAACACCGCGGCCATGCCTGAGCCCCGCAGCCAGGAGGTTCGCATGAGAGCAGCGTATTGCACCCAGCCGGGCAGGTTCGAGATCCGTGAGGTGGAGCAGCCCGTCGCGGCGCCCGGGGAAGCGATCATCAAGGTCCGCAGCTGCGGCATCTGCGGCAGCGATCTGCATTTCTTCCAGGGTGCGTTGCCGCCTCCTTCGGTGTGCCCGGGCCACGAGATCAGCGGCGAGGTGATTGAAGTGGGTGACGGCGCGCGGGTGCGTCCCGGCGATCGTGTGGCGGTCGAGCCCCTGGTCGTGTGCCGCGAGTGCTCGTACTGCCGCACCGGCGACTACCATCTCTGCAAGCAGTACCGTATCCTCGGCATGATGCTAGACGGTGGCTTTGCGGATTATCTGCGCATGCCGAGCTACGCCTTGTTCCCCTTGCCAGCGAATGTGGACTTCGAAGTCGGCTCGTTGACGGAGCCGCTGTCGGTTGCTGTACATGCGGTCCGCGTGGCCAACCTGTGCCTCGGCGCCCGCGTCGTCGTGCTCGGGGCCGGCACCATCGGGCTACTGTCGGTCGCCGCCGCCAAAGCCGCCGGCGCCGCCGATGTGTGGATCACGGCGCGTCATCCACAGCAGCGTGCCGCCGCCGAGTCGTTGGGCGCAACACGCGTGTTCATGGGAGCGGACGCCAGCGGTGGATTGTTGGACTTGGCGCAGCGGCATCCCGTTGACGTGGTGATCGAAACCGTGGCGGGAACGGCCGACACCATCAACGAAGCGCTGCTCCTGGTGCGCCCGGGCGGCTGGGTAGCGGTGTTGGGCCTGTTCAGCGGCATGCCGCGGCTGAATGCGCTTCTTCTCGTGGCGAAAGAGGTGCGTATCGTCGGCTCGCAGACCTACGGGCGCTCCGGCCCGCGCGCCGATTTCGATGTCGCCCTGCAACTGCTGTCGGCAGAGCCCGAGCGCTTCCGGCGCATCATCACCCATCGCTTTGCGCTCGACGAGATCACGCGCGGTTTCGAAACGGCCGCCGACAAGCGCTCCCGCTCCATCAAAGTTGCCATCCGGCCGGCGTGAGGAAGCGAGGCCGCCGGGACACCAGGCTTCCCGGGCGGGCAGTCTCAGGAGCGGAACAGGAAGTTGCGGGCGATCACCATGCGCTGGACCTGCGACGTTCCCTCGTAAATCTGCAGCAGCTTGGCGTCGCGCATCAGCTTCTCGACCGCGTACTCCTTGGTGTAGCCGTAACCGCCGAACACCTGCACGGCGTCGGTCGCCGCCTTCATGGCGAGATCCGCGCCCCATGCTTTGGCGATGGCCGACGTGCTGGTGCGCTTGACCTCGTTGTCGACCTCCCAGGCGGCCTTCTGCCACAGTAGCCTCACCGCCTCGTAGGCCATGACCATCTCGGCGATCATGAACTGGATCGCCTGGTGCTGGGCGATCGGCTGCCCGAAGGTCTTTCGCTCGAGCGCGTAGGCCTTCGACTCATCGGCGCAGCGCCGGATGGTGCCGGCGGCACACGCCGCAATCATCGGCCGCGAGCGGTCGAAGGTTTCCATCGCGATCGAGAAGCCTTCGCCCGGGCGGCCGAGGATGTGGTCGTTGGTCAAACGCACGTCCTCAAAGAGGACGTCACGCGTGTCGCTGGCGCGCTGCCCGAGCTTCTCCTCCTTGCGGCCGATCGACACGCCGGGCGCATCCGCCGGGACGACGAACGCGGTGATGGCCTTGTGGCGCTGCGCCGGGTCCATGGTCCCAAAGCCGGTGAAGAAGCTGGCGTAACCGGCGTTGGTGATCCAGCGCTTCTGCCCGTTAAGCAGCCAGCCGTCCCCTTCGCGGACGATGCGCGTCTTCATGGCGGCCACGTCCGATCCGGCGTCGGGTTCGCTGCAGGCGTAGCTGACGAAGCAACACTCCTTGGCGAGCCGTGTGAGCCATTCCTGCTTCTGTGCTCCGCTGCCGGCGATGATGAGCGGAAGCGCACCCAGGTGATTGCACATGATGCTGGTGGCTACCGCCGCGTCGCCGTAGGCGAGCTCTTCGGAAGTTAGACACCCGTCAAACGTGTGCAGGCCGACACCGCCGTACGCCTCGGGGAGCTCGACGTTCATCAGACCGAGTTCCCACGCCTCCTCCAACACCTTAATCGGGAACTCCTCCTTACGGTCCCACTCGGTGGCATTCGGGATGAGGCGGTCGGCGGCGAACCGCCGGGCTGTCTGAACGAGCTGCTCTTGTTCCTCTGTGAGAGTTGGGTCGAACATAACGGCAATTGCCTACCACGTCGGGCGGCGTTCCGCCAAGGGGGGGCAGCGTAGGGAGGATGTCGACCGGCGGCAGCTCGCAGTGCAGGGTCCACAAGAACCGGAAGGTAGGGGCGAGGCATTTCGGTGCGAGCGCGACAGAAAAAGTCCTCTTCCCCTTTGCAGTCGGGCAGTAGATCGGTAAGGTACGGCGAGCCATGGAAAAGGTTGTCATCGCAGATACCAAAGACCGCGCCCTGGGGGATGCCCTGCATGAGATCTTCACCGCCTTCGGCGGGGTGCAGGCGCTGGTCCCGAGTGGCGTGCGGATTTATGTGAAACCCAACGCGGTCAACTTCAGCGCCCAGGCCTATACCGATCCTGCCGTGCTGGACGCGCTGCTCGGCTATTTCCACGACCACGGCTACACCCGGCTGGCCGTAATGGAAAACGTCACCGGCGGCAATTTCTCTCGGCTGGTGTTTCACATCATCGGGTACACAAGGATCTGCAGGAAGTACGGCACCGAGGCGATCTACCTGGATGAGAGTCCGCCCGTCGAGGTGACCCTGCGCGACGAGGAAGAACGCACCCGCATCCCCAAGCGCCTGTACGACGATTTTATCGCCAATAGAGAGGGCCACTTCTACCTCGATCTTCCGAAGCTGAAGACCCATTGCATGTCCACGGTGACCCTCGGCGTGAAGAATCAGCAGGCCTTCCCGATCCATGCCGACCGCATGCAGCGTCACAATCACCGAACCCTCCACCGCCGCCTGGCCAGCATCTACGATCTGATCCGGCCGGATTTCTGTATCATCGAAGGGCTGAACGCGATCTATCACGGCCACGTTCCCATCGCCGCGTTCCTGGATCAGTGCGTTGCGCCCATGAATATCCTCATCGGCGGGCGCGACACGGTGGCCGTGGACGCGGTGGGCGCCCGCGTGCTGGGATATGAGGTGGCCGAAGTCGAGCACCTGCGTATCTGCCGTGAGTGGTGCCTTGGAGAGGGATCACTCAATCGCATCGAGGTGCTGGGCGTGCCGCTCTCTCACTTTACCGAGCGTTACCCTCACACCATCCTCGGGCGCTTCAATCCCGACGTGCGTATCGTCGAAGGGACCGAGAGGGCGTGCGTGGAAGGCTGCAAGGGCAACAGCCTCTGCATACAGGAGTTGCTCTACAACGACCTGCAAGGGAAGGGCGGGTGGACTCTGGTATTCGGCAAGGGGGTCGATAAGGGGAAGCTGGAGGATGGGCCGGGCGCCATACTGGTGGTGGGGCCGTGCGCGGTCGACGATCTGCGCGACTGGCTGGTGCGGCGCTGCCCGGACCGCAAACTCTGCTTCGTCGACGCCTGCAACGATCTGCGGACGAACATCATGTATCAGTCGCGACTGATGGGCGTGCCCCCGCGGCGCATGACGCCGATCGACCCGATCGCCGCATCGTGGCTGTTCCTGATGGCCAAGCTGCACAGGAGCACCGCGCGCGTGCCGCCGCCGCTCGGGTGATTTGATTCCCCGCGTCGCGGGTTTGACGGCGCTGACAGCCGGGTGCACGAGATGCTAAAGAGGTGGGGTGATGGTGACGCGCATTACGATTGTGGCTGTGGCCGTTTGTGCTTTGGTTTTTCCGGCATGTACACGGAGCGTTGGTCGTGGGTTTGAAGCCCACTACCGGCAAGGGCTCCAGGATTACCAGGCAGGCCGACGAAGCGAGGCCATCAAGGAGTACCGCGAAGCCCTCCGGCTGAACCCGAATTCCGCCGAGGCCCACAACGACCTCGGCGTGGCGTTGTACGACACTGGGGAACGCGATGGCGCCATCGAGGAGTACCGGCAGGCGCTGCGGGTGAAGCCCGATTACGCCGAGGCGCATAACAACCTCGGCGTGGCGTTGCTCGATGCCGGGCAGATCGTGTTTGCCGTCAGCGAGTACCGGCAAGCGGTGGCGCAGAAGCCCGACTTCGCCCAGGCACAGTACAACCTCTGTCTCGGGTTGGAGCTGTTGGGTCAATTGCGCCAGGCGCTGACACACTGCCGGGCGGCAGCACAGCTGGACCCCGGCCTGGCCGGTGCAGCGAGCGCAATCGAGCGCCTGAAAACGAAGCTCGCAACGCCGTAACGTTGCCAGAAAACGCAAAGCCCAGACCAGTCGGTCTGGGCTTTGCGTTCCGCGTCCTAGCGACTTGTCGGACTTGGAAGCTCGCAGCGACCCAACACGTCCGCCGGAAGCCTCTGGAGTGCGGACGGGGAGCGGGCCATAGAAATGACGCCGGCCGCAGGCCCTGCGCCTTACATCATCCCGCCCATGCCGCCCATGCCTCCCGGCGGCATCGGTGGCATAGCGCTCTTTTCCTCCGGTTTCTCGGCCACCATCGCCTCGGTGGTCAGCAGCAAGCCGGCGACCGACGAGGCATTCTGCAATGCCGTCCGCACCACCTTGGTTGGATCGACGATGCCGGACTTCATCAGGTCCTCGAACTCTTCGGTCGCGGCGTTGAAGCCGAAGGCACCCTTGTTGTTCTTGATCTTGTCGAGAACGATCGAGCCTTCCCAGCCGGCGTTGTTCGCAATCCATCGGCATGGATCTTCGAGAGCGCGACGGACGATGTTGACGCCCACGCGTTCTTCGTCTGACACGCCGAGTTTCTCGAGCATGGACAGGCAGCGGATGAGGGCTACGCCGCCACCCGGCACGATGCCTTCTTCGACGGCCGCCCGAGTCGCGTGCAGCGCGTCTTCGACGCGGGCCTTCTTCTCCTTCATCTCCACCTCGGTGGCGGCCCCGACCCGGACGATGGCCACGCCGCCGACTAGCTTCGCCAGCCGCTCTTGCAGCTTCTCGCGGTCGTAGTCCGAGGTAGTCTCCTCGATCTGGGCGCGGATCTGCTTGATGCGGCCCTCGATGTCGGCCTTCTTGCCGGCGCCATCGACGATGGTGGTGTTGTCCTTGTCGACCACGATGCGTTTGGCCCGGCCCAGGTCGTTGAGGGTGACGCTCTCGAGCTTGATGCCGAGCTCCTCCGCGATGACGCGGCCGCCGCTGAGGATGGCGATGTCTTCCAGCATGGCCTTGCGGCGGTCACCGAAGCCGGGGGCCTTCACCGCCACGCAATGGAGCGTGCCGCGGATCTTGTTCACCACCAACGTGGCCAGCGCCTCACCTTCGATGTCCTCGGCGATGAGCACGAAGGGTTTACCGGTGCGCGCGATGGTTTCCAGGACCGGCAGCAGGTCCTTCATGTTGCTGATTTTCTTCTCATTGATGAGCAGGTAGGCCTCTTCGAGCACCACCTCCATCTTTTCGGGGTCGGTGACGAAGTAAGGGGAAATGTAGCCGCGGTCGAACTGCATGCCTTCGACCACCTCCAGGGTGGTCTCCAGGCTCTTGGCTTCCTCGACCGTGATCACGCCCTCTTTGCCGACCTTGTTCATGGCCTCGGCGATGATCTCACCGATGGTCGAATCGTTGTTGGCCGAGATCGTGCCGACCTGCGCGATTTCCTTCTGGTCCTTGGTCGGTTTCGAGAGCGTCTTCAGTTCGGCGACCACGGCCTGGACGGCCTTGTCGACCCCGCGCTTCAGGCTCATCGGATCGTGACCCGCGGCGACCATCTTGGCGCCTTCGGCGTAGATGGAGCGGGCCAACACGGTGGCGGTGGTGGTGCCGTCGCCGGCGACGTCGGAGGTCTTGCTGGCCACCTCCTTCACCATCTGCGCGCCCATGTTCTCAAACTTGTCTTCGAGCTCGATTTCCTTGGCGACGGTGACCCCGTCCTTGGTGATGGTGGGCGCGCCGTAGGACTTCTCCAGGATGACGTTGCGGCCTTTGGGTCCGAGGGTGACCGTCACCGCGTCTGCGAGGATGTTGACGCCGCGCAGGATGCGGTCACGCGCGTCCTGACCGAACTTGACGATCTTTGCTGGCATGGATGGCCTCCTCCTTCGTGACAGTTCAGCCCTCGATCACGCCGAGGATGTCCTCCTCGCGCATGATGAGGTGCTCCTCACCGTCGATCTTGATCTCGCTGCCAGAGTATTTGCCGAACAGGATCTTGTCGCCAACCTTCACCTGCAGCGGGATGAGTTTGCCTTCGTCGTTCGCCTTGCCTTTGCCGACGGCGATGACTTTGCCCTCTTGCGGCTTTTCCTTCGCGGTATCCGGGATGATGATGCCGCCCTTGGTCTTCTCTTCTTCCGCGATGCGTTTCACCAAGACGCGGTCTTGCAGTGGCCGAATCTTCATCCTGAGTCTCCTTTCCTCAAGCTAACTATGCAGATGGGTTGTTGGTTCTACCGGAACCCATAGAACTCAGGGGTTCGCGGCCCCGACACAGCCCAGAACGCTATAACCGCTGGCGCAAATTAGCGTCTACAGCGGTTTTGTCAAGGACCTCCCGGCCGCAGCTTACGTGCTTCTGCGGCGTAGTACTGCCGATAGAGCACGTCCCACTCGCGGCTGCCGGGGGGAACGTTGCGCGACAGCGAGGCGATCTTGCGGCGCACGACGGCGTCGATGCGGGCATCGGCTTCGTGCTCCTGGCCGAGGACGCGCTTGATCTCCGCCAGCACGTGGCGTTCCTGCTCGATGTCGGCCAGGCCCTCCTGCCGGAACGTGTTCACGATCAGGTGCGCGAGATGCGAAAGCCGAGCTTCACTGAAGCGCATGATGTCACAACGGGAAGTTCCGTTCGCGCGCCAGCCGCTCCTTGATGCCCTGGATGACCCTGCGCTGATCCATCCCCACCATTTTGCGGGCGTGCGATTCCGCCAGGCGTTCGGCTTCCTCTTCGAGCGCCTGGTCCTCCTCGAGGTTGCGTGCAATGAGCTCCACGATGCGCTGGCGCGCGAGCATCGGGTCGCGTTTGAAATGCACGAACCCTTGCTTCTGCAGCGCCTCGACAACGGCCGTCGCCAAGCTCTGCAGCTCACCTTCCCGAACTCTCATTGGAGGGCACTATAGGCCGCCGGTGTGGGTGCCGCAAACGGCGCACCTACTGAATCTCGCGAAATATCGTGACACGCTTCCAACCCCAGGCGTAGGGGAGGCGCCAAGACGGAGAAGAAGAATGCAAAACCGAAGACAGGAAACCGGGAATTCAAAACCGGCCGATGCTGAGAAGAACTCCGGGCGGAACGTTTTGGGGTTGCGGAAGGTACGATTAGTGACACAGCCCGGAGTGAGGTGCATCGACAAGGGGGAAAGATCCGTCCGACCCTCTTGACAGCCCTTAGCGTTTCTGTATTGTGCCTTCCGCAGATTTCGGAAACATTTGGGAGTGACAGTTCGCGCCGGAGACCGCGTAGTTGGCGGAGGCGCTGAGCCAGTCGAATCTGGTGAGATTACCTTCCAGACGAGGTGGCGTAATGGACTTGTCTTCTGCTCTCCAGCATTCCGAGACGATGAGCGGCGCACCGGTCGCGAACCTCCTCAGACATTGCGACGGCGATGTTACCGAGCGTCTCGTCGACCGGCTGCCGCAGGCGGTGGTGCTGGTTGATCCCAAAGGTACGGTGGGCGGTTTGAACGAACGCGCGGCGGCAATCGTTGCACAAGGGGATGGATTGAAAGTCCATCACGGCGTCTTGCGGTGCGCGTACCCGACGGACACCGCGGCATTGCACCGCTTGATCGGTGAGGTTGCACAGCGGGATAAGTACAGAGACGGCACGATGCGGTGCGCATTGCGGATTCAGCGGGCGATGGGGCGCCGGCCGTTGACGGCCTTGGTGACAGCGCTGCGTGACCGGGACGCTCCCACGAATAGTGAAGCGGTCATTGCGGTGTTCGTCGCTGACCCGGAGGATGCACCAGCGCTCGACGTGCAGTTGTTACGTGATTGGTATGGTCTGACGCCGGCGGAGGCGCGGCTGGCGGCATTGCTGGCGAGCGGCCTCAGCCTGCGTGAGATCGTCGAGCGGCTCGGCATCGCCGCCAACACCGCACGCACCCACCTCAAGAGCATCTTCGGCAAGACCGAGACCCGCCGCCAAGGGGAGCTGATCCGGTTGCTGCTGAGCAATCCTACGCTGGGCTCTAGGCCCTACGGCAGATTGATTCCAACTGACCGCAGCGAGGTGTGAGGGGCAAGAACCCAGCGTCATTTCCGCGGTCTTCAATCGGGAACCCACTCCGCATCCGCTCGATGCCCGCCGAACTATTGCGGCCATGGGCGCCGCGTCACCTAGCCAGCGGCAGCTTGGACTTCCAAGAATGAGCAGAAAGGCAACCGGGCGCGCGAGGGCGCGCCCGGTCGGTGTTGACGGGTGGCGACCCGCAACTACGCTGATTTTGCCGGCTCGGCCGCCGGTGCTGGTGTTGGGGCCGGGGTCGGCTGGCGTTTGCCGTTCCTCGCGCTCGTCCGGGTGGGCCGTTCGAACAAACCCGTGTAGAGCTGCGGAGCGCCGTCGTCGGCTGCCGCGCGCGCGCCGCGTTTGAACGCGCCCAGGGCGGCGTCCCAATTCGCGCCGATAGCGTCGCGGGTCCGGCGCGCATCGTGCAAGGCCGCCGTCAATTTGTCGAGAGGTGCCTGCGCCCGCGCGACTGTACGCACCGCCTTCTCGACATCGCGGGCGGTCTGCAAGGTCGGCTTGCTGACCGTCTTGTTGCGTTGCAGCGCGGCGATGAGCGCGGAGAGCGTCTTGGCCTCTGCTGCCAGCGGCAGCCGTTTGATCGCCGCGGGCGATGGCACGCCAAACGCGGCGAAGGGCGTCCCGCGCGGGTGGCCGTCGCCCACCAGTGCCCGCGCGAGCGCTTCGACCGCCTCATCCTGCGCGGCATCGCACTCACCGACCTGCTGCTGGGCGGCGGCCAGTCGTTTTTCAACGGCGTCCACCTTCCGCTGTGCCTCGCCGTACGCACGCTGCGCGCGTTCGAACGCGGCCAAGCGATCCTTGACCAGGTGCGTGTCGGTCATCCGCGCCGCGGCCAGGATTGACGCCCCGGCCTCCAGCCGATTCGCCGGAGTTGCCCCGATCTTGATCGTTCCCATATCCGCCTCCTTTCGTGATGGCGTGCCGGTGGCACGCCTGGTTAGCCCCAATACTCGCTGCAGTCTTTGAACGCAGCGAGTGACTTCGGGAGGCAATCTGTGTGCCAAGCACGCGTTATTGCGGAGCGTGAACAGATCGATGTTGTTACCGATGCTAATGCGTCAATAATCTCACTTTATGTTACTCTAACTATCACCATGGTGTCGAGCGATGTGCAAGGTGGTGTTACAGGCCCGACAATGGGGTCTGGAACGCTGCAAGATCCCATTGCAGGGTCTGCAAAGGCATCTGGAAGCGTGCAAGGTGGCGTTACAGGGCCAACAATGGGGTCGGGAACGTTGCAAGACCCCGTTGCAGGGTCTGCAAAGGCATCTGGAAGCGTGCAAGGCGGCGTTGCAAGGTCGACAACGGGGTCTGGAACGCCGTGAGGCATCGTCCCGCATCAACAATCTCTCCGCGCCTCACCCAAATGGGTGATGACGAGGTGTGACGTAACCCAGTAGGCTGCCGCGCGTACCGGTAGGCGCCGGTACTGAACGGAGTAGAGAGATGGTTATTCGACCGTGCATTGTGATCCCCGGAATCCTGGGATCGAGCCTCGAGGATTACTATCCGCTGTCACCGGAGACCAGCTGGTCGGCCGAGGCGGTGATCAAGTCGAAACTGGTCGCGCCGGACTTCGACGCCCTTGCGCTCGACGACAACGCCGACGCTGACCTGACCGAAGATGTCATCACGCGCCCCTCGGTGCTGCTGGCGCCGGCGTACGGGCCGCTGGTCGCTGGCCTACGGGGCGGAGCGGCGTGCCGACATACTTGTTCGCGTACGATTGGCGGTACTCCAACGTACTGAATGCCCGGCGTCTGGTGCGCTTCGTCCAGCGGCTGCGGCGGAAGCCGATGGACAGCATCCATGGGTGGGACGGCACCTTCGACTTCGCCGTTCACAGCATGGGGGGACTGATTCTACGGGCGTTCTTCGACGAATGGCAGAAGGCCAATGCCGGGCCACTGCCGGTCGGCCAAGTCGTCTTCATCGCCACTCCGCACCTCGGGTCACTCGACGCTGTGGAAGCGCTGATCAGCGGCGAAGCCGTATTGCTCGGCGGACGCAAGGAGCTGCGCAAGCTGCTGCGCACCTTCCCGTCCGCTTACGAACTGCTGCCCCGCTTTCCCAACGCCGTCGTCGCCGGTGGCGGCGCGCTCGACATTTTCAATGAGAACAACTGGCAAGGGAACGTTATGCAAGCGGTGCAGGGGCCGGACGATTATGGGGTGATCCAGAATCACCTGACCAACGCGGAAGCGGTGCTCAATGCGCTCCCGCAGCCCCCGGCCGTGATTTCTGCGGCCAACCTGCTCGTCATCTACGGCGCGAATCCGAATTCAACGAAGGTCAGCGTGTCCGTCGATCCGGCGCACGGCAACTGGTACGACTTCGACAACGCGCAGAAGGGCGACGGGGACGATGTCGTTCCTGTCGTATCCGCGCTGCTCAACGGCGTCGCCGCCGTCGAGATCCGCACCGACGATGTCTCGTATTTCCACCCAATCGAGCGCGGCCTGGCGTCGTTGGACCTACACGCGTTCCTCCCCGCGCTCGACGAAGTCGCGACGGTGGTGAGCCGCTTCATGAGCGCCACGCGCGGGCCGGGGCTCTTGCCGAAGGGGATTCCGGGAAGTCGGTTTCACCCGTGACGAGCGGGGACGTGATGAACGACAGGAAAAACGTTTCCTTAGAGGGGGTCCCAGGCTGGAGGGAGGAATGCACATGAAACGCATATCGCTGCTGCAGCTTCTGCTGAGTGTTTCGGTGATTGCAGTTATCGCGCTGTCGGGGATCATTGTGGGCAACCCCAGAACAGTGAGTGCGACATCGGGCGCCACGCCGGTCGCGGCAACTCCCACGCCGACGAGCACCTCCACCGCTACGCCTACCAGCACGCCGACCTCGACCCCGACTGGAGTGGGTTACGACTGGAGCCACGTGTCTTTCGAGGCCGGGGTCGTTTCGAACAATCCTTTCAAAATTGCCCGTGCCACTGCGCAGGGCACTCCACAGGCCGGCGCGACGCCCCTTCCGTTCGTGCTTGGCCAATCTGGTAGCACCGATGTGAAGGGGTTTGTTCTCTTTCGCTGGCGGGACCAAAAGGCGTGGGACTGTGCGTCAGCTCCAACCAGCGCCGATGCTGACCCCGACTGTGAAAGCGGTGCCCCTTGGTCGCGGTCCTACTTTCTCGTGTGCTCTGATGGAAAGAACAAGGGAAAGCCGTGCACTCAAAACGCGGATTGCCCTTCGAGCACCTGCGAACTCAAGCACGAGAGGGTGGGGTTGCGATTTCCGGATATCGATGGTCGTTTCGGTATAACTTTCGGTGGCTCTAGTTCTAGCACTTCGGCATCGACGGTTGCTGGCACCGGCGACGTGTCTGGCACGGCTAACGTCTCGTGGCCTCTGTTTATGTGGGAACCATCATATACGTCGCCCGGATCGAAATCCGCCTTTCTGTCTCTCGGCCCTGGTTTCACGTTTGATGGCAACACGGATCGTGGCTTCCAGGATACTCACACTTCCTATGCGCTAGGTCTTGCCCTGATTGGCGGCACACCATGGACTATGAGCCCGCACCACGCCCTCGAGGTTGCGGTACGCGCGGGATTCGCGTCTGTAGAGGTTCCGGCCCTAATGATGAATAGCCAAAACATTGAAACCAACTCGATCGGCGAACCGCGCTTTCATCACGTGTGGGGCACCAACCTCAGCGCCGAAGTCCAGGCGCCGCTTTCAGACAGCGGTGGCTACCTTACACTGGGCGGGGAGTTTTTCGGTAATGGGTCGTTCTTTGGCGGATCGTCGCTACCTGTATCGCCTTGGACGCTCCGCCTCGGCATGGCAGTGCCTTTCAGCAAGGTTGCAAATCTCTTCACGGATGCAGCCAACACCTTCAACCCGGCCTCTCCCCCGGCCGCTGCATCAACGCCCGCGACGTCGGCAAAACAGTCGCCACAATGAGGGTACCAAGCAAAATCGTGCGAAAATACACGCTGAGGCATCCAGCCCTGTGGTCGCCGGCCTGCGTCCTATCTAGTCGGCCCGAATCGGAGGAAGCCGATGCCCGCGGCCTAGTTGTGCGGCCGTGCAGACCGTCACTCCGGCACTGCACTACGGCGCCTCGGACTACGCCCGTTGGTGACGCAAATCCCGTCCAACGATGAAGGCGGTCCGAAGGCGCACGGTGTGAGTCTACTGCTTCGAGTTGATGCCCGTTCAAGCAGGTACCGACATGGCGTCGATTAAATACCTCTTCGTCCTGATGCTGGAGAACCGGTCGTTCGATCACATGCTGGGATTCGCTGACCTGCAGGGCATCGACGCCGTGACCGGCCAGCAGACCCATGTTGAGGACCTGATCGCCCTGAAGAACGGACCGAACTGGGATGCTGCGACCAACCTTGATCCGAGGTCGGGGACTAATGTCCACCCTGACACGGGCGCGCCGCTGAAGATCTATCCGCCGTTTCCCGGTCCGGCCCACGAGTTCAAGGACGTTCTCGTGCAACTGTGCGGCCCAGGAGCCACCTATCCCGATCCAACGATAGGAGGGTACCCGCAAATCAACATGGGTGGCTTTGCTCAGAATTACGCCGACCTCGGCGCGCCCGATCCGACCTTAGTGCTCAAGTGCTTTCAACCCGACCAGTTGCCAGTGCTGACCACGCTGGCGCGCGAGTTCGCGGTCTGCGATCACTGGTTTTTATCGCTGCCGGGGCCGACTTGGCCGAACCGGCTGTTCGTCCATGCCGCGTCCTCCGGCGGCTTGGACGATAGCCCACCTGCGCTCGAAACGTTCCTTCGAGAGTTCATTGACGGCTTCGAGTTCTCCAACGGCACCATCTTTGACCGGCTCGGCGATGATTGGCTCGTGTTCCACGGCGACGAATTTCCGCAAGTATACAGCCTCAAGGGAATGACAGAGCACTGGGAGGCAGGCCGCTTTCAACCGCAGGAAAAATTCCAAAGCATCGTCTCGGCGTCCGACTTCTCGGCGCGCTATGTCTTCATCGAACCGCATTACGGCCGGGTTTACAGCGACTACGCCTGCGGCACCTCGCAGCATCCGCTCGACGACGTCACCCGTGGAGAGAAGCTCATCAAGGAAGTCTACGAAGCCATCCGAAACTCGCCGCGTTGGAACGAAAGTGCCTTGGTGATCACGTATGACGAACACGGCGGCTTCTACGACCACGTGGTGCCACCGGCCGCGCCAGCGCCGGGAGACGTCGCAAAGGGCACGCACAACGGCTTCGACTTCAAGCAGCTCGGCGTCCGCGTGCCGACGGTGATTGTGTCACCGCTGATTCCGAAGGGAACGATTGATCACCGCGCCTACGATCACTCCTCGGTGCCCGCCACACTGACGAAGGTTTTCAACCTGCCCCCGGTCGGTGGACGGTCGAGTTTGACGAACCGCGACGCCGCCGCGAACACATTCGAAAGTCTCTTCTCGTTACCCGACGCGAGAGTCGATGCGCCGACACAGTTGCCCGACCCGCCGGATTCGGGTTTCGAGTGCGCGGAGATCGATGATGAAGGCCTCGTCAGCGACGGTGCTATTGATCCCAATGTGCGCGGCTTCCTGTACGTGGCCTTCCTCCGCCATTACGGAGTGACCCCGGCGCAAGCCGCGCGCAGCCCGATCGCCGAGCGCTTCCTGAATATCAGCACCCGGCTTCAGGCGCTGCGCTACATCAAAGAGGCACGCGGGCAGGCTGGAGGAGGCGGGTCATGACAGCCGGGTTACTGTTGAGGGCGCCTGCAGCACCATCGTGGCCCTTTCGCAACCCAGGGCAAGGACAGCGCAACGATCGGCTGCCCGCCGAGGTTGGTGGTCTTCTCGGGCAGATTACTGAAATCCAGGCCCCGCTAGGCCGCGTGTGGCGGCTTCTCCTCTTCATCTACGTGGTGAGGGGCGTCTCTTCCCGCGCGGCGAAAGGATAAGCAGATATTCCTTCACTTTTTTCACATAGCTTCCACTTTGCGGCCTGTGCTCGTACGGCGTGGCATAAGACCTAACTGAGCAGTCAACGTTCTGGCGGACGGCGTCGATCACACTGGGAATGCTCGCGATTCCAGAATCGGAGTAGCTCCAGGCGCAGGTCCATCCGCGCAGGAGGACCTCCGTGAGCACTCTCGCCAGGGTATCTCTTATACGGCTTGGCGTTCGCGAGAAGAACTCAGACCGGAAGCGCTGCCCTTGGCGCTTGTCAGGCACTTTGCCCTGCCCAACTGCTGAGGGGTACGAGTAAGCCACTATGGTCTCTAAGACGTGGTAGTATCGACTATACTCCTCTCGCGTGTATGGTGCGTCCAAATACACCCCTGTGGGTACATCACCGACCATCTTGTCTAGGGCGACCAATGCTCGCTCCCAGGGGCCGTCAACAGTTTCTATGGGGCGCTTGGCTCGCTCGCTTTCCTCTGCAAGGCTCAGCAACCTTACTGCGAATTCGTGGGAGATCGAATACGCTCTACGCTCGATTATTCCTGAAAGGTTGGATAGCGTAAGGTCGCTCGCCCCTTTTGTTCGCGGCTGTGCAAAATGCCCGCCATAGGTGGTGCCCAGCGCACTGGCGCTGGCTATCAGTGCTCCCAGCGCCCACTCACGGGACAGGTCATCATCGATCGTGCTTATCGCAAAGCGTATGCTGTCGATTTCCACGCACTGCCTCACCCCGAAGTAGATGTTGGCAAAGTACGCCGTAAAGAGACAATACGGTGCAACTGTTGGGTCTGCCTTTCGTGTCTCTACTTCGCGGCTCGGATTCCAGCCGGCAAACGCGCCAAGGCGTGGATAGGTAGGTATGGTCTCAAGGAATCGTGCATACTCTGCTAGTAAGTGTGGCCCAACATTGCCGTGGAAAATTGAGTCTTCCCATCGTAGGATTTCGTTCAAGTGATCCTGCAGCGCCCTGGCGTGGTCGTGAGCGCAAGGCACGACATGTTTGAGAATCTTCTCAGCACGGCTCGCCGAGAAGCCGCCACCCTGAACCCGTGCGAGAATCCTACAGAATTCCTGCGCGTCCGACGCTATCGTTCTCCAGACCTTGCTGAAGGCTGCAGCGGCTGCCCCCGAACCACACATCAGGTCGATCACCGTGGCATTAGAAGCCACTACACTTGAGAGGGCCTCGACCAGAAAGCCCGCGAGACCTCGCTTTGACACCATATAGTAGGCCGAGTTCGCGAACTGGCTGGCCCTAGAGGAGGTGACCTGGGCAGCTCGGAGTTGCTGTCCGTAGGCGTAGTCCCTGATTGATGGCGAAGACGTCACCAGCCGCCGCAAGAAGTACGGGATACTTTCCGCGTGGCCAAGTGCCCCGCGATGCCTGAACGGGGGAGCCGACACGAGATTCCTTAGGGCAGCGTAAAATGTCGGGTCCGCATTTGCCCCGTCGGGAACCAGGTCGATGTATGTATCGGGCCGAGGCCGTAGGCGCGCTGGGATACCTTTAGAGAAGAGTGTGCGCCCGATGAACTCATCTGTGCGGAAACAGGGGGCGGCTCGCAGAATCCGCCTCAGCGATGCCAAGTCATCCTCTAGTACCAAAGCGTGTCCGTTCGCCTCAAACGCAGGCAGTATGTGCATAGCGATGAGCATCCGAACATCGTCGGTGCTTACCTGGCATGTAAGGGACGCCTGGCAATACCTCACCGCCTGGTCGACTGGAACAAAGGGGCTCCGGCTACGGCTTCTTGACATACGCGACATATGGGCCATGCCGGTCCGCGCCTTGTGGGCTGGGCAAACGACGGATCAACGCGCCAAGTGGCTCCAGAGAGGCGTGGGCTGCGTCGATCCCCACTCCCTTATGGAAGTTAGCTACGAACACTGCCCCTGGTCTTAGGCGTGCCCACAAGAGCCGCAGACCCTGAGGGTTCGTGGCGAGGTGTAGCACGTACGAGGCAAACGCGCTGGTCAGCGACTCCCGGGCGGCGCGCGCTAGATCTCCTGGGCTCCACGTTGTCATTCCCCTCGCCGAGGCGCGCCGTCGCATGCTCGCGCACCGGTCCATGCCAGTGATCCCAACTCCCAGTTCCCGCCCGATTGCGATGGACAGCCCAGTGCCGCATCCGTAGTCCAAGAGTATCTCGCCTCTGATCTCGCCCTGTAGTTGTCGGATGAAGTTCAGCAGATTTCGGATGTTGTCCAGATTCCGCGATACATCGATGAGCTGCTCGTACTCGGCCGCTATAACCTCGAAGAACCTATCGACAAGTCCCTGGTTGTGCCTGAGGTTTACGAGGGAACCGCAGAGGTAGAAGCGATCGAGATAACGCCGTATCCAGAGCCCGGATCGCGTGATCACCACTCGCTGTTCGTCCGTTACGTCTCGGTCGAGATCGTAGAGGCAAAGCTTGCCGATGTGACGCACCTCCTTTACTGAAAAAGCCCTAACGACGGCTGGAGCGTAGTCCTCGTGACAGGCCAGAATAATGCGTCCGAGTTCAGAAACTCGCATCGTCCACAATCCGGCGAGCTATGCTCTGTCCATAGGTATCCATGAAGATGTGAAGGCTATGAGCTATGTACGAAACCTCCCCCATTTCGACCTGCCGCTTGTGCGTGTCTTCGAGCCGCCGCCGAATCTCCTCGGTTAGGTGCTCGCTAAATCGCACCGAGCCATAGAGGCTGTAGGGGAATCCGACCAGTGCCTCCACCGTCCTCCAGGTGTAGCTATAGTGAACGCGCATCCGCCCGGGCAGGAACCGCGGGATTATTCTCACAGAGACCAGCCCCAAGGGGGCGAGATCCTGACCTTCTTGAACTTCATGCGGCACAACGAGAATGGCACGGCGCGTCGAGAACTGATAGGGCTTGTGGGTAGCAGCTTCCTGCATGTGCTGCAGGACCGGTTCGAGTTGTTTCTTGAACCAGCGCCCAAAGAGACCTGCCTCACTGACGAATTCTCGCTGGAAATACTCCTCCAGCGATGAGCTGTCTCTGGCGTAGAATGCTGGAACCTTCCGTTCGGCGGGGTTCGTCAAGTGCACTCGAAAGTCGATCAACTCCTTTAGCTCTTGGCCTGCCTGATCTCTTATCGCCTCCCCGTCGTCTGCGTGTCGGGCGATCTCTAAAACCACCGGGTAGGCCTCTGCAACGGTTGCTACCCGGCATCCGTCCTTTGCCTGGAGGGCCATGCTCTCCAGACGGAGTTCACGACGCAGGAACGGCTGAGGACTTGAGTAACTTGTCTTCGCTTCGGCTGCTACCAGTGCGAAGGGCTCCCGAAGCAGTGCGCCGTAATGACTAAGGAGTTCCTCAGCCTCTGTGCAAAAGGTGACTTTGCCGTTGAGCCTGTCAGCTACCGCTCGAACGGCCGTCGCCGACATCCCGGTCTTGTAAGCGATCTCGTCTGCATGGCTCGGCCAGTCAACCAATCCGCGAAGGCGGGTGCTTGTCTGATGTGCATGCCGCTCGTCTCCAAGTACATAGACCACGCTCAAGTTCGGGTTTTCGTCGACGTGTGCGATGAGTCTGGCAATGGTTGCCTCCCAGAAATCGGGAAGTCCACCACCGCGCGTTGGTCGGTCGTCGACAATTATGACCTCGGCGAAAATCGAATCGGGAATTTGAAGGGCGAAGTGGCCTATCTTTACTAAGAGAGCGCGGCCTGGCGCACTTTGTTGGGCGCCAGAGGTACCTGTTACGAAGCCGCCAATTGGCCAACGGGAGTGCTCGCGGTCATCAGGGCTTCCACATTGCCATAGTGCAATGCCCTGGGGATCGAGTTGCAGACGACACATGTTGGCTGTGGCGTCATGATCGATCGCCAGCGTTTCCGCGGTCGGTGCTTTCTCGGCCAGGAAGGTATGACGCAGGACACCGTGCGCCACGGCAGCAGCGATATCGAGAGGAGAGAAGATCGGCTGATGGTCATCAAAATGGCCTGAGGGATTCGAGGCGCGTGTAACATGCCAGTCGAGAGCTGGCTGCATCCAATTGAGGAGTTCGGACACCTCATCTTGAAGCGCCCCGTACGGCTGCCCGTGTTGGAGCGCCGCGTAAACACGTTCGGATATGGTGTTGAGCCATGGGCTCGCGAACGGCCTTGGTAAACCGACGCCCGTCTTCAAGACGCAGAGCCCCAGGGCCAGGTGCAGCTCTGGGCCTCTCTCGACACGTACCACGCCGCTCTTCAGCTCCAGCCTGGCCTTTCCCCGATATTTCACCTTGTTTCCGGGCTTGACCGCCTTTTCCGCCCTCGACTCTAGTTCCTTGTAACTCGCTGAACCATCTGCCGCGACGGAAATGCCCGCCGTCATCCGAATCTGCAGATTGCTCAAATTGAATCCGTGGCTCGCGATTAGGTGCATCGCCTGGTGGGTTAAGGCGAGTGCTTCTTCTGGGCCGCCCCTGGGAAGCAGCATTGAAAACTCATCACCACTCCGATGGAGAGCTATGCCGACGGGTCGGAAGGCACGATCAAGGAGTGAGGCCACCTCACCGATGACGCGGTCCCCCGCAGGCTCTCCGTACGCGTCGTTGACGGCCTTGAAGTGGTCAAGATCGCAGAAGGCTATACTGATGACGCCACCGGCACCGACTGCTTCCGAGATAGTTTCGTTGGCTATATCGTAGCATTTGGAGTACTGGAACGATGGCAATCTGGATTTGTCGTCTCGGAGCAGAGGCTTCCAATAGTTTCTAATTAAGGACGAGAGATGGTTAGTGGCCAGGTTGACGTCGAAACGCGCCCCACGTTTCTGCGTGTCCTCTGTTCTCCATAGCGAGATGCGGGCTTGGGCCCAGTGATGGTCGTCCAAGTCGAGCGTCTCCACGTGTGCGGGTTCGCCCGGACACCTCTCGCCGACCAGAATTTGCTCAAAGGATGTCGACGCATCGATCTGGAAAGTCAGGCCAGCCAAGGGGCTATCAGGACGATTAACGAGATTACGCACCGCGCCGTCCAGCTCCTGTGCGGTGACAAAGATACGGGCATAGCGCTCTGCTAGTTCCCTAAGGGGTTGGTAAGAAATAACTTTTCCAATTTGCCTGGGCTTGTGCTATGCATGCCGTGTGCGGGATTATTGGCGCATGGCCGACAAACGG
>Ga0326728_10008046_pt1 | contig 26544 bp, 21 predicted proteins | sample MB3enrmetagenome_FD_207602 | JGI IMG/M metagenome (GOLD analysis project Ga0326728, IMG submission 207602) | Lab enriched peat soil microbial communities from McLean, Ithaca, NY, United States - MB31MN | ecosystem: Environmental > Terrestrial > Soil > Wetlands > Peat | place: USA: New York... | reverse complement strand
GGAAGGCCAGCAGCGCTGCCGAGTTCAGCACAAAGATTGTTCCGAGCGAGACCGCCATCTCATCGTCGGTGGCCTTGGTTATCGGACCCACAGCAGCAATGGCCGAGCCCCCGCAGATCGCCGTGCCGGAAGAGATGAGGAACGACGGCACGCGGCCCACGCTCAGCATTGCCCCCACTGCGGTGCCAACCAGCAATGTCGCGGTGATGCTGAGCGCCGTGTAGAGGAAGCCGCTGCTGCCGGCCCGCAGGACCTGATGCAGATTCATGCCAAAGCCGAGCGCGACTACGGATACCTGCAAAAGCACGCGAGTGTACTTGCGCGCACCCGCCGGATAAGGGTGACTCATGGTAAGCCCGAAGGCCAGACCGCAGGCCAGGGCCAGCGGCGGGGAGATGAGTCCACTGGCGGCCAGAATCATCCCCAAGATAAATACGCTCTTTGCCATGCCTCTATTGTGAGGCAACCGGCGTACTCATACTATTCACAATTGTTGATGAGCGATAAGCACTAAGTGAAACATGATCCTAGTGCCTGGCGTCCTTCTCTACCGGCAAACCTGCCAACACCCATCCGGTGATGCCGTCGGGCATGACGAAGACCTTGCGGTAGCCGAGTTTGACGGCTTCATGGGCCGCGGCGTGACTGGCCGAGCAGCGGCGGTTGTAGCAGTAGAAAACGACGGTGGCCTGGTGATCGGCAGGTAGATATTTCAGGAGATCATCGCTGATGACCCACACCGAGCCAGGCACGTGGTACTGCGCGTGCACATCAGGCTCGTTGCAGTCCAGGAAGTAAACCCCGGGCTTGCCGTGAAGATCATTAGCCTCACGAAGACTGAGCGCCTGGTACTGCTCGCCCTGCACGGGCGTGGAAGCCGCGGCCGGGTTTGTGATTACAAACAGCGCGGCCACTGCCAGCGCAAGCAAAGAGAGTTTCAACATTCGCATACAACTCCTCATCTGGAAAAAGATGGGACGGCGTAAGGCAAGGCCCGCCGCCCCAATCTCTCAGGAGGTTACTTCCACAACTACTTTTGCGCCACCTGCTTGTTCAACAGGATGGCGTTGGCGCCCTTGGCCAGCACCTTGGCCTCGTTCACCTTTTGCAGGGTGTACTCCGGAGCGTGCACGCCCCAGGAGCCGTCCTTCTGCACACTGTCAATGCTGGTCTGCGCCTGGTTGAGCATCACCTGCACCTGGGCGCGCTGCGCATCGGTGAGCTTGGCGTTCATCAGCCTGGATGCGGCCAGTGTCAACTGCGTTTTGACCTCAGTGACGCCTTCTTTAATCGGCTTCTGCCAAACCATGACACGGTCGTAGATCATCCGCTGGTTGGTGAACTGCAAGTCCTTGGGCTGCGCGCTCTGCGCTGGGCTGTGGCATCCGCCTGCCTCAAGCACGTTGCCATCACTGAAGCTGGTGCGGCCGCAAGACCACATCAGGTCGATGTAGGGTTTGCCGTTCTTCTTGGCCAGGCGCCATGCGCCGTCCTTGAAGTTGCGGTCCTTGCCCGGCGGCGGGTTCAGCGTCTTCTCTTCGGGGTCCACGTTGATCTTCCAGATGTGGGCCGCGCGGGTATTGTCAAAACCTCCGTAGTCGGGGAACTGGATGGTGCCGAAGTTCTCGCAGCTCATCAGCACCGGCATGTGGCAACTGGTGCAGTCATGGCCGTTGTGAACGTTGCTCTGCTTGGCGTAGTTGGCCTGCTCGGTGTGGCAGTCTCCGCACTTCTTGCGCAGGCCGGGCTTGGTGTAGGGATCGCGCCAGTCGTTCTGTGTGACCTCGTGAGGATCGTGGCAGGTACCGCAGCGCATGCCCTTCTCGTAGTGCGCCGTGTTGTAGCTCTGCGAACCTTCGGTGCCGCAGGCTGGGCACTTCGTTTTAAAGAATGAGCTGAAGGGTTTGTCCGGGTTGGCCGCAGCCTCGTCCTTGTTCCAGGCGAAGCGCTGGTGGCAGCGCTCGCAGTTGCTGGGCATGCCAGCGCCGCGCGCGCCCACCAGGTGGGCTCCCGCGCCGTGACATTCCTCGCAGGTAATGCCCTTGTTGACCGTATGCTTGCGCAGTTCCTCGGGGTTGCCAAGTGCGGCCATCAACTCCTGCTGGTTCTTGAAGTCGAACTTGAAGCTGTGGCAAACCTCGCAATAGCTGGTGGCGGGCTGGAAGAGCATGGCCTTGCGGTTCTTGGCGCCATAGCTGGTCATACCCCACACCTTGCTGCCGTTGTCGCCGAAGTCTTCCAGCTTGGTGGGAAAGCCTGGGACGTAGGCCGCAATCTTTTTTGCCATTTCCGGCGTCAGCGACTCAGCCCAGTGACGGCTGTGCTGGTTGCCGCCGGCCACCATGGTTCCGGTGCCATCCTTCAACATGCCGCCTTCAATGTGATAGGTGCCACGAACGAGCCACTTGTCAATGAATCCATACTTAGTACGCGGCGTGCCAATGATGGCGTAAACGTCATCCTTGGTAATGCCTTCGGGCAGAATGGCGGCCTGGGAACCATATAGAGGCTTGTTGAGATCCTTGCCGGGAACTTCGTCCATCTCATCGGGGAAGCGGACTACCTTGGCGTGGCGGGACTTGACCCACTTCTGGTACTGCGCCGGGTGGCATTCGCCGCACTTTTTGGCACCCACAAAATTATTGGGCAGGTCGAGGATGGATTCCATGCCGAGGCGGTATGTGATTGCCACCTGCTGATTATTCTGCTTGGCGTACTCCTTGCCGCCGCCAAAATCCACGAACTCTTCCTCGCGGTCGCTGACCTGGTACTTGCCGACCAGCCGGCCTTCTTTTTCGTACTTGAAGATGGGGTGCGAGCTGAGCAGCAGCTTGTAGAAGTCCTTCTCCTGCTCGACGTAGCCCTCCAGCGTACGGGGCTTCTGAAATTCCTTATCGGCGGGTTGGGCTGGGGCATGGGATGCAACTGGCTTAGCGGGCTGCGTAGCAGGCTTGGCCTCCGGCTGTGCAGGGGCCTGCGCGAGCGCAACCGCGCCCAGGACCGCAAGCACCATGGCCGCGGCAAGGCAACGAGATGAGCGCATGACGACTCTCTCCTCACTCTTCAAGATGAGCTGTTCGTCGCCGCCCGCTCTTACTGCTCCGCCCGTACCGTGTATAAGTATGAGATCCAAATACGCGGGCGAATCAGCTCCCGCAATTGCGCGGATGTAACAACCGGCGGCGCGACAGGGGAATCTTGACCTCATTCCATCTAAGTGTCTATCGCAAAGTATTTATCTGCGATAACCCAGCCTTATCGGCTTGCCCACCGCGGCTGTGATGGGCGTCACGCCTGCCGTGCCAAGTGGTTGTGTAAGCTGATGTTGCAATAGCAGGGGTCCTGTAATGGAAAATTTCCGCCTCAAAGTCTTCCGAAGTGTCTGCGAGCATCTCAGCTTCCGCCGGGCTGCCGAGGAACTGCACCTCAGCCAGCCGGCCATCACGCAGCAGGTAAAGGCACTTGAGGACGAACTTGGCACTCGCCTTTTTGACCGCACCGGTGGACACGTGGTGCTGACAGCGGCTGGGCGCATCCTGAAGAAACGCGCCGCCGAACTGGCCGATCTGGCCGCGCGCACGCAGGAGGAACTTGCCGCCCTCAGCGGAGAGCACTCCGGCCTGCTGAGCGCCGGGGCCAGCACCAGTATTGCGCAGTACGTGCTGCCGCGCATGCTGGGCGGCTTCAAGCGCCAGCACCCCAAGGTCAAGCTGCAGATACGCAGCGGCAACACCGAGCAGGTGGTGGAGTGGCTGGTGGAGGGGCGCATCAGTATCGGATTGATCGAGGGACCGGCCCTGCGTAAAGACCTGCGCGTGGAAGCTTTTATGGAAGACGAACTGGTGCTGCTCTTTCCCGCCGGCCATCCCTGGAGCAAGCGCAAAGAACTGACGGTCGCGGACCTGAAGGATGCGCCGTTCCTGCTGCGTGAGCGTGGCAGCGGCACGCGTCGCGTGCTGGAGCAGGCTCTGGAAAAGGCCGGACTGAAGATGCGCGAAATCGATGTGGCGATGGAACTGGACTCGAGTGAGGCTATCATCAGCAGCGTGGAAATGGGGCTTGGCATTGGCTTTGTGACGCGTGCCGCCGTGCTGCCACGACTGCCCCTGGGTAAGATCGCCACAGCACGCATCAAGGGGCTGCGAATCCCACGTAATTTCTCCTTCGTCTACCCGGCTGGTCCCAAGCCGGACGGTCTCGCCGGAGCGCTGCGCAAGTTCACGCTGGAGGAGTCGGCACGCTGGCGGTAGGCTTCAGAAGTCTATGTCTCACTGCTCCAACGACATATAAAGCCTGAAGCGGGACGCGTTTCATCATGCGCAAGAAATCAGCCAGCGAGATTGCCGCTGGCTGAGCTGTTTCTGCGTTGATGCCTACTCACCTAGTGGTTGAGCTTTCTATATGTTCTCTCACGGAAAAACCACCCTGATCCAACCTACAAGTGCGACAAAAATGGGTGCTCGACTTAGTGTGCATGAGGCTCGCCCAGGATAAGCACTCGATCAACAACATGACTGCGCAGACACAGATCATGACTTTCAAGCTCACTTGGACACCCAACCTACTCCCCTGGCGTACGACAGGATGAGCACGAGGATCAACAACACGAGTGCAAAGACATGGATTATGGTGTGCAAGCTCACTCGGAAACGCACCCTGCTCGGTTTTGGATCGTGTGTGAACTTGCACAACCCCCTATTGATCAGGGAATCAGAGGCAAGAGGAACACGATCTCTCTGACGATGGATGACCGCGGAATCGATAACGGCTTTCATTTCACCACGAAGTCTCCTTTCGTTGCAGGATATTCGATTCGAACCTACCTCTACTTGACCGCTTTCTAAAGCACTTCAACCCCGTTACATATCCCATCCTCCGCCGAGATTTCTGTATATCTCGACCAGGCTAAGAAGTTCGTTCAGCTGTGCCTGTGTCAAACCTATTTCGGCGTTGAAGGCATTCGTCTCATTGGTTAGAACTTCAAGATAGCTGGTTGCACCGCCCCGATATCGCACCTCGGAGAGTTGTGCCGCCTCTCGCGCCGCAAGCAGCAGCTCTTCCTGATGCGTTCTGTACTCGTGGCTTTTCTGATATCCAATCAACGCATCCGATACACCACGAAACGCCTGCTGAATCGTCTGCTGATAGTTCAGGACCATTTCCTTCTTGCAAGCCTCGCTCAACCGCACGCCGGACTTTATTCTGCCGCCGGTAAAGATCGGCTGTGCAAGCGATCCGCCAAAATTCCACATTCCTGCGGGGCCTGTGAACAAACTGGTGAGCGCCGAACTTTGGTATCCGCTGTTCGCGGTCAGCGTGATTTGCGGGAAATATGCTGATTTGGCAACTCCGATTTGAGCATTGGCGGCCATCAACTGCGCTTCCGCCGCTCGAATGTCAGGTCGCCGTTCGATAAGACGCGATGGTACTCCAGCCGGAACCTCCGGCATATGCGGCTGCTCGGTGAGCTTCATCCCGCGCGCAATGGAACCGGGATTATTGCCCAGAAGCGTGCTGATGAAGTTTTCCTGCTGCTGAATACACCGCTCCAGGTCGGGGATGGTTTCGGCTGCGACGGCGACTAATTGCTCTGCCTGCCGGACGTCGACCATGGAGCCCGCTCCGCCGTCTGACAACTTCCTGGTGAGTTGCAGTGACTCCTGGCGTGAGGCCAGCGTCCGTCTCGCAATTTCAAGCTGAAGGTCATACGAACGAAGCACGAAATACGAAGCCGCAACGTTACTCACCAGCATACTGGTGACCGCCCGGTGCGCCCACTCTGTTGCCAACAGATTTGCACGCGCTGCTTCCGTCGCCCGACGGTACTTGCCCCAGAAGTCGAGTTCCCATGCCATGGAGGCGGTGGCCGACTCCCCGCTGGTTTCAAACTGCGGGGGCATGTATGGCTCCTTACCCTTCGGGTAGCGTTGGTTGACAGCTGAAGCCCCTGCGCCGACGCTTGGCAGCTGGTCGGCCCGGGTGATTCCCAACTGCGCCTGCGCTTCCAGAATCCGGGTCGCGGCAATGCGAACGTCGTAGTTGTTCTGGAGGGCGGTGCGAATCAACTGCTGAAGCTGCGGATCCTGAAACACCTCCCACCATTTCTGATCGCCGAACGAAGGCTCCACCGGCGGCTGCGCTTGCTGTAAGGCTTTGTCAGCGGGTTTTGAATCCTGCCGAGTGAGATCCCCTGCAGGGTTCGATCCTTGCGCGGATGAACCCTGTAGAGGTTGTGCCGCATCTTGCTGCGGAGCTCCACGGTACATACCCGGGGCATCAACCTTCGGGCGCTTATAGTTCGGACCGACCGTGCACGCGCTCGTGAGGATCGTCAGTGCAAAGAGAGCGATTGCCTTTTTCATGTTAGTCGGCCTCCACTGGTTTCGATTCGAGAACATCTGCCGGTGCATGCGCGTGCTTCTTACCCCTACTCGCGATACGTTCCACGAGCACGTACAGTGCCGGGATGATGAAGATCGCGATCATGGTGGCAGCCAACATACCGCCAATCACGGTCGTTCCCATGATCTGGCGGCTGACCGAACCTGCTCCAGTCGCGATCCACAACGGCACGCAGCCGAGAATGAATGCGAAGGAGGTCATCAGAATCGGTCGTAACCTCAGACGCGCTCCTTCCAGTGCGGCATCGACCAGCGATTTACCTTTTTCGTACTCAGATTTCGCGAATTCCACGATGAGAATTGCGTTTTTCGCCGCCAGTCCGATCAGCATCACCAGCCCGATCTGCGAATACACATCGTTTTCGATCTGTACCATGAAGGCCGGGAAGATCATGCCGAGTATGGCGCGTCGCAGCCATAACGCGCCGAACGCACCGAATACCGCGACCGGCGTGCTCAGCAGTACGCCAAATGGCAGAGTCCAGCTTTCATACAGCGCCGCCAGGATCAGGAACACGAACAGCAGTGAAAGGCCGAAGATGGCCCACGATGGCAGGCCCTCGCGTGCTTTCTGTTCCTGGCGAGAGATGCCCATGTAATCGAAGCCCATTTCAGGCGGCATCGTCTTGTGGAAGACCTCTTCCAGAGCTGCTGTGGCCTGCTCTGAGCTGTAGCCCGGCGCCGCGTTCCCGATAACCTGTGCTGCCGAATACTCGTTGTAGCGCATCTTGAATTCCGGGCCGTAACGCGGCTCAAATTTGGTCAGCGTTGACAGCGGAACCATCTGCCCGCGGTTGCCTCGTACATAGAACTGTCCCATGTTGTCCAGGCTGGAGCGGTATGACGTTTCCGCGCCGAGGTACACCTGCCACGCACGCCCGAATTGGTTGAAGTAGTTGACGAACTGCCCGCCCAGGAAAGTTTGAAGAGTCGCATAGACATCCGGAAGCAGGACACCTTGTTTGAGCGCCTTTTCCTTGTCCACGGAGACGAACCTTTGGGGCACGCTCGGGATGTACGTCGTCTGGATGAGGCCGATTTCCGGTCGTTTACGTGCTGCCTCAAGAAACTTTTGGAGGTTATCCACCAGGAATTTGTCTTCCCGCCCGGAACGGTCTTCTAGCACGAACTGGAATCCGCCAGAAGTCCCGACTCCCTGAATCGCCGGTGGGGAGAAGGCGAAGGTGGTCCCTTGCGGAAGCGTGATCAACTTCAGGTTCAACTTGGCCTTGATTACCTGGTACTCCTCTTCCATTGTCTTGCGGTCTTCCCACGGATTCAGGGTTACCCAAAAGAAGGTGTTGTAGGTGCTGCGGGTGAGGCTGAGAAGACTGAATCCGACTGCAGTGGTGCAGTGTTTGACCCCCTTGGTGTTCCTCAGCACATCTTCCACGGCCCGGGCGGCATCTGCCGTGGCCTGAATGGAAGAGGCTTCGGGCAGTTGCATTTGAATGTACATATATCCCTGGTCCTCGTCGGGCAGGAAGCTCATCGGCAGAGCTTTTATGCAGAAGAGACTGGCGACAGCAAACCCCGCGAGTGCCACCACGGCCAGGGTAGTCTTCCGAATCAGATGTCCGGAAGTCCGCAGATAGAAATTCGTGCCGCGGTCAAATGTACGATTGAACCAGGCGAAGAACTTCGCAAGCGGCCCATTGCTTTCTTTCTTCGGACGGAGCAACAGTGCTCCCAGCGCCGGGCTTAGTGTCAACGCGTTGAACGCCGATACCACCACCGAGATGGCGATGGTGATCGCAAACTGCTGATAGAGTCTGCCGGTGATGCCCGGGACGAAGATGGTCGGCACGAACACCGCCGAGAGAACCAGTGCAATGCCAACCACGGGGCCCGTCAGTTCTGCCATGGCCTTGCGAGCCGCATCCTTCGGAGCCAACCCCTCTTCGATGTGCCTTTGAATACCCTCGACCACAACAATGGCATCGTCCACCACCAATCCGATGGCCAGCACCAGGCCGAACAGTGAAAGTGTGTTGACAGAAAAACCGAAGAACGGGAAGACAACGAACGTGCCCACCAGCGAAACAGGCACCGCCAGCATTGGAATGATCGTGGCACGCCAGTCTTGCAGGAAGATATACACGACGATGAGCACCAGCACGAAGGCAATGACCAAAGTGAGGGCGATCTCGTGCATGCCTGCCCTGACCGCATCCGTCGTGTCCAGCGTTATCTCGTAATCCAAATCGGCGGGGAAGCTCTCCTTCATCTTGGCCATGAGCTTCCGTACGCCCTTCGCGGCTTCCACAGCGTTGGAACCGGGCAATTGGTAGATACCAATCACCGCCGTGGGCTTGCCGTCGAGGCGGGTGACAACGTTGTAATCCTGCGAACCCAATTCGACGGTGGCAACATCCTTCACGCGCACCATGCCGCCGTCAGGGCTTTCGCGGATCACAATGTCGCCGAACTCTACCGGCGTCTTGAGCCTGCTTTGAGCCCGTACGGCATACGTAAAGGGCTGGCCTTTGAGAGCTGGTTCGCCTCCCACCTGGCCTGCCGGGTTCACCGTATTCTGCGACTGCACCGCAAGATAAACCTCGTTGACGGTAACTCCCAACTTCGCGAGCCGGTCAGGTTTCAGCCAGATACGCATCGCGTACTGCCCGGCATAGACCTGGGTCAGGCCTACGCCGTACGAGCGCCCAAGGGGATCATTCAGATTGATGTAGGCGTAGTTGGCCAGAAAATTCGTATCGAGAGTGCCCTTGGGCGAGTAAAGGGCGACCAGCATCATAGGCGAGGTCAAGGATTTCTTGACGTCGATACCGATAAACTGGACCACGGGCGGCAGCTGGCCATTGGCCAACTGCTGGCGCGACTGAGTAAGGAGCAGGTCGTCGTTGGGATTGGTCTTGAGGTCAAAATCGACCATCAAAGCCGTACTCGAGTTGCCGGTGGAGTTCAGCGAGTACATGTAGTCCATGTTGTCTACGCCGCTGACTTGCTGCTCGATCGGCGTGGCTACCGCTTGCTCCATCGTCTCTGCATCGGCTCCTGGGTACATGGCAAAGACTCGTACTTCAGGCGGAGCAATATCCGGGAATTGCGCAACCGGAAGTTTGGTAATGGTGATTGCGCCGACAATGACCATCAGGATGGAGATGACGATTGCTACAATCGGTCGTCGGATAAAGAAATTCGACATAACTTAACGCCCCTCCGCCGCGACCTTTGCGGGCTTAGGCACAACGACCGTGCCATCTTTCAGGAATTGATTCCCGATGCCCTCAACGACCACATGGTCATCAGCATTCAGGCCGGACTCAATCACCCACATCGTCCCGACCTTTTCGCCGGCTTTGACTGTGCGAATACTCGCCTTGTTGTCGGCGCCCACAACCATGACCTGATAACCTCCCTGAATTTCTTTGACCGCACTCTGCGGCACCAGCAATGCGCTCTTCCTGACGCTGGTCTGAATTCGCACGCGCCCGTACTGGCCCGGACGCAGAACATTGCCGGGATTCGGGAATGCGGCTATGAGGCGAATCGTGCCGGTGTTGGCGTCTACCTGGCGATCCGTCAGCAGAACCTTGCCTCGGCGCGGATACACAGTGCCATCAGCCAGGATCAGCTCCGGTGTACTGTTGAACAATTCCATTGGCTGCGCGTTGGAGGTGACGTGCTTTGCGCGCAGATACTCCTGTTCGCTTACAGGGAAGTACACCTTGATGGGATCAACCTGCGAAACGGAAGTCAGCCGAGCCATGGGGCCCACCAGGTTGCCCATCTGGACTTCGGTGATTCCCGCAACGCCATCGATAAGCGAGGTGACCCTGGTCCAACCGAGATCGAGTTCAGCCCGTTCCACCACAGCCCTGCCCGAAGCGACTGCCGCTTCGGCAGCCCGTTTGGATTGGATCTCGTTGTCCAGTTTCTCCCTTGGAACTGCCTTTTTCTCCGCGAGAGGCGTGTCACGTTCAACATCGATCGTGCTCTTGCCCAGTTGCGCTTCCGCCTGGGCAAGCTCGGCCTTGGCGCGGTCAAGCGCTGCCTGGAATGGCCTCGGATCAATTTCGAACAGCACTTGACCTTCGCGGACGGCCGAACCTTCTTTGTAGTTCTGCTTGATGATGTAGCCTGACACCTGAGGACGAATCTCGGCGTTGACATATCCGTCCAGTATTGCCACCCATTCGTTGTGGACCGCAACATCTTTCTGAATGGGAGACGCAACCAGGACCTCAGGATCCGGCATCTTGAACGCGGCTTGGCTACGGTTGCACCCAGCGAGTGCAAGCATGGAAATAGTGAACAGAATACAGGCAAAGAGTGGCGATCTATCTGCCCGCCTGCCTGCCAGCAACTTCATGATCGGCGCGCTTCTGCCAATGCAAACACGCGATTGGTTCGATACCTTCATAATCCTCATAGTCGTATCCACAAGCCCCCAGCTAAGTTTGATCTTTTGCGTCAAGCCACTACACCGACAAGAGTCGGAGTGGTGGCTTGACGCGCTTACCGTTTTCGCCTCGGCCGAGTCGGCTTCTGAGGCATGACAGGTGCGACGAACTCGGCGAGCGTTTTATGAACGTCATCGACTGACGCCTGATGAAAAAGGGGGATTTCCAAGCGCGCGAACAGATATTCCGGAAAGGGACCTCTACCTTCGAAGCGGGCGCCCCTCCTGTGAAGCCAAAACAGAACGTTCTCACCGTCCCGGTCCGCAGATATGAGATCTGAGACATCGATCCCCAAAGACTGGGACCGACCGTTTGACTGCAATACAGTCTTTATCAATTCGTCCACCCACGGCCCCGCCAGACGGCCTTCGAGTTTCAGGCCGACTGTTTCATCTCTCGCACTTACTGTGATTCGCAACATACTGTGGATATAGCACGAGACGATCCAAACCGTTGGAGGCTGCAAGATATTGAAATAAGGTGGTTTGTTGGAATCGAGGCGGCTAATGCATATATTTGTCTGGCACTATTTGGCCACCTGACCTAATATGGCCAGCGATGAGAAAATCGCCGACCAGCGTTTCGAGTTCAGGGTCACGAGGGGAAGCCAGGTATCGCGCTCTGCTCGATTTGTCCATCGCCACCGCTTCCGAACCGAATCTGCAGCGCGTGCTGGAGAGGACATTTGAACTACTGTCCAGGCTTGTTCCACCTGGCTTAATTGCCTTACTGCTGCTGGACGAAAAGTGCGATGTGACTAGGTTGCACTTCCTTAAGACGGGTTCGGAACATCCTCCAGTCGATATTGGTACGGAGCTTTTTCTCAAAGGCAGCGCCATTTGGCTGGCCATTGATCAACAAAAACCGATTCTGGTCGAAGACGCACAAACAGAGATAAGCAGGTTTCCGGAAGTCGCAGCCCGCCTGAAAAACGAACCCATTCGCAGTTTCTACGTTTTTCCTGTCTCGACCTCACGCAGAAGACTCGGGGTGCTTATTGTGGCCACATACGTCGTCCCTTTCAGCAGGGATGATGTCGAACTGATGGGCTCTGTGGCGTCCCATCTGTCTGTCGCACTGGATAGCAATCTGGCGTTCGAATCTGCCGGCGAGTACTATCGCGCGCTCGTGCACGAACGCGATCGGCTGAAGCTGTTACTCGAGATCAATAACCATGTAATGTCACAGCTCGAGATCGATGATTTCTTCCGGGCTGCTTCGGCCTCGATACGAAAATTTCTGGGTAATGATTTCACGGGCTTTTGGCTTCTGAACCAGCAATCAAGACAATTGAACTGCGCCGTACTCGATTTTCCCTCCAGCCGTAACGCGCTATCCAGATTTGACATTCCAGACGTGACCGAACAGCTGATGGAGAAGCTGCGTTCGCGCACGCCTGTGATCGAGACGATGGCCGATATCGAACGCCAATTCCCAGCTGCGATTTTTGCGCCGCTTAAAGGTGAATCGATTGTCAGTTTTGCCCATGTTCCGCTGGTTGCGCCCCGAGGTCCAATCGCTGCCATGACCCTCGGAAGCCGACGCGCGAATGCATTTTCGCAGAACGATCTGGATCTATTGATGCAAGTTGCGAGCCAGATCGCCCTGGCGCTGGACAATGCGCTCGCCTATGAGCGTCTCAGCGCCTCACGCAATCATCTCGAAGATCAACGTGTATATCTCGAATCAGAAATCGTCTCCGAATCCGGTTTCGAGGACACCATTGGCAACAGCCCGGCACTGCACAAAGCGCTGGATCAGGTAGCCATCGTGGCCCGCACAGACTCCACAGTCATCATTCATGGAGAAACCGGAACGGGAAAAGAGTTGATCGCGCGTGCGATTCACAGGCGCAGCTCTCGTTCAAGTAACACGTTTGTTCGTTTGAACTGCGCGGCCATCCCCTCCGGACTTCTGGAAAGCGAACTGTTTGGGCATGAAAAGGGCGCATTTACAGGAGCCCTTACGCAGAGGCGTGGCCGATTCGAACTGGCCGATCATGGAACTCTCCTTCTCGACGAGGTCGGCGACATCAGCATCGACCTCCAGCCGAAACTCTTACGTGCCATTCAAGAACACGAATTTGAGCGGCTCGGCAGCACTCGCACCATTCATGTCAACGTTCGTTTGATCGCGGCTACACATAAGGACTTGCACGAGATGATTCGCGAGGGAACGTTTCGCGAGGACCTGTTCTATCGGCTCAATGTCTTTCCAATCGAGGTGCCACCTTTGCGCGAGCGCCGCGAAGACATTCCGCTCCTCGTCCAGCATTTCGTCACACGGTTGTGTCGCCGAATGCAGAAGTCGATCACCAGCATTCCCCGCGAAACCATGGACGCCCTCAAGGCCTGGGATTGGCCAGGCAATGTACGCGAACTGGAAAATTTCATTGAGCGCGCCGTGATTCTCAGTCCTGGAGACAGGTTGAACGCTCCTCTCGCGGAGTTGGTATCTTCCAGGATACGAGCCACACCGGTTTTGACTTTTCGCGACAGTGAACGAAACGCGATCATTACTGCTTTGAAAGCTGCTAAGGGAAAAATCTCTGGCAAGGACGGCGCCGCCGAGCGACTCGGCCTTAAGCGAACGACGCTCCGGAACAAGATGCGTAGGCTTGGCATAGCGGTAGAGCGCTCAACAGCTGTAAGAGGGCTCTCCAAAGAGCGTCGGTAAAAAGATTGCAGAAATCCCGCGTGTCGGTCCCGAGGAGCGCAGCATCGCCTAGGCAAAGGGCTGGATTCTCGGCGTCCGAGTAGATGATCGACTGGGGCGTTGGCAGGTGCCGTAGCCGCAGTCTGGAGCCGGTGGGCAGCGGCAAAATAGGTGCTGGTTAGAACGCGATGCTCCCCACCCATGTTTGCCGCCCCTCTTCTCATCTAAGGCTATGATTCGGCGTGTGATGGGCTGCCATAACCTAACCCGGCATAGCCGGAACCCAAAAAGGTCCAAATTTAAGAAGTTGGAGCCCCTCGAAAATGCGCCCAAAAGCCCATGGATATTGATTATGCAGCACATCGCGAAAAACATCTTACCAGAAACATGCAGAATCCTCTGGGGCTTTCCAACCTAGGGGACTTATGAAGACCTGCAAATGCGGGAATGAGTGTGCGAGCAATGCGGAAAGTTGCCCGAAATGTGGCTATAAGTTTACAAGTGCATTCACGAAATTCATTTTGGTTGTTATCGGGCTTGCAGTCTTGGGCTGGATGTTTGGCGACCATTCCTCCAAATCTAGCAGCACGGATTCGAGTTCGGCCACAAGTTTGCCAACACCAACCGTTGACGCAAAGGAGCTTCTCATCCAAAACGTGAAGCTCGATTTCAAGTGGAGAAAGGAAGGGTTCGACGACATTATGAAGGCCGATTTCACCTTGAACAACCCGACCGCGTATCGGTTCAAGGATTCTGAGATCAGGTGTAGCCACTATTCGCCAAGGGGAACCGTGATTGATTCTAACACCCGGACGATATATCAAGTCGTCGAGCCTGAATCCAAGAAGGTTGTTAAGAATTTTGATATGGGATTCATCCACAGCCAGGTGGCGAGTTCAAGTTGTAAAATCACTGACCTAACGATCCTCTAGTGATGGCTCCCAGTGGTCAACGCCACAAACGACAAAAGGGCCGGAAGAGCATTGCGCTCAGTTCCGGCCTAAATTTTGTCGATTACGTTGGACGCGGCCCGCGATTATGGAGCTGCCGCTCGAATCTCCCCGCGTTTGGACGGTTCGAACAACATGTCCGAGATCAGAAGGAGAGCAGTAACGGTCAGCAAGCGGGACATGGTATGCATGGCATACCATAACTACCTGTAGATCACAAGGTAACTTGCGTCACGTGGAACTAGATAGAAGGAGAGAGGCTTAGACGGTTTTAGTTGCCCCAAACTTGCAAGAAAACCTCAATACTGGCGCGCGCTCGGCCCCTCCTCTACTGGTACTGCAGACGCCCTTGTCTTCTCTGGCGAGATGCTGACGCAATGCCGACTTTCGAGGAGTGATCCGGGAAGAAACTGTAACGAGCAGAAGGCACGGCCGATATTCAGATTCTTGTTCTGCCCGACACTGTCCCGAAGCCCAGCACTGCCTCCGCGCCACAACCGTGTGGGTTGCACACAAGCGGTAACTGACCCATGGCCCGTCATCCTCCCGGAAGCTGACGCAATTGCCAATCGGAACTTCTAACTTCTTCAATCCGGGCTTCTGGTCGCGTCGAATGATTGCGCAATTCAAGACACTCAGGAATAGCCACTCTGAATAAAAGGGCAGCGGTCCTGTTAAACGGTAACGGATAGTAGATGGACAAATTTCCAATTGAACTCACTTAAAGAACCCCATTTGTGGCCGGGCCTTGACTCAAGATGGACAATTGCCGGGCTTGCCAGCGTGAAGAGTGAGCAACTCGAGATCTGCATTCGGCAACTAATTAATTCCAGTCGGGACTTGACTGCTCCAAGCCCTTCAAGATATAAGAGGACGGCTCGAGTGAGTCTCACCGTGTGGGGTGAGTGGAACAGTTGGATGGAGAGCTTCTGGTATTACATATGCAGGGGGCGTTACCGGTTCTGCGACGCAACCGTGCTTGAGAGTCTTCGCAAAGCCGGAGTGAGGACCGAGCTTTGTGACGCTCACGAAGTCAATGCACCGGGTGTCACTCTGCTCGAAGAGATCACGGATGAGGCGCATCAGTTTTTGAATGAAGCCAGCGATCATGGGCGCAGACAGATACTGGCAATTGTGCCCAGGAGTTCGCTGCTGAACAGGGAAGAAGTCTGGAGACTGCTGCAGGCCGGCGCGACTGACGTGATGGCTTGGGACGAGTTGAAGTCTCCATCGCGGGACATCGCGGATCGCCTGGAAAGGTGGCAAGTGGTTGATCAACTGCTTTCGTCGGCGGTGGTCAAGGACAACCTTGTTGGCAGCAGTCGGGCATGGATGCAGGTGGTACGTCAATGCATTGAAGTGGCAATGTTCACCGATAGCGCAGTCTTGATCACCGGTGAAAGCGGTACGGGCAAAGAGCTTCTGGCCCGGCTCATTCACACCTTGGATTGCCGCTCGGACAAGCGGGACTTGGTGGTACTGGACTGCACGACGGTGGTTCCGGAGCTTTCTGGTAGTGAGTTCTTCGGTCATGAGCGAGGTGCATTCACCGGGGCGGTCTCTGCGCGCGATGGCGCCTTTGCACTTGCAGATGGGGGCACGCTTTTTCTGGATGAACTCGGAGAATTGCCTCTTGGGTTGCAGGCTCAGCTTTTGCGCGTAATCCAGGAACACCTCTACAAACGGGTCGGAGGCAATGAGTGGCTCAAGACAAACTTTCGTCTGGTCTGTGCCACGAACAGGAACTTAAGCGAAGAATTAGCCTGCGGTAAGTTCCGGTCGGATCTCTTTTATCGTGTCGCAGTCTTCAACCTTCGAGCCCCGCCGCTTCGGGAACGCCGAGACGATATTTTACAGCTGACCCACCACTTTCTCCGGCAGCATTCTTCAGAGATGGAAGCGCCGCAGCTAAGCGACGAAGTGCGCGATTTCCTGTGCTGGCGCGAATACCCAGGCAATGTGCGTGAGTTGAAGCAGATGGTTACACGAATTGCCTATCGTCACGTTGGCAAGGGGCCAATAACAGCGGGCGATATTCCCGAGGATGAGAGACCGAGGCTTCCTTTAGACCGGAATAGCTGGAATGACGAACACTTTGAACACTCCATCCGGAGGGCTTTGGAACTGGGCATTGGATTGAAAGCAATCGGGGCCACCGCCGAACGTGTTGCGGTCAACCTTGCGGTATCGGAGGCAAATGGCAATCTGCAACGCGCCGCGCAGGTGTTGGGAGTTACGGATCGTGCATTGCAACTTCGCCGCGCCGCTAAAACACAGCAGACGGGCCACGCCGGGCCATTCGCATCCGCGCGTTATCGTCTGAAGAACAAGCCGCCCATCGCAAGCTGATTTCTGGTCAGGCCACCGGGACATTCTTATCGGACCACGGGTCCAGGAACTCTGACTGCGCCCACGCCGCCGCAACGGCCATGGTATAGGAAGCCGGTCTCGAGTGCACGCCAGCGATGAGCCTGAGGAAATTTCCACCCAGGATCAATTCTTCCTCGTAGGGAGGCAGATTCAGCACTCGAATTTTCACCAGTTCGACCGCAGGATGCAGCCACGGTCCATCGCTACCGAACAGTATCTTCTTTGCCCCGGCGCGTTGCACCGCTTCCTGCAACAGATCGAAGCGGCGAATGCCAGCTGTATCCGTGTAAATGTTCGGATGCCGGACGAGATGATCGATCATGAATAGCTGGGCACGCCAGTCGTCGGCAAAGCTTCCCAGGTGAGGGATGATGAAATTAACGTCCGGGTACTCTCGGGAGAGCAGTTCAACCACCGAAACTTCACCCATTACGTCATACAGCACGGGGAGCGAGAAGGCGCGCGCAACCTCGCAGATTTCCCGTGTGATACGTCCGTCATACCGGTGTACTTTGATCCCTGAAAACCGGTATCGCCGCACCGCCTCTTTTACCATTTCAAATACGCGTCCACGATCGCGCTGAGGATGCACGAAGGCGAAGCCGTAGAATCGCCCGGGACGGCTGGCCACTATGCGCGCCACGGCGCGGTTGGCAATCGAGTAGTTGGAATGAAAGGCGGAAAACAGTACCGTTCTATCGATCCCGGCCCTTGTCGCGCGTCGAAGATATTTGGACAAAGGCGCTGATGTATCCCAAGGCCCGGTGAGCCCGTCTCCCTTTCCGGCATGACAGTGGCAGTCGATGATCACAACAGATCCATGGAGCGCAGCTCCGGTTGCTGCGCGGCTTGCAAGGTCCAGCCGCCTTCGTTGCCCCAGCCTTCCAAACGACCAAGGCGCCAGCCGCATCTTTTCGGTTCATCCCTACCCGAGGTGTGAATATTTGCGCCGTCCCAGACGTGGCGATTGTTGCACCACCCGGGCGCGAATGCCTGCCAGAACCAGGTTGCAATGCCCTGTGTCCGGCACCAGTCGAGCACGCAGCCGCTGCCATAGACGCCTGCTGCGTAAGGGATGGCCGGCCGGTTTTGCCCTCGCATGTCGATAAGGTATTGAGTGTAACCTTCCTGTACGCCCTGGAAGTAGTCGAGAATGGCTTGGCGTTGTGCAACGCCGGGGTCAGTGTCCACTGCGAAGTAAATCGGCGTTCCAGAGGTCTGCCCCACTGCCTGAGCCTGGGTGAAACCAAGTCTCCCATCGCGCAGGCCTTGAGCCCTCGTAAAGTAAGCCATGTTTGTCGGGTCGCCGTATTCATAACAACTCACGATTTGAAGCCCCGCATTGGACAAAGCAGTTGCTTCGGCACGTGTCAGGTTTCTCAAGTAGCGCTGGACGAAGCTGATCGCGCGCCCCTGGTCCTGCAACCCGAGGATGCATTGGAGGATACGTGTCGTATTTTCGGCGGCCTCGACCCCTGAGGTAGTCGACGGAGCCTGTGCTGCTGGCTGGGCATTCGCGGGTGCGGCGGGAGCAACTCCGGCGGAAGATACGCGAAGTGCAGGGCGCACTATGTTGTCCCGGATGTCCAACCACTCCCGTATCAGTTGTCGCTCGTTCATCTGCAAATGCTGTCCGCGGCGCTCGGGGTGGCGCGCATTAAATATTGCGTCGGTGAGCTGATTCTCGTCGCGAGTGCCGTTGCGTATAGCCTGTTGAATCGCGGTACCGTCACCAGGCGCTTCTCCCAGTTCTTGTTCGCTCAACGGAAACTCGTCGAATATCACAACGATTCGGTCGCCTTGCCGGAACCACATTCCTTGCTGACCGAAACCATTGCCTTGCCGGTCGGCTGCATTTACCTCCGGCTCCCCAACAAATTGGCTCTTCATGCTACCTCCGACTATTTCCGGGCGATTTCATTTTTCGGCTTAATGTAACCGTGTTCAGTGACTGCAAAATGCAGTGGCAATCAGCGACAGCTATAAACGCTGTTTGGATCCGACATCCGAGCGGCAATCCAGTCATGCATGGCAACGTATGCCCTAGGCATGGACGAACTTCCTCCGAGCGGTGAGTTTGCCCACTTATCAAGTTTGTCGATTGCCTGTATGACATCGTCATGCAACATGCGCAGATTCTCTAAAGGAAGGCTAGTCATCTCCGCGGATACCACAATGTCGGACTTCAGGTAAGTAAAGAGTCCGAGCGACTGACCGGCAGTGTCCAAGTCCGCCACAGACCGTATGGCATTCTCAATCTTTTGCTCCTCAATGGGAAATCCCATCGAAATATCGCAGGGCCAGATGTAAAAGGGTGCAACTCCGGTTGTCGGGCAGATCCCATGCCATCGGATGACACGGTCGTCGGCCCCGGTGCTCTTGAGCTTCCCGATCCAGCACTGATATCGCCACTTCCGCGCGTCGTTGCTGGCGTTTACCATGGCCTCGAGATTTTCCAGAGCGCTGGTGAAGCGTGCGGTCTCCGTAGCTGGAAGTGGAGAGCTGTACCAGACGAACGGACGGCTGGGTGCAGGCTTAGCCTGGGCTACCGGAATGGCTCGTAGACGAGGCCGAACCAGGCGGTCCCGAATGTCAAGCCATTCTTTTATCAAGCTTTTCTCGCTGGGTAGCAAGCGACGTCCCCGCAGCTCCGGGTGGCCCATATTGAATACCTGATCCGTCAAGCGATTCTCGTCGCGCTCGCCATCGGCGATTGCCATTGCAATCGGTATTCCCCAGATCGATTCATCCCATACGGACTGGCTGGAGGAGGGGCCTTCCCAATTGACTTCGAAGGAGTCCGGTTCAAACATATGTTGTCTCATGTATTTCTCCTGCGATGTTAGCGAGTGCTTGTGGCTTGTTGGCTTCCAGCAACTTTTCCGCGGTGTAATCAAAGTCACGCGCGGCATGTTTAGCTGTGATGAGAAGCCTGATCACACCACTCCGATTATGGGTGGAGCCGAGGACGGTGAAGATGTGTGCGCGCCGCAGTCGCTCGTAGAGCACAGCCGCAGCGCGGCCCCGCGGGTACTCGAGCGTTTGCACCGGGAACAATTCACCTGAAAAATTGAATCCGGCGGCTGCCATTGCCTTTCGAAAATGCTTGATCAATGCGGCGAGATGCAACCTAACGGCATCTCCTGATCGGGAGTTCGCCTCCAATGCATGCTCGAGTGCGTGAATCGTGGCAGTGGACGGCGGACTGCAATGGACTCGCGTTTCGCTCTTTTCCTCGAAGCTCCGGACGGAGGTCTGGCTGCCTGCCAACACTGCGACCGGAACACCGAAGGCCTTCGCGAGTGAGCTGACCACCAGCACGTCAGGTCCGCCAATGTTGCTCCAGGCTAGCATTCCTCCTCCTCCTGTGCCGTAAGGCGCTCCGGGGCGCGGTGAACTGCCGAATATCCCGAGAGCTTGCGTATCATCGATCACGAGCCGGCCGCCGAAAGCTCGCACATTCTCTAAATATGAGGCGAGCGGAGCCGGTTGGCCGCATCCTGGGCAGAATCCGTCGGTCACAACCACCGGACGCATGCCCTTGCGTGCGTCGCTATTCAAGAGCCTTTGCAACGCATCGGCGTCGTGGTGAGGAAAATCCCGGACGGCGATTCCGTGTGCGGCCGCCCGTTCAGTTCCCCACCGCGCAATCGGGTAAGCCCCGGCATCCAGGTAAACGGCAATTCGCTGCTTAGCCAGGATTCCGAAGAGGTCCCAAAACAGGTGCAGGGTCGAAGTCCCCAGGACTCCGGCTTCACATCCCTGGAGAGAGGCAATGCTTTGCGCCGCAGTCCTTGCATTGGCCGGCGAATACAGGGCAGCCGGCGCTCCGGTGGTGAATTGCGCCCAGGGCCGAAGCGACCAACTTGGATGCTGCAGCCCCAGATACAACGACGAAGTGAAGTCGAGCATGCCATACCAATCCTTAACGGCTGAGAGTTGGGCGCTGGCTGGCCAGCCTCTTCAAAAGCAACACTGACGGCAGCGTCGAGTTCACCGGTTCCAGCGTGAGGTCAATGCCCGTCGCCGCACGATAGGCGTGCATGTACGCCTGTACCTCGGGCCGCCAATAGCGCGCCCAGTTTGCCGCCTGTGCCGGATTGTTGGTGATGCTCCAGGCTCCATAACGTATCGAAAGCACGATCTGTTCACCATAAACGGCAAGGTCGCGGAAGTAGATGACGCTAACGTCGGTCCACCCTTTCATGCTCTTAATCGTGTCCACGCGATCCATCCAACCCTCGGGATAGGGCACCATGATCTTGCCGCCGAGAAACTCCCGCATCTCGGGACGGGCCAGTAGCCACTGTTGCATCAGCATTTCCTGGCGGGCAGTCGCGGGCAGGTCGCCGAACTGATTCGAAGCTCCCGCCGCCAGAATGTAGTGGATCTCTTTCAGGGCATTCAGTACGGGGAAGCCATCCGCTATTACAGTTGTGTCGTCGTCCTCTTTGTAGAAGATTGAGCAGAGGTAGAGCAGATTGTGAAAAGCTTCAAGGAACTTGGAGCGGCTGTCGGAGGGTTTGAGCGCTCGCACTGCCTTTCCCTCAAGACCAAGACCATACTCATGGTTATATTCGTAGGCGCGCCGGACTACGCTCAGACGGTGCTGTTCGTCCTGAACATAGCCCCAAAGCAGGCTGTTTAAACTGCGCAACGGGTCGAGATCAAGCCGCATGAGAGGATCGTGTTCGCCATTTCCGCGCAGATTTTGAAAGCGGCGGCTGATGATGTTGAGCGCCTGGGCCAACATCCCTTCTTCCATCCAGTACGACCAGATCAACTCAATCAGGCAAGGGTTCGTAAGCTTACGTTGCAGAATGCCGTAGCATTGGAAGCCGTTGCCATAGGGTTGTAGTTGCAGCTCCGGCAATCTGGACCGGACCAGGGCGAGATAGGGAAGAATAATGTTCTTGGGGTCGTTGGTTTCCAGATACATATTCCCATCCGCCAGGTATTGGCCCCACCATTCCAGAATCTGAGTAGGGAGGTTTGTCTGACCCAAATTGAGGCGGGAGGCGTCGTCAGTTCTGTCGTAACTGGACGAGGCCATGAGTGCCGCCAATTTGCCTGGATTCAGATAGACACCACAGTTCATCATCAGGAAGCACTCCGTAGCTACTTTCAGCACCCGGTAGGCGTCCATGTTGGGAAAGGGCAGAAATCGCCGCTGGCTAAGCGGAGGCAGTGCGCAGGGCTCTTTAGTCTGGGGGGAGCAGATTGCGTCGAGATTGCCCGGACAGCACATGATCGTGTCAACGAAGTTGACGTAGCTTTGAAACGACAGTGCGTTTGTGCTCTGCCGAATCACCACCCAGAGTGCCTTGTCAGAAGTTGGCTCCTCGGCGCCACGCATCAACTCGACCGGCAGCACATCGCCACTCGATATCGGACGCAACGCTACCGTTATCGTCCCGGAGACAACCAGAGGGAACGGCGGACTAGGCTGACTTGGCGTTGGCGCAGAAATTTGCACGCTGTACGGGCCGGGATCGACCGAGGTGGTGTCCCATAGGAAGTTCTTGGGATTAGAGGTGTCTTGTGGAGCCGTATAGGACTGACCGCCCGGGCCTGGCGACATCTGAATGGTGCAGACTGCCCCTGCAATGGGCGTCCAATTCAAAACACTGAACACCACTTCCTGGCCTTGGTAGGGGCTCGGCGGAGTGATCGCGAGCGCAAGCGCTGTAGTGCTGGAGCTAGCGGGGCCTCCACCCTGAGTGCCGGGCGCGGAGACCATCTTCGCGAGTCTGGTTGCTTCGCGGGCAACCTTCGCAGCATCCTGCACCGCCGACTCGAGGTCACCCGCATTGAGATCGGCTTTGACATTTGCCTGGTCGGATAGAACCTTGCTGGCTAACTTCTTCTCCTTATTTGTTGCCGCCATTTCATTTCTCCTCATTGCAAAATTGCTGTCGATTCACTTGCAAGCGATGACGGCTGTTCTAGCCGTACTCTTGGCTGCGTTGCACAAATTGTTGTAGTGTCGAGAGCGCTGCGCAGCGCCCAATAACTGAGCAGATCAGTCAAAAGGCGACTTTCTGCTTCCGGAGAAATTTTTCCGTCTGCCTTCGCCTGACCAATTACCGCAAAAGCAAGGGACGGCGGTGTTTCCCGCATCCGCTCGGACGATCCCTGCCACCTCTGGTAGTACGCTGCCAATCGCGCTGGTTGACGCTCCGCCAAGGGCATGACTTCCTTCAGCGATTTGCCGCGCAATGCTCGAGGACGAAAGTTGATCAACAAGGCAACGAACTCCGGGAGGGTCGTCTCAAGCAACGTGAAAATCGTTCGAGCCTCCGGGCTGGCTTCCTGCAAGGGATAAAGAGACTCCCAAAGTTTGCTTAGCGCGTCCCACTGCGGATGAGGATAGAGGGCGCGCGCCAGGGTGCAACTCAGCTTGACTCGTATCCACGGCGCAGGGTGTGGGTCCTGGGTGTCAATTCTGAAAACGAATGCCCGCGGAAGACTGACCAGGCTGATCAAGCCGAGAGTGGAAGCCACTCCCACCTTCGCAACGCCCCAGAAATCGGCAACAATTTCCGAAATCCAGCGCTCCCATAGGGTCCATGCCATTGCCGCCGCCACGTGCTCTCTCTGTTTCGCCTGGAGGGCCCACCGCAACGGGTTAATAAGATCGAGCAACTGCGCCGCCTGATGACCTGTTTCATGAACCAGTGAGGATGCGATTCCGGCCCCGATCAGCCGCTCATGCGGAATACGAATCACAGCAACCGGACTGGGATCGCCTCCAGGCAACCGCGTCCTGGCGCGGCGGATGGCGCCGCCATGGCCCCGGCTTACATAGCAAACCACGGGCGGTGCCTGATAGTAGCCGGGAAGCGCAACAGCATCGGCAGCGAAGTCATCGAGTCCCGCGATCCACACTCCAGTACCGTGTTCGCTGCGTTGTGTCAGAACGTCAGCGAAGATGTAGAACTGGGAAATCACGGCATTGAACCTGAGTCGCAAGAACACGATCCTCTTCTGCGCTTCGGCGAGGGTTGCATAGCGACCTGGGCCTCGCAACCACTGCAGGAAATCGCCGATCCTTCCCCGCAATCTTTGCCGTCCTTCAATCAGGTGGTTCTCGATCGCCGCTTGCGCCGCCGGTGGAAGTGTTGCCGCCGGCACCATAGGCGTGAGCAACGCGAATGGCTTCAGGCCCGACAGACGCGTCACCAAAGAACGAGCTTCCTGCTCAAAGAACCACCGGCCTAGCTCTTGGGTAGTCATGAAGGCTTACACTCCGAGAAGAACGATGTGCCGTCCGCGTCGAATCCATCTGCCTTGCCGGCTGCGGTGTCCCTGCGCTTGTCCCTGCGCCGAGGCGCAGCCGGGACATGAGGGCTGACCCTGGTCAAACGGCATGACGCCGCCCACGGGATGCCTTGGAAGATGCGTGGGCGCGCCGCCTGCTGCAGGAGCCAGCAGCCCCGGAGCATGCCTTTTCGCGGACTCAACCACCGCCTGTTTCGCCGCCGCGGATGGATTGACGCGAGGAGGCGCGGCGGCTACTCTTCGGGCTGCATCGTGCGCAAAACGAACATATCGTTTGGCAACTTCGAAATCGCGATCTTCCGAACTGAGACCCTCTGCCTCGAGTCCAAAGGCGTCGCCAGCCATGGAGGCCAACTTGCCTCCGAGTGCGGCACCAGCGGGGCCTCCGACAAAAGTTCCGAGAGCACCGCCGGCGATGGGAAGGACTTTCTTGGCGAGTTGTTTGAGGATGCCGCCGAGCGCGTTGCCGGCTGGTGAGCTTATGAACTTGCCGACCCCTTTGGCGGCCTTGCTGATCAGGCTGCCGAGGAAATGGTCCAGTTCCGCTTCATTGCTGATCTCAAGCAATTCCGAAGCCAGTTCGTCTTCCATGACTTCGCCCATGGAGGACTCTCCGTACTCATAGCCTGCCTCCCAGTTGCTCCCCTCACTTTCTCCGGTGACGGCCTCCAGAACCGTTCCGGACTCACCGAATTCCAATTGTCCGGAAGAGTATCCGGGAAACTCTCCGTATTCGGAAAGCTCCGAACCGTATTCCAACTGCGTGCGATCCACGTCGTGCATGCTTGCCTCCTTGACAGGCGGGCTCATTGTCGGCCGCCGCACCCTGCGTTATCGAGAACTATGCAAGCAGGTTGCCAACCGTAACTCGTTGTAATTCGGCGAAAAGCTCCGAAGAATACTTCGCTAGGCGTGCTGACGGGAGGAATTTCTGCGAATTGAACTTCGGCAGAGCGGGTAAGTTGGCGGCAGGAAATCTCCACTGAATCGAGTTCTACAGATTCAAGCGCTTACTATGGCTTATCCGTGATCGACGTCTTTCCGTCCCTCTACCGCGCGCTACACTCCTGCTTACTACTCACCTGTTTCCCAGCTTGCTTCGCCCAACCGCGCAACAACCAATCGGACCAGTTCCAGCGTACTTTTATCAGGGAAATAAGGCCGCGTTTGTGAGCGCGGCCTGAAGTAACTGGGGCAAGACTGAGAGTGTCAGAAATGAAACCCTATTACGGTAGCCTGAGTTCCATTTTTCAACTGCTCCACCGGCACGTAGGAGATGTAGCTGCCACCGGTCGGGGCCGCGCCTGAGCCGTAACTCTGCCCGCAGGCGCTGATCGTCTGCCCGCTCTTCACCCGCACCGGCGTGACCACCGAGGAGCCGCACACCGTCACCAAGTTGTAGTTGGCCATCGCCAGCGCCGTCGTCGAGACCCCGTCGTTCACTGGATCGTCACCCCTCGCCCACCGCGCAAGTGCTCCTGACACGCTTCTGCACCACCGCCATTGACCGGCAGCGCATAGGCCGGCGCGGTAGTGCCGGTGCCCACGTTGCCGGTGTTGTCAATACGCATCCGTTCGGTGAGCATGGTGATGCCGTTCCTGGTGGCGGCAAAGGTCATCGCCGTGCCGTTGGCACTGGTGCTCCAGGTGTGGGTGGCGACCTGCCTGGCAGCCCGCTTCCGTTTGGCTCATGCTGGGTAGAAACTGCGCAATTCCTGCAAACTCTGCCGCGTAGCCAAGTTCAGCGGGCGCATATGGCTCCTTGAAGCACTGTTCTCCGCCGCAGTCCTCATGGCAACTCGAAGATGGGCGATATGCCTGCCGGATTCTTCACCGTCACCTTGGCTGGCAGCGAGTTGTAGTCTGATGCCGTGATCACCGCCGAGATCTGCCACGGGCTCACGTAGGTCGTCGTTAAGCTCGCGCCATTCCACTCGACCGTCGAGCTCGTAACAAAGTCCGTGCCGGTTAAGGTCAACACGTGACTGCCGCTGCTGCCAGCTGCCACGGCGATCGAGCCGCCGGAGATCGCCGCCACTGGCGTCGCGCTGATCACTACAAATGGTAGTGCCGAAGACGTCCCTGGATTCGGAGCAGGATTGGCAACCGTCACCAGGTTCGTCCTTTCTTTTGCAAGGTCCGCTGCGGTGATCGCTGCCGTCAACTCCGTGCTGCTGACGTAGGTAGTCTTCCGCACCGCGCCATTCCACAGCACCATCGAACTGAACCCAAAGTTCGCGCCGTTCACCGTCAGCGTGAAACCCGCGCCACCGGCGGTCGCGCCGGTGGAAGACAGCGAACCCAGCAGCGGTCCCAAAATCGCATAGTAGGCGGTCGCCAAGGGAGACTCCGAGGCGCTGGCCGCCACCGCGATGGCTTCCAGAGTCTCACTCGACCTAACCGTGATGGGCCCGCTGTAAATGGTCGATGAGGTTGTCGGGGTTTGGTTGATGGCGTAGTAGA
>Ga0326728_10008045_pt1 | contig 26545 bp, 21 predicted proteins | sample MB3enrmetagenome_FD_207602 | JGI IMG/M metagenome (GOLD analysis project Ga0326728, IMG submission 207602) | Lab enriched peat soil microbial communities from McLean, Ithaca, NY, United States - MB31MN | ecosystem: Environmental > Terrestrial > Soil > Wetlands > Peat | place: USA: New York... | reverse complement strand
TGAAGTTGTTGCTGCCAACCATGCTGGTAGCGGTCTGCACCAGGTTTGTGCGTCCGCCACCGGCTTGCCAACTGACAGCAATGTTGTTCCCCTGTCGAATAACTGACGTGATACGGAATATCGAGGCCGGATTGGTCGGATCAAGCCCCAGCAGCCACTGGTTGGTATTGGTGATGCCTTTACCCAACGGATCCGAGTCCGGCAGTGCCTGTGAGCAGTTGGTGCATCCGAAATAGTTGAGTTGCCATTCATCGAAGGTGAGCGTCACGTTCAGCATTGCTCCGGTCGATATCGCGCTGCCTGCCAGATTGGTGACCGCCACTGTGTAGCTGCCGGCGTCTGCCGGTTGCGTGTTGGTCAGCGTCAACGTGGGCGTCGTAGCGCCCCAGATATTCCCGCCATCCGCGAGGTTGATGCCGTTCTTTTGCCACTGGTAGGCGGGGGCGGGATTGCCGGTGGCGGCGACGCTGAACGTGGCGGTCTGACCGGCGTTGACCGAAACACCTGTCGGCTGGTTGGTGATGACGGGTAGTGCATTGAGGGCGTACACCTGACTGCCGGCCAGCAGGAACAATCCCACGCCGAAATCATCGAAGTTCGGCACACTGGTGTATGTGACCGGTTGGCCGCTGGAGGGCTGGTCGCCGGTGCCCTGGACATAACCGAGGAAACCGTTGTCGGCGTTCGTGCTATGATGGAGCGCGCCGGTGGCGAGGGCGTTCCACCCGTTGATGACCGTGGGAAGGTACGTGTTGATGTCCAGATAACCCCTGTTGATCCCCCAAGGCATCCCGTATGTGAACAGCGCCGTGCCGCTGGATTCGGGGCCGGGATAATCGTTGGCGTAGGCGAGGTTCACGTTCCAGAAACCATCCGACCGTTGCACCGCCTTCAGGGCCGGGGCCATGTTCTGGAATGTCTGTCGATATTCGGCATAATGCGCGTCATTCGTGGACAGCACGTCCATCGTCCGCGCCAGGGCGGCAAACGCCCAGCCGTTGCCCCGCGCCCAGTAGCATTTCTGGGTCGTGCCATCCGACGCCACGTAGTTCGTGAAAAAGCTCGTGTCCCGGTACCAGAGATAATCGGCGGCATTGAACAGGCCCAGCGTGGTCTTGGTGTAATTGAAGTACGAATACATCTTGGCCGGATAATTGGTGCTGCCGGTGATCGCCGTGAGCTTGGCGAAGGCGGGCATCGACATGTGCAGGGCATCGACATACGTCCAGCGCTGGACCGTCGAACCGCTCACCCAGAAGTTAACGTTGGCGGTAATATGGGTCAGGCGGTTGGTCTGGGTTGTGTCGAACTGGTACAGCTCAATGTAATCCTGCCCGGCGCACTGGTCGTCGGGCGACGTGTCGGTATTGTCAGCGCCCACCAGCGCCCAGTTGTGGAACGTGCCCCATTGCACGGCGTAGTTGTAGATCGCCGGGTCGAGGTTGATCCGGTACAGCGCCAGGGCGCCCTCGAAATACGTGCCCCGGGTCCAGATATTACTCGGGTGATTGCCCGGCAGACAGTTGCTGCAGCCGGCCGTTGGCCATTCGTTCACGAAATAGGTGTTGGCCAGCACCATATCGCTCAGAATCTGCGCCTGCGACGGCATGGTTCCCGCCCTCGAACGGTGCGGCATAACGAATCCCGCGAACAACGCCAAAACGCCCAACCAAAATCCCTGCCGGTATGGAGTCTTCTTCATCCGCGACGATGGCAATCTGTCCTTTGAGCCCCGCTATGGGAAAAATAAGAAACGACGATGCCAGTTTCAACCGGGTTAACCATTCCTGTCGTAATGTAACCCATGAATGCACCTTGGCAACGACGATTCCGCTGCTGAATCGAGGCAGTTGCGATGGTCTTGTGGAAGCTGGCTGAAATCTCCACGCCAAATCGCTTCGCCAACTCCTTTGCCTCCGCCGTCAGGGTGAATCGCCCACACATGTGGGCAACCTTGCACCGCGATCCTTTCGCTGGGAAGCAGTGACCAAAGTCATCTGAGGAAGCCGCGAATAAGATTCGCAGCTACAAGCCCCGGCGATAAACCTTCAATGGCGCCCCGTTTTACGGCGCGGTGACATCCACGCGGTAGAATCGCTGCGTGTACGCTGCGCCGCCCGGATCGGTGAAGGTCAACACGCCGCCTGTGCCTGCTTGTGAGGCGTAGCAGTTTGTCCACGTCGGCGATTCCATCGTCGGAGAAATCTGCAACTGATAGGTGTGGCCGAGGAGCGATGGAATCTGGATGGTCACATCATTTCCAGAGATGCCGATGTTGGAGATTTGGACGCTGCTGGCGTCCAAGACCGTGCCGTTGTTGATGAACGCCCCGTGGAAGTTGGTCGAACCGTCGAGGATGTCGATCAAGCCGTTATTGACCACCGTCCCGTACACCTCCAACACGCTGCCGTTGATCGCTTGCATGGTGCCGTTGTTGGTGACGATGCCCGTGAAGGTGAGGGTGCCACCGCAATCGGCCCGCACCGTGCCGCCGGGATCGACAACCACGTTGCCAGTCACGGTCCCACACCCGGTCAGGGATGCGTTGTTGCGGATCTCAAGGTTGTCGAAAAAGGAATGCACGCCGCCTGATAGCTGGAACGTGGCCGCATCAGCGCCATCGCCTACGGCAAAGACTTGGCCGTTGGTCACGGAAGTGCCTCCGCTGATCAGCGTGCCGCCATTGAAGATGACGACGCTATTAACGCCATTCGCGGCCACCAAGCCGCCCATCGTTACCGTACCGCCGTTCAGCGTCAATGTGCCACTGCTATAATAACCGACGAACATATTGCTGGCGACGACGACTGAACCGCCGTTCAGCGTCAATGCGGAGGCGCCGCTATAATAACCGACGAACATACTGCTGGCGACGACGACCGAACCGCTGTCTGCCACAGTGAGTTGGTTGCCGCCGGCATTATCATTACCACTACTGATGTGGATATCGCCCCTGTTGATCCACGCCGACCCGCTGCCGCTGACGACCACGCTGTTGCTGCCGCCTTCGGTGCCTATATAGCCGTCGCCGCTATACACCTTCCCGCCGTTGTTGATCATCAGCGAGTTGCCATTGCCCCCGAGGGTGAGATCTGCGCTGCTGCTCCAGACGGAGCCGGTGCCGGTGAGCTGCACCGTATTGCCGTCGCTTACCCAGCCTATCCAGCAACCGGTGCTATACACTGCCCCGCCGTTGGAGATAATCAGTGAGTTGCCCGCCCCTTGGTAGCCAACGTACAGAGACCCGTTGCGCCAGATTGAGCCGGTCCCCGTAACCACCACCGTGTTGGTGCCGCTGAACCAGTAGCCCAGAAACGCGTTGTTGTTATAGTTATACACCATGCCGCCGTTGGAGATGGTCAGGGAGTTGCCCGAGCCGTTGTAGCCGAAGTACAGGTCATTACGATTGCTCCATATCGAGCCGGGGTCGGTGACCAACATCACGTTGTTGCTGCTGGAAACCAAGTAACCCACATAACCGTAGTTGTTGTACAGCGCCGCCCCGCCGGAGATGCTCACGTAGCTGAACGCGTCCGAACAGGCCACGTACAGGTCGCCATTAGTCCAGACCGAGTCGGTCCCGCTCACCAGCACAGAGTTGCCCATCTTGGTGGGACTGCCGCCGATGAAACCACCGGAGCTCTGCACTACGCCTCCGTTGGTGATCTGCAACTGGTCGAATGAGTAGTCGAAACGATTCCAGTTCGTGGTCACCCCGTCAATGACGTTGGTCTGGTAATCAGCGGTGAACTGCGCCCGGACCGTCCCCGCAATTAACGTGATGCTGATGAAACCCAGTGTCCCTATGAGAACTCGAAGTGTACGATTCTGCGTCATGGCGTTCGTTCTCCTTGCGTTTAAGGGCCAGAGTCTTGAGGGTGGTGAAGAATTTGCCTGAAGCCGGGAAGCATCATGCGCGTGGCAGAGTTTTGAGGGAATCTCCACCGGACATTTCGCCGTCGTGGGCGTTGTCTTCATGTCCTGAGCCTTAAACTGGTGCGAATGTAGAATCTTGGCGGCGTAAAGTCAAGCTATAAATGAGGTCATTCTCCATCAAGGGCTTCAGCCGCTGGCTCTTGACGGTTTTGCTAATTGTTCCAGTTTTTTCGCAAGGGTCCGGTTCCCGGCCGCGCGCGCTTGCAAACGCTTCAGCACTTGCGTCACCCCGCTGCCGCCGGCAGGATAGCCGACTCACCGTCTCTCGCAGAGACTTGTCCCGTTCCTGCCGTTCCCCGCTGCGCCGCACCGCCATCTGGACGCTGCCGAACAATCAACCTTGTAGTGCATTGGGGTCACATCCCCTCATTCTACATTTTGACAGCCTGTCCTCCACCTCTGCCATCCGCCCAGCCAATTTCCGATCCCGTTTCGCCGGCACATGGTGGCTCGCCCGGCCAAACTCCACCCGTAGCTTCCGAGCCATGCGTCCAAGAATGGCCGAGGAAAGGCGAGTTGTCATATGGCCTGACCACTCTACTTTACATACTCGGCACCATTTATCTTGGTGCTGTCTTCCGCACTCGTACAATCACTTGTTCTCTCAAGAGTGCCGACCTCCAATGAATCCAGAGGGCAAGTTTTTGCGTAGCGCACCAAAATCGCATACGGCAGTTTGCGGTCGCGCGGCGCGAAAACGAAACAGCAAGTCCTGTATGCGCCTCGGTATTTCCGCAAAGCGATATGAGCGCTGGAAAGAAAAGGATCGGTACTCAGAGCTTTTCTTTCTGCGTAAGCGATGGCGACAGACTGCGCAGCATTGTATTCCGGAGTATGTCGCACATAGTAAAAGGTTTCCCCACAAAGGGCGGCGGCGATGACAACGACAACCGGCACTGCAACAAAAAGCTTCTTCATGCGCATTCTTGAACTTGGAGTCTTCATTAGTAAACGGCTCATCCATAGCCCATAGGCTGCCAGGAGGAGAAAGCACGGAGTCATCACCACAATGAGAATCGCGGTCGAGATTATGCCAGGCGATACCGGTATAGGAAGCTTGCGGGGAAAAGGAGAAGGATTCTTCGCGTTATTCGGCAAGCCATTATACCAATCCTCGACTTCAGGAACAGGAAATACCTGTCCTTTGGTTAACAGTTCCAAACGGGATGGTCGCCACGTTCCCCCGCTCTCCTTGCGCAACCAGATATCAACAGATCCATTTGCACTTGCACCTGATACGAAGACCCTCGCGTAAAACGTAGACTGCCCCCGCCATTTGCCCCAGAGCTTGGTGCTCCAAAAGAACAGCCGGTAGGTTCTGATAGGCCCCAGCTTGTTGAGGACGGTCGGGTGTTGGACTGCTGTCCCGACGATATCTAGTGTACCATTCCGAAATGCATTGTAGTACACACATGCCCTAATGAAGGTCACAATCAGCAAGCATAGCGCAAAGAGCCGGCATACCACCAAGAGCCACCGCACAACCTTCCGAAGAAACGGGTCAGTCAATAGTATTGTCCTTTTCTACCTGCTTGCGCCTGTCTGTTCCGCCTGCTCCGGCAAGGCAGATGTGCCAGATGGCTGCGCGTTCCCATATCCTCGCGCCGATCTCCCCGATTCAGCACGTGGTAGATCGCCCCGCGTTCTCCCCCCAACCGTATCGCTCATGGCACGCCGCCAACGTTATCGAACGCCCATCCGTATGTCCATTGTCAATGGCTGACCCCTTTGACCAAAACCCGTGAACCGCGAAGCGGAAATGGCCGCGCATCCCCCGTTGGCTGCAGCGATTATCCGACAGGCTGAATCTCGTCAATATCCATATCATTCGGGTGGCGGCAACTGCTTGAGAAGAAAATCATAGAATGCTCTCCATCGTCCGACGGCGCTCTCGTAGCGCGGTCGGATGAGATTCACGACAAGTGCAGCCGCAAAGCCGAAACCAACTGCAACCCAAAACCACATGCCTCCAGAGAGAAAAGGGGAAAGACGAAACGGCGCAAGCACGCCACAAACGAGGCCAGAAACGACGAGCGAAAGCATATAAATAGACCAGCCAATCCGGCGATTCGGAGGTTCAGGAATGTCTGGATGCTTGACGCTCATATTCAGCCTATCGCTCAAGATAGCCGACGCGGTGCAAGTCTGCCTTGAGGTCACATCCCCTCAATCTTCATTTTGACAGCCTGTCCTCCACCTGTGCCATCCGCCCAGCCAATTTCCGATCCCGCTCGTCGCGAAACAGCGCGCGCCGCTCATTGCCGCGGCCGGTGAGATGATACCAGCCGCCGGCCACTTCGATCCTGAGAGGCCGCGCCATGCCGGCCAGATTGCCCCAGCGCCCCACGGGCCGTCCATCAAAATGTTTTATGTTGAGACCTGAACCTGTTGCTGCCTCTTTCTCATCTTGCCAACGATTCGCCACCCCGACCCACCAACGACAACGGCAATGCTGATGCATAGCGCAGCCTTCTCCATCCTCTGCACGAAAGTGAGCGGCCCGTCCCCTAGCCAGAGGCTGTACAGAGCGATCTCTGACATGAAAACAGCGTTTGCTACAACCGCAATCAGCGAAATCTCGGTGAAAAACATGACCAACAGCACTGACAGGAAATGCGTCATGGCTGTCTCGCTGCAGACGCACCGCGAGAAGGCCGCGTAGCACAGCGCAACCATACATGGCAGGAGGAGCAGATTTTTGACGCCCCCGAACTCATAATTCACGCCCTCGAAATTCTCCAAAAACCACTGAGTCATCGGGTTGAGTTGACGTAAGGGCTTTTGGCTGGGGGCCAACTCCTGCAAAAGAAAATCAAGTTCCGAGCCACAGACCCAAGCAAATATGAAGAACAAGAACAAAAGCACCACAACTTTCCAAGTCAGGTTCAGTCTCATGTTGTCGTGGTTCCTAACAGTGTTGATATGCGTGGTTGCGTTTACGCTCCAACCTTTTCACATTCGGATTATGAACCGTTTGCCGGTGCGGCGCAAGCTTGGCCCGGCCTCGCGCATCACCTGCACCAAACACTTTACCACGGCAGCCAAATCCGTACCCGCCTGTCCGGTGGTGTGGTGAGCTAATCACTCGCCATTAAGGGGCTGGCCGCACTTCGGGCATTGCATTGCGAGTCCTGCACCAGCTTCGTCGATTACTATGCTTTGTCCGCACCGGGTGCAGTTGAACGTAATGTCCATATCATCACGCCTCCAGCTGGTCGTCGCCTGCTGCCGTTCACTTCAATTCGACTCGTTCCACAGGAAGGCTCAACAAGTCGTCATCGGTGGGGATAGTTCCACAATCGTAAAGGCGCTTGCCATTTCGATTTCCTACCCACAGAGCGCCAGCGGATATTCCTTGGCCCTCCAGTGCATTCCGAGCAAGGGGGTAATTCATCACATAAACGTAATCTCCAAAACGTTTATCTTTCACCACAAGCAGGTCGCCCTGAACCCCGGATACAGTTCCAAGCACACAGGAAGCGGCGTTCCTATCAAGCGCCTCATTCACCGCGTCCACTTGATCGAGGTGCTCGTAAAAAGCATCCAAGCCAGATCCCGTCCACTGTTGCTCCTCACTCAAAAGTGGCTCTATCCCCCTAAAGTCATACAGCTTGTTGCCGACTTTCCGCAAGTTTTGCGCTCTGAGTTTTCGTAGCGCGCTTTGCCGTAGTTGCTGTCGCTCCAACTCAGCTTCACCGTTGCGGTATTGTTTGGCTCGATCAGGGTCGTACCCAAACCGCTTCTGCAACACAGCCGGTAGTTTCTCCAACGGGATGGTGGCAGTGCCTGACGCGTGCATTATGGAAACCGTGGCAGGCGTGACTGTGCCCCAAGTGACGTTGGAGTAAGTCACGCCGTCGATTGTGAGTACCTGAGGAATAGGCTGAAATACGAAGAGGTGGGAATAGACGTTGGAGTAAGTCACGCCGTTGATTGTGAGGGTTTCCGGTCCGTGCGTCTCGGGTCGGAACAGCCATCTCGTGTAACTCGCGCCGTTGGTTGTGAGCGTCTCCGGTCCGGTGTCATTAGTTTGCTGTGCGAGCATTGATCCATACACGCAGACACAAAGCAGGGCGGCAACTCGGAAGGCATTCATCACTGCTTCTCTTTTCCCGCAAGAATCCTAGTCTTCGGCATCCCGCATGGCAAGCTCTACCTGGCAGCACAGTGTCCACGCCGAGCAAGGCCGCCTGAAGGTGTGCTTGGCTTTCAGGTGACGCGGTCCTGAGAGAATTCACGATCTTGCGACGGACGCGCCATACGACAGCCAGCCTGTTCGGTGCGGCGTTGGCTTCCGGCAATGGCAAGTCGAGCCTTCCGCCGCCGGAATAAGCCTATTTCGTCTTGGCGAAATCAACCATGCCGCTGATGTCGATGACGACGGCGGGTTCATTGCCGACCACCCAAGCGTCATGCCCGGGCGGAAGCACAGACACATCGCCCGGCCCGAATTCATCTTGAGACCCATCGTCCATGACCACATGCAGCCGTCCCGCCACATGATATTGGAGGTGGGGTGCCTCACAACTCTTTGTCTTAACCAGAGGCTTTACACAGGTAGACCATTTCCAACCCGGCTGAAGCGTCGCCCGCCCGAAGGTTACGCCGCCCAGGGACACGAGTTCAACTTGTCCTTTCTGGAAACTGCGCTTTTCGTCCGGCTGGGACATGTTTTTTTTCTGCATCTTGCTCATCGCTGTTTTCCTTTCTTCTACTTGCATCGGTCTGCACGATACTGAAATCTCATTCTGCTTGAAGCTCCCGGGAAGTCGGTGCGGCTGGTTGGGTAATGAGTCCACAATCATCGCACGATTTGACTTCCTGCTGGACAGGACAGCTCGACGGCGCAACCTGAGCGGAGACGATCTTGTAGCCGTAACGGTGAAGGAGTATGCCGACAGCGGTAGCGTCAGTGACGTTATCCAAATCGAGAATGACGCAATACTGCATTTCCCCCCAAGACTTGGTAAGTATTGCACGACGGAATTGAGGTTTCAAGGGCTGGCTCAATCTTTTTTCTACGCTGTCAAAATTGAGCTTTCGCCCCTCCGCAGCGGCTCGACCTGACATCTTCTTCGCCCTGCGGAGCGTCCCGTGTTCATGGCGGCGTTTAGTGACTGGCGGAAGGGTTGCTGTGGTCGGCTTAAACACTCGACAGGGGACTTAAGATTGCCACGATGCACTCATCGATCTGGACACTGCAGAGGGCTGCGATGATCCTCTCCGTGGTAAGGCTTCCTATCTTGGAGCCAAGGACACTACCCGCTTGAGCGCGAACGAACAGACGGTGACTATGCCGCAGACTCGAACTGACTGCGCAGCGCCCAGAGGCCGAGCGCCGGATTGCTGACGTAGAAAATCTCCTCGCCGTCCGGCAAACGGTTGGGACCGTCCTTGAGGTTCTCGGGCTGGTAGCGCTTGATGATCGCGTCGAGGTTGGCCGCCTCAAAACCGACCGAGCGAATCGCCTCGTTGCTGAGGCCGCGGCCGGGACAGTAGGTGATTTTGAACCGTCCCTCGCTGGAGCCGTGAATGAAGTGCGCGGCGGCGCTCAGGTTGTTGCGCAACTCCGCGTTGGCCTTGACCGCCTCCAACGTGGCCGGTGTGCCACGGTAACCGTACTTGCGGATCAGCCGGTCGATCTCGGCGTCTTCGCCGAATTCTTTCAGGCCGGGCGCGAGGATGATGAGTTCGCCGCCGTCGGCCATCGCCATCCGGGTGCGGTAAATCGCCTTGTTGCCGAGCCAGGTGCTCTTGAATTCGTGCGGGTCGAGATAGACGAGCACTTTTTTCAGGGGTTTGTCGAGCAGGTCGAGGTTGACCTTCTGCGACAGGCGCGCCCCAAGCGTGAACGTCTCCATGTCGTCGCCGACGTACAACCCGCGCATGATCATCCCTTCGCCCGTCTTGTTCTTCTCCATCACGGTGAGCACGTAAACAATCGGAAGATCACGCAGGAACTTTTCGGCGCCGTAGTTGAACAGCCGGCGAACGGGCGTGTCGATGCGGCCCATCATCCGCTCCATGCCGTAGGCCGCGCCGAGAAAATGCGATTTGTTGATCGTGTCCGCCCCGCCGGCGCCGGTCAGAATGTTCTTGGTGTAATTGGCGATGCCGACGACCTCGTGCGGCACGAGTTGTCCGACGGATAGAATCAGGTCGTAGCCGGCAAACAACCGATCGCTGACCTCGACCCGCACATCGTAATCCACGCGCCCTTCCGACCACTCGCGCAGCAGCTTGCCGGGCACGTCGCCCACGTGCCGTATGCCCTTCCGCCAATCGTGCACTTTGAATCTGTCCAGCGGAATGCTCTCGCCGAACATCATCCGCAGCTTTTCGGCGGACATCGGCGTATGCGTGCCGAGCGCCGGCATGATGTCCACCTCGACCTTCGCCGCCAGCATCTCGTACAGCAGCCGTGTGAGTTCCCCTGCATCGGAATTCAACCGCGTATGATCCGGCGGCAGGACAAGCACCTTGCGCAGTGTTTTGCCGATGACCTTTAGTGCTTGCGCCAACGCCTCGCGCTTCTCAGTGGTGGTGATGTTGTCGTTTACCCCGCCGCGCCCAAAATATGTCGCCATGATTTGCCTCTCCGGCTTTCGGTTTCAGCCAACCATACACGATCGCCGAGCGCTCCTCAAGAATCCGTGGCAACCCCTCTCACTCCGCCGCATCACCCCGCGCATTCCGCCCGGGCCGACCAATTGTGCTTTACGCCGCTGGACAGAACCAGCGCGCCGTGCGCCGCGCCGTAATCCACCGCCTTCTGCGGGTCGCCAGTTTTCATGAAACCGCAGGTCAAGCCGCTGGCGCGGCTGAGGTGACAAACCCGGGGAGTTGTCTGCGCGGTGATGCCCGTTCTGCCAACGGCGGAAAGATGAAAGCTTCTGAATAATGCTCGCCTGTCCCGCGTCTATTGGCACCGGATTGACTATGAAGTTGTTTCTTGCTAGAGATAGTGCCCGTAACTTGGCGAGCGAAAGAATCATTCTCGATCACGAGGAACTTGTGCCAGCGCCCCAGATCATCGAAACGCCAGCGCCCCTTGTCACGGGCAAAATCACGAGCGTAGGCGGCATAACCACCGCGCTTCCACGGATGGCCGTTCCCGCAGAGCGGGTGTTGACGGACGGGAAATTTTTCCGCGTCGGCGCGCAGAAATTTTATCCGAAAGGGGTCACTTACGGGCCGTTCAAGCCCGACGCCTCGGGCAGCACGTTCCCCGAGCCGGAACAGGTGAAACGCGACTTCGAGTTGATCAAGCAACTCAATGCCAACTGCGTCCGTGTTTACCACGTGCCCCCGCCTTGGTTCTTGGATCTGGCGCAGGAATGCGGGCTGAAACTGCTGGTGGATTATTACTGGCCGAAGCACACGTGCTTTCTCGAAGACAGCGAGACAATGGAGTTCGCGCGGCGGGCAACGCGGCAGACCGCCGAGGCGTTGGCGGGTCACCCGGCTGTGTTCGCCATCACGCTGGCCAACGAGATTCCGCCCGACATCGCCCGCTGGTACGGAGCGCGTCGGATCGAAAAGTTCATCGACGAACTGGCCGCCATCGTGAAGGGAATCGATCCGCAACGGCTGGTCACGTTCGTCAATTTCCCGCCCACCGAGTTTCTCCGTCCCAGCAGTCTGGACTTCGTCAGCTTCAACGTTTACCTGCACGAGCCGCGCCCGTTCTCAAACTATCTGGATCGCCTCCAAAGCATCGCGGGCGACCGGCCGCTCGTGATCGCAGAGTTCGGCATCGACTCGATGCGCGAAGGCGAGGAACGCAAGATGGAGATTCTCGGCGGCAACATCGAGATCGCATTCCGCGCCGGGCTGGCGGGCACGTTCATCTTCTCGTTCACGGACGACTGGCACACGGGCGGCCATCAAATCCAGAATTGGTTCTTCGGGCTGACGGACAGCGAGCGGAAGCCCCGCCCCTCGTATCACGCGGTCGCCGAGCAATACAAGCGCGCCCCGCACTTCCCGCTGCCGGCGTATCCCAAGGTCAGCGTCGTCGTGGCCAGCTACAACGGGGGCCGCACACTGCCTGCGTGTTTGAATTCGCTGACGCACCTGAATTATCCCAACTACGAAATCATCCTCGTTGACGACGGCTCGACCGACGACACGGCGAAGATCGCGTCGCACTATCCGTCGGTGCGGACGATTCACCAGACCAACCTGGGCCTGGGCGCGGCGCGCAACGCGGGCATCAGGGTGGCCACGGGCGACTTGGTCGCGTTCACCGACAGCGACTGCCGCGTGGATGAAGACTGGCTTTATTATCTTGTGGCCGACCTGTTGAAGACGGACGCCGTCGCCATCGGCGGCCACAACTTCCCGCCAACCGAGGACAACTGGGTCGCGGGCGCCGTGGCGGTTTCGCCGGGCGGGCCCGCGCACGTCATGCTCGATGACCGCAACGCCGAGCACATCCCCGGCTGCAACATGATGTTTTGGAAGTGGTCGCTCGATGAGATCGAAGGATTCGACCCGCAATACCGCGCGGCGGGCGACGACGTGGACGTTTGCTGGCGGCTGCTGCAGCGCGGATACAGAATCGCCTTTTCGCACGCCGGTTTCGTCTGGCACTATCGCCGCAACACTTTCGCCGCTTACGTGAAGCAGCAACGCGGCTACGGCGTGGCGGAAGCGTTGCTCCGCTACAAACATCCCGAATACTTCAACAGCCTCGGCGGCATGCGCTGGCACGGCCGGATTTACAATCCGACGCGGACCGCCGGCGCGTTCGGGCGTTTTGTGATTTACCACGGCATCTTCGGCAGCGGTTTGTTCCAAACGCTGTACACGCCCGAGCCTGCGGGCCTGCTGGCGATCCTCACAAGCCTGGAATGGCACGTGTTGTTCACGTTGGGCGGTATTTTGCTGGCGATGATGTGGCCGGCGCTCTGGCCGTTGCCCGCGTTGACGCTCCTGTCGAGTCTGACGGCAGCAGCGTTGGCTGCCGCGCGCGTCGATCTGCCGTCGTGGCAACGGCGCTTCTGGTCGAGGCCGCTCGTCACGGCGTTGTATCTGCTTCAGCCGATCGCGCGCGGTTGGCCCAGGTACGCGCACCGACTGCGCCGGTCGGAAACGCCGACCACGGCTCATGCGGCAGTCAGAGAGCTGGCCAGACAGTACGACAGCGTATCGAGCATCTGCACGGTCAATTACTGGAATGAAGAGGGAATCGAACGGGTCGCGTTTCTTCAAAAACTTCTGAAGCTGCTGGAGCGCGACCAATGGCAGGCCACGCCCGACAGCGGTTGGGATGAACACGACGTGACGATCCACGGCGACCGTTTCACCAAGGCCGTCGTCAACACCGTCTGCGAGAATCACGGCGGCAACAAACGGCTGTTGCGGGCGCGGTTGTGCGCCCGCTGGACGCTGCTGGCCAAGGTGCTGTTGTGGGTGATTGTGGGGCTGGTCGCGTTGTTTCTTGTCGTCACGTCCCACGCGTTGTGGGCGTTGTCGGCGTGGCTGTTGGTGGCGATCGCGGCGGCGTATCTGCATTTGCGCGCCCACCGCACGCTGCGGCTGGCCATCGCCTTGTTGGACGTGACCGCCCAACAGATGAATCTCACGAAGCTCAATGCTCCCCGCAAGTTCGAGAAGACGGACTAACCGGCAACGGACAGACCGCACTCACGCAGCAGCGCGCCCAGAACCTTGTCCGAATCGAAATATTCTTCTGCGATCTTGCGTGCTGTCCTGCACTGTCGCGCGTAATCCTTCCCGATTGTCTCGACAGCAGCCACGATGTCCTCAACGTTCTTAAACGCAAAGAGGCCTTCGCCGCACGGGAGGATTTCGCTGAAGCCCGTGTCTTGGAAGATGACGGGTTTGCCCGCCGTGAGATAAGCCGCCGTGCGGTCGCCGATCCAGCCGCTGCGGGATTTCACTTCCAGATTGACCGCCACGCTGAATTCCCCGCGCGATTGCCCGATGTAGCCGATGTAACTCCAAGGTGTTGCCGTCACCTGCAACGGATCGGCGATCCGCCAGCCCGCCGCCGCGAGCCGGTCGCGCGGCGCGTTCGGGCCGGCCAGCGCGATCTCAAAGATCGGCCCAATCCGTTTGGGCAGGTCGAGGAACTTGGTGAACTCCGCGTCTTTCTGACCGTACTCGACGCCGTTGTAAACAATCGGTTTGCGGGCGCGCCAACTCATCACTGTCGTGAAGTATTTCGCGTCGGGAGTGTAACGCGCCGGGAGCAACTCCAGCACCATCGGCCACCGCGTGGCGCGCCAGTTCAACCCGTGCAGCGGGATCGGACAATTCGGTTTGCCGATCCGCTCACCGATGGTGAAATGAAATTGGAAATCCCACGGCGAAGCGAAACCCGAACAGGACGGCGTCGGCGTCGGCGGCATCCCGAACTGGGTGAATCCCGGATCGGTGTCGAGGAACACGCGCTTCCGGCACTCGTGAAACTCTTCCGTCCACGTGACCGACGCGAGCGAAAGGAGAAACACCGAGTCGCGGCATAGTTGCCGGAGTTGGCCGCGGCTCAGACCGTGGAAATTGCCCGTGGCGTCGATGTAACACCAATTCTTCAGGCCGAACCGCTCGTAGATCGGGCGCATCTGCGCGATTCCATGCGACGGATCGTCCGTCATCACGGCGCCGCGCGGATCGTAACAGGACTGCGACCAACCGTAGTGCTCGACGGCAACAACCTCGTAACCCAGCCGCTGCAATCCCACCAAATAATGGAGTTGCGACAGCACATGACCGCCCAACGGATACCGCACGAGGTACGTCGCAACGATCGCGATCGGTTTGCTCATGCGCCGATCCTCTCCAGCATCGCACCCAACACTTTCCGGGCATCGAACATTTGCTCGGCCAACGCCCGCGCTTCGGCGGACTGATGAGCGTAATCGGCGTTGATTTCGTCAATGCCCGCGATTGCCTCCTCGATGGTATCGAATGCGAAGAGCCCATCGCCCGTCGTGTAAATCTTGCTCCACCCTGTGTCCTGCAACACGCAGGGCCGCCCTGACGCCAGATAACATGCGCTCCGGCAACTGAACCAGCCGCTCAGCGATCTGACGTAGCCCTCCTTTGCGACGCTCCATTCGCCTTTGGAATTCGAGAGATAATCGCGGTACGTCCACGGATCCGGCAGACGCTCGCTCGGTTCGATGATCTGCCAGCCCTTTTGCTGGAGAAGCTCCGTCGGACGTTTCATCCCCGGCCCCATGCCCATCGCGATCTCAAACTTCTGTTTTGTGTGCTGCGGCAAATCAATAAACTTCATGAACTCGATGTCCTTCTGTCCCCATGTCTCGCCGTCGTACTCGCAACCTTTGTATGAAACCCAATTCATCACCGTCGTGAACACATCACGCGGCGGGTCCTTCGGCAACGGCCACCAATCCAGCACAATCGGCTGGCGCGTCGGAATCCAGTTCAATTCCGTCATTGGCACGCGACAATCAGGCGCACCGATGTTCTCAGCAAACGTGAAATGAAAGTCATGGGCGTGGATGCGTTCGATCACGTCCTGTTTCCCGGACGCAAGCGCCACCTGCGTGAACATCGGATCGGAATCGAGAAAAATCTTTTTGGGGATCTGAAGGTATTCGGGCCGAAGCCAGCCGCAGCCGGACACGTTCAGATAAACGTCGGCGCTGGCGCAGAACTCTTTCGCCTCGGCTTCGCTGACGCCGTGGTAGCTCGCGTCGGCGGCGTTGCGGTAAATCCAGCGCCCGCCGAGTCCTAGCCGGTCCATCACCTCGCCGAGGTACTTGACGTTGTAGCTGCAATCCTCGCTGATGGTGTTGTTGATCGGGTCATACGGCCACATCTCGGTGTCTTCGAGGTAAAAAACCTCGTGCCCAAGCTGGCGGAAGCCTTCGACATACTGCAGATAATCCCACGCAACTCCGCCAAACGCGTATTGCCCGACCAATCCCGTGACAATGATCCGCATGGCCGCAGTTATACGTTTCTTTCCCCAGCCAGACAACCTTTGGAGTGCGGTGGGTTCGTCACCGCTTTGCCACCCCGCTCGATTCGTTGTTGTGTCATTCCGATCTCAGTGGTGGCTTTCTCGATGCGGTCGAGGCGGAGTTTTTGCGGGGGCCGGCGCATGGCGGACTACGACGAGGCCAGGAAAAGATAATATTTTAGCCATTGACATACATAGCCGTGCTATGTATGGTGAGGCATGATTCCGAAAGAACTTGTGGCGGCATCTTCCGAAGCATTGATTCTGTCCCTTCTTGCCAGGGGGGAGAGTTACGGATACGCGATCATTCAGGAGATCAAAGCCCGCTCTGATGGTCACCTCGATTGGACCGACGGCATGCTGTATCCGGTGCTCCATCGGATGGAGCACGAAGGCTGGATCAAATCGCGCTGGGTGAAACTCGGGAATGGACGGAAGCGCAAATATTATTCACTCAAGAAGGACGGCAAACGCGCCCTCGACGAGCAGCGCGACCAATGGATGAAGGTCCATGATGTCCTGACCCAACTATGGAAGGAGCAATATGTTTAATCTCGACGAAGCCGTCGCGGATTGGCGGCGGCAAATGGCTGCCGGTGGAATTGAAACGACGGAAGTGCTCGACGAACTGGAAAGTCATCTCCGCGACGACGTCGAGCAGCAGGTCCGGTCAGGAATGAGCACCCAACAAGCGTTCGAGGCTGCCGTGCAACGCATCGGCCAGGCCAACGCGATCAGGAGCGAGTTCGCAAAAGCGGGAGGGATGAACGGAGCGGGGCGATAGAGACTGGTGGGAATCGTTTATTCCGCGCTCGCAAGTCTTGTTTCACTGAGGATGTTGCACGCCCTTTTCGCCAGCCGCAACGTGAGTGTGGTGGCGCGATTGTTCGGGTCGGCTGCGGTTGCAGTAACGATTCTCTCTTTCTTTGGGTGGCGGTATGGCCACAGGTTTCTTCCTGTGATCCGCAACAAGCGGGTCAGGACGGTCGTTGCGATTGCGTGCAGCTTGTCGGGTGCCGTTTGGATGGGGCTCTTCAACAACACCGTCCTAAAAATCCATCAAACGCACTTCTTGAACACTGACTGGGTCCAGTTAGTGATCCTGTACCTGTGGTCAATGGCCCTGATGGCAGTTCTTGGCGGCGTCGCTTATGGGTTGGAAGAAGCCGCCCGCCGACAGACCACCACAGCCGATTCGTGACATGACAGATTCCAACTGAATCCGCGCTCCGCTCTGTTTGCCTCACGCGGCCTCGACGAGATTCCGTTCGTCTCCTCGCAAATTGGCTACAACGCCTGCAGAATCTCTGAAAGCACTTTCTCGATGCGGTCGAGGCGGAGTTTTTGCGGGCCGGCGTCACCGGCGACTTCGACGACATCACCGACTTTCTTGTTAAGGAGCGCCTGCGCCAAGGCGGCGGGGTAGCTGATGATGCCGCGGTCGGGGTCGCTGTCCCATGCGCCGAGGATGTGATACGTGTGCGGTTGGTTCGTCGCGAGGTCGGTGATGGTGACGCTGGTGCCGATGCCGACGGCATCGGTCTTGGCGTCGGCGAAATCGGTCGCCTGGGCGCGGGAGAGGAGAATCTCCAGCTCGGCGCGGCGTCGCATCAGCAGTTTCTGCATGTCCTTGGCGGCTTTGTACTCGAAATTTTCCCGCAGGTCGCCGTAGCTGCGGGCTTGGGCGATCTCCTTGCTGTTTTGCGGAATCTTCTTCTGGATGAGGTCGTCAAGTTCCGCTTGGCGTTTGTGGTAACTGGCCCATGAGACGATGAGCGGCGCTTCCTTCACGGTCTTGGTGACGACGAATTCCTGCACGAACGGAAACTCTTTGATCAGCCGCGCCATCAACGAGCGGCGTTCAAGTTCGTCGAACGAGGGGCTGGCTATAAGTTGACGCGCGATGCCGCGAACGGTCTCGGTATCGGCGTTGGCGAGCAGGTCCACCAACAACGACGCGTCGTCAAGCAGAAGGTCGTGGAGTTTCTTGCTCGATTTGCCCGAATCTGATTCCAACGCGCTGAAGACGGCTTGCACAAGGGTTGTGCCGAGAAGCGGCTGAAGCCAGTCGGTCGAGGAAATGTTTCTGCAGATCCAGCAGAGCAGTTCGGGATTGGCGCTCTGGTTTTGGACGAGTTGAGCGATCCGCGCCGAGGCTCGCGGCAGGAGATCGGCCATCTCGTCGAGGATTTTGACGGAGAAGAAATTGATGGTCTTCAGCAGCCGATCTGCGTGGGAGATTTTGAGGGCGGCCATTGCTCGTTTCTGTGCCCCGGCGCTCAGGTTCTCCAACACGTCGGGCAGGTTCTCGACCCGGCCCAGGATTTCAGCCACAAGCTGGGGCGTATCCTCCGGCGGCGTGCGCTGGTGAGCGCGCAGTTCTTCGAGGAGAAGAGCCGCTTCGAGTCGTTCGGTCTGGTAGCTGGCTTTGGTCTTGCCGATGGCGTCGAGCAGGCCGTCCTGAAATTCCTGAAGCAGCAGTTCCGGATCGCCAATCTCGTCCACGATCTTCAATAGTTGGCGCGCAATGCCGGTTTTCTGCTTGAGGCTGGGCGCGGTGCGGAACGCTTCCCACAGTTCGTCCTGCTGCGGCACCGGCGCGGTGCGGAGGATGATGGGCGCGGTCTTCCTCGCGGGCCAGATGTAGTGCGGATCACGCTTCGCCAGTTTTCTCACGTTCTCCAACCACCGTTTCCAGCCGGTCGTCGGGATGACCGAGCCGGAGAGAAGGGCTTCCAGTTGGTCGATCATGATGGAGTGGCTGCAACCGACCAGCACGATGCGGAGAAGTTCGAGCGGATTGTTCGCGGCCAATCGTTTCAGGCCGTCCAGATCGGTGGCCTTGCGCACTTCAATGTGGTCGGCGCTGATCGGTGTCAAACTTTCGGCGGCGTAGGGCAACTGCATCGCGTGGTCGGGATTGTGCGGGAACGCTACGACGATGCGGCTCAACGTGGTGTCGAACGACTTCACGCGGCCAAATCCCCAGCTTTTGTGTTGGCAGAATGCGCCGACGCCGAGCGCCAGCAACCTGTCCGCGTTGGCGATGGCGGTGGGCAGAGGCGCGCGATCCAACCCGGCGATGCTCAGAATCGTCCTCAGACGCGGGTCGGATTCGTAGATTTGTTGATACGCCTCCACCAGTTCGGCGCGCAACGATTTGTCATTCGGCCTGGCGGCAGCCTGCAACTTCAGCGCGTACAGCCATTCGTGGGGTTTGCCTGCCGACTTCAAATTGGGAGCGAGCAGTGAAGCAAGTTCCGCGGCGGTTCCGCCTTGGCCGGCGTCGGCGACGTCCTTGACCAGCAGCAGCAGAAACTCCGGCTGATCGGCCAGTTTCTCCGCCAACTCCAGCCACAGAGTCTGCGCCCCGTCCCACTCGCCGCGAGCGAGCAGGTCTTTCAACTTTTGATGATGACCTTCACTGGGTGCCATACGCAAAAGGTTCGATTGTAATGGAGATGCGGCCCTTGCCAACCAAAAACGCCACACAATCTGGCGAGCCGCGCCCAGCCACGCAACCACCAGAAGAACGACGACGACGGTCGCAGTCCAAAGAAACGTGACCGGAATGCCATGCTCGACCAAGGGCGGTGACAGATTCCAAAGCCGCTGTCGCTGTCAAACGTCAAAGATCACCGTGGCGCGCCATTGACCGTCGGAGGTTCGCTCCACGCGCAATTGGTGATACGTCACCGCTTTGATCTCCTCGTTGGTCTGGGAACGGTCGAAGTCAACCAGCCCTCCACGCAAAGTCGCTTGCAACTCAAACGTGGGAGCGGCGGCCCCGTTGCGACAAACCGTGAGCGACGCGATCTCATCGTAAAGAACGCAGTTCGTCTCGACTTCGTAGAGCAATTCAGCAAGCCAATCGTGGAGCAGGTCTTCGAGAGTGGGGGCTTCGAGCTTCACGCTCTTCTCCCTTCGTTCTTCTCCCCTCGCCAACGATCCCAGCGCCTCGTGGAGCGCCGCCGCTGCATTGCGAAACAATTCCTCCAGTGTCTCACCGTGAACGTTCACACCGACATCAGCAGTGTGGTCGAAAAACTCGTATCCCTTGGGCATTATCGACATGATTCACGTCGCACTGGACACAGTCAAGCGCGCCGCTACTGACCGTGGCGCGCACTGGTATGCCTCGTCGCAGCAGAATCAAGTCCGTCCGCACGTGGATAAACCAGTTCAAAGTTTCGTGAGCTACTGGCAATACAAACAACATCGTCCAAATGGCGGCTAAGAACACAATGTGGAGGATCAGCCACTTCCGATCGAATGATTCGCTTTCACGAATGACCCTTTCGATCTTAGCCTTTCGCTCGGGATCAGTTGTTTGCGCTGCTTTATTTTGCATTTTCTCGCGGCCTAGCCGCATCACCTTCACAATGTGGGTATAAAATTGAGTCTCCACCATGCTCAATCTGACGCCCATGCAAATCATGAACACCAGCAACACTACGTCAAAAGCCACCATGAACTTCAGCGACCTTTTCCAGTGCAGCTTGCGTGGAGTGGGCAGCAGCAGTTCGCTTGGCGGGACGACCGACTGATGGAGCGCGGCCAACTTCCTCAAGTTCCGTTCCTCGCGTTTCCGCGCTGCTGCTGTTTGCCAGAGGACAATGTCTTTCACGTTTTCTACTTCGTCTCGTGCTGCAAGCGGAGTTGGCCGCAGGCGGCGTTGATATCAGTTCCTTTCTCGATGCGGAGCGTGGAGGTGATGCCGTGGGATTTGAGCGTGTGCTGGAACATCTTGCAGCGGTCGCGGTCGGGACGCTTCCACGGCAAGCCTTCGACGGGATTGTACGGAATGAGGTTAACCTTCGCGTGGAGCCGCTTGGCGATGGCGGCGAGTTTGTGGGCTTGGTCGAGCGTGTCGTTGACGCCGTCGATGAGGATGTACTCGAAGGTCATCATGCGATGATTGGTGTTAACGTAGTAATCGCAGGCGGCGAGCAATTCTTTGAGCGGAAACTTCTTGCCCACGGGCATGATGCGCTCGCGGATTTCGTCGGTCGCACCGTGAAGCGAGACGGCGAGCCGAATCTGCATCGGGTCGTCCGCCAGTTGTTTGATGCGCGGAACGAGGCCGACAGTCGAAACGGTGATCTTGCGCGCACCGATGCCGAGCGCCCACGGAGCGTTGAGGATACGAATGGCGCGCAGGAGGTTGTCGTAGTTGGCCAGCGGTTCGCCCATGCCCATCACAACGACGTTGTTGGTGCGTTGACGGGTCAATGAGTTGACGCGGACAACTTGGTCCACGATTTCCGCGGCGGTGAGATTGCGTTTCACACCGTGGAGTCCGCTCGCGCAGAACTTGCAGCCGTAGGCGCAACCGACCTGTGTCGAAACGCAAACGGTGTGGCGGTCGCTGCTGCTAGTCAATCCCGGCGTGGCGGGGATGAGGACGGTTTCGATAAGCGCGCCATCGCGAAGTTGAAACAAAAACTTCTCCGTCGTGTCCGTCGAACTTCGCGTCCGTACATCGCGCACAGCGCACATCTCAAAGCACTCCGCCAGTTTCTGCCGTAGTGCGGCGGGCAGGTTCGTCATTTGGTCGAACGACTCCGCCTGCCGTTCGTAAATCCACTGCAGCACCTGATCGGCGCGGTACGCCGGCTCGCCGAGTCGGGCGAGTCTCGCCGCCAGTTCCTTGCGGAACAGCGATTTGATTTCAGTTTTGATATGCACAGGTTGTAAAGATGTATCCCTAAACTTTTCGCTTCTTACGGGCGTGGGGGCAAAGGCCAATCAACGGGGACAGGGACCACGCCGGGCGCGCGCTGCCGGTTCTGGACGGCGTTGCTGGGGAATACGCATGAATGAGAATCACGAGCGGATCCTGAAGGGGGTTGGTGAACCCCGACGGCAGATAATTTGGCTGCGGTGCCGTGCTGGGCGGCAACGCGTTCGCCGTCTGCAATTCCGTCCAACCTCCCCGGGCGCTCGACCACTTGCGACGCGAGTTGATCACGTACATGGCGCGCCGATCCTATCACGGGCGCGCTCTCGCTTCAAATGATGCTCGAGCGTTGACGAATGTGTCTTCTCCAGTTGCTTTGCGAGGCGATGTAGATCGCACGCTGAACAAGAGAATCCTGACATTGGTTGATGCGCACAAGGATTACGTCGTCTTCCGCCACGCCTTTAATCAAATCGGAACCAATCGAAGTCGGCATAACCCGGCTTCTCCGTCCCGCCTCTCCCCAAACAGAATAATCCAACCTTGGCGCCAATCCATCGGCCCGCGCGAGCCGTGAACGGTTCGCCCATTCGAATGAATTCTTTTCCGTCGCTGCTGTAGCTGAAGTGACAGACGGCACCAGCGCTGACCTTGACTCTGAGCAGCACGGAATCACCGGCACAATCAGCACCGGCTTCCTCCGTTTCCTTGGTGCCTTGCGGTGCGTTCTTGCAGGAGACTTTGACTAGGCGAAACCCCGACGCCGTTCTTTCCACTGCGAGGTATGAGTAATCCATTCCCATCACGAGCGGGCCGGCTTTGTCGCTGACGGCAAGGCACTTGAAGTCCAGTTTGGTCGTGACGGTGAATTCGGGAGCGGGGAACTTCTGTAGCACCAGGTTCCCGACAGCCCAGAGATTCGACGCGTTGTTAGGATGAGGAACGGAGAAAAGACGCAGCCAGCCGGACCGCGCGCTGAGGGACGACCAACGGTCCTGGTAATTGGCTTCCCATTGCCACTGCAAACCGAGTTTGCGAGAACTGAATTCGTCGCTGGTCTGGGGAACAGCGATGGGATAACTTCTGCCAACGTCCGGCTTCTTGTAGGTCAACACGGGTTCGCCGGTGCCTTCGGCATTCTGATTGATGCCCATGAGCGGCCAATCGTCCACCCATTTGACGGGTTGCAAATGCGCGACCCGCCCGTAGGCGCCACGGTCTTGGAAGTGAATAAACCAGGATTCTCCCGATCTCAATTCGACCCAGCCGCCTTGGTGCGGGCCGTTGATCGGGGTGCTGCCTTGGGCGAGAACCTTTTTCTGTTCGTACGGTCCGTAGATGTTCTTGGAACGAAAGGCCATCTGGTATCCGACGGCTACGCCACCGGCGGGAGCGAGGATGTAATACCAACCATCGCGCTTGCACATCTTGGCCCCTTCCAGCGTTGTGACTCCTGCGGCAGCGCCGTCGATGATCAGTGCTCCGTCATCCAACAGGCTCTTGCCATCGGGACTCATGCGATTGAGATGGAGGATATTGGCGATTCCCGCGCGGCTTCTCGCGAAGGAGTGGACGAGATACGCATTACCGTCGTCGTCCCAGAACGGACAACAATCGATCCAGCCTTTGGCTTCCCTGACGCGCACCAGCGGCTCCCACGGCCCGGCGGGATTCTTGGTCTTGGCCATGAAGATGCCGTAGTCGGGGTCGCCGTAGTACACGTAGAATTCCCCGTTGTGGTACCGAATGCTCGGAGCCCAAACACCGTTGCCATGCTGCGGGACATCGAACTGCCCGTAGGGAAACTTGTCGAACACGTGCCCGATGATGATCCAGTTGACTAGGTCTTTCGAGTGCAACACGGGTAGCCCCGGCGCGCAGTTGAAGCTCGATGAAACCAGATAGAAATCGTCCCCGACGCGCACGACGTCGGGATCCGAATAGTCAGCGTGGATGATGGGATTCTTGTACGTGCCGTCGTCATTGTCCGATACCCAGACTGGCTTCGCGTTCTGATCAATTCGTTCCATGCGGGTCATCATTTGGCAAGACCCGCACAGGGTCAGCAACAAAATAGACGTTATCGGTTTCTGCAGTCGCATCACATTCCTCCTCTGGAACGTTCCCTTGTCCGGATAGCATGAACCGCACGAATCGTCAGTGGACGATTGCAGGGCGCGATGCCTGTCGTTTAGGTATCGCGCGGCCATCCGTGACAAGGCGAGCAATGGCGTGATACCCCAAAACGACACGGGGCATCGCACCCTTCTACGATGATGCCGCAGAAGGCGATCTTCAAAACACGTTCTCAAGCATTCTTGCCGGGATTGGCCATCAACCCACCGGCGCCCTGCCCTCCGGCGGCCGATTCGCGGGCGGCTCCGATTCTGAGTTTTGAAGGACTCGCTCACGGCCGTTTCCATTCTGCGGGCAGGTAGTCTGGGCCGACCGCTCCCTCGACGAGGGCTCTGGATTCGTCATACAACTCTTTCATCAGTGGCACCGGGTTGCCTAGCGACGGTCTCCTCGCGAGTTGACCCAAAGGAACGCTGTAACAACTGAATTTCTGATGTGGGTCGAAGCGGAACAGTCGGCTTTGGTGTTCCTTGACAGTGTCATAGGCCGCAGCCAGATACTTCATTTGCTCGGGATCGGTCGTCAGCAGTGAAGCTTCATACCGCAGGTAGCGGTACCGCCAGAGGCTTTCATCGAGGTTCCGGTTGACGACGGCAAATTCTTTCAGCCAGTCCAGGCGTGTGGCCAGTTCTTGAGCCTGCTCCGGTCGCAGGAAGGGTTTGGCCAGTTCCAGTTCATGGAACATCTCGTCGAGTTTCTTCATGCAGTCGTTTTTCTCATCAATGACCCGTTGGATGTTCTCCTTGGTCGGCACGAGGGCATTGACGCCCTCAGGCAGGAAATAGCGGTTTGTGTACTTCAACAAGGTTTCCCGCCGCTGAATGTTGGACGCGAACCCGGAATTGGTGTCGGAGCCAAGGCCGAGCACGGAGAAGAGACGATTCACGACCTCCTCGGAAAGTTTGAGGGCCTTGATGATATGGGGCGCGGCCTTCTCACCGAAAATGGGCACGGCCCATTCCATCCAGATCGTGTCGGTGTCTTTGTTCACCTCCCAGGAAAGCTCTCGCCAAGCGTACACGTTGATGCTGTTGGCGATGTCGTCGAGCAGATCGTAATTCGTTTGTTCAGTCCCACCGGAGGAGATGTGGACGCCGCCCCGGTCACCGACCAAGCCGTAGGCTTTCTTCATCGTCCAAGCAGAGTGGTTGACGGTTGCGGCAGGGAAATAGTAGCGTCCCGTGGTTTGGCCTGCCAATTGATACTCGGCGATTTCCGTGTGCGGACCCGCCAAACCCAGCAGCGTCGAGAATCGGGTATCGGGCTGGCAATCGGCATGATAAACCTTCGTCTGGATGACAATGTCTGACGGCAATTCCTTGATCACGCGCGACCAAAGATCGGCGCCCGACCCGCCAAAGTTGTCGTAACCGGGCGCGTGGACCCACTGCTCGCCCAACCAATGCGGCACTCCCGACGACCAAGTGCGGACGATCAATTTCTTCCCGATCGATGCGAGCGCGTCGTGGTAATGTTTGACGCACTCGTAAAGCTGGTTGGGGAACTTGTTCAGGCCGTTCTTGACGCAACGGTCGCACTGGCAGTTGAGTCCGTAACGGTCCCAGAATGTGACGCATAACCCTTCCCCTTGCTGCTGTTGGGCAAACTCCCTGATGTACGCTTCGATCACCTTCCATGTCATGGGATCGGAGGGGCAAAGCGTTGCTTTCTCCCAGGAGGCCGGTGCGGGTTTGCCCTGCGTCGACGGATACGCTTTCAACACAGCGGCGTACAAAGTCGGGGACCAGCGGCTGAAATCGTTGCCGTAGATGAACGGATAATAATCCACATCGGCGTCCCGACACTCTCGCGCCAATCGGGCGGCGGCTTCGGAGGCGGAGTGGCTCTGGGGGTCGAGCCGGGTCTGTTCCTCCGGCGTAAGTTGGCGGTAAACCTCGGGCAGTGTCTCTTTGAACGTGATGGTTGCTTCGCGTCTGCTCACCATCAAGTTGATGCCCAGCGCGGCCACGCACTCGTCCACGGGCCGCCGGCCCTGGTAGGAAGCCGTCCGTATCGCGAAAAAAGGATCCCGCACGTACGTCCCGGAAGTCCGGTCCTTCCACAAATGCAAATCGCCGGCTGCGAACAGCAGCGACCGGGGCCGGACGCCGTAAATCAACACGCCTCCCTCCTGGAACCCAATGGCGTATCCATCATGCTTGATGTTCGTCTGCGCCGAGTGCAGTAATTTCATCTGGGCCGGCGTGCCCGGAGCGCACACCAGGACGATCTCCCGCGGAACTGGGATTGCCGGATCGCGCCGGGTCTGGATCGCGCTCTCCGGCAGGGACAGTTTCTTGGCAATGATCTGCGCCGCCGATTTCACCGCCGGATGGCTGGGCTCGGGAATGACGATCTTGTCATACACTTGCGCGTATACGGGCGCGATGAGAATTGCTGTGAAGAGAAATGATACAAGACAATGGATCATGATTTTCATCGTATTGCTCCTTGAGGCTGCACCAGGGCGCAACCAAAGCTGTTAAACAGATGGAGCGGCTGGCCCAGGGCAGCAGTCAGGTCATCTTTCAACCGGACGGCTTCCATCATCCCGTCGATCATCTGAATCCACGTGGGAGCGTAAACCATCCACGGCTGGCCATCAGGATCGACGTAGAACGTGCCGTCGAGAGTCATGAAATCCGCTGGTGGATACGGGCCATCCTTCTTCAAGAGCGTAAACAGACCCTCTGGCGAGTCGCTGATAGTGATCGTGGTGCCGCGCCTGTGGTTGACGCGCCAGACTTCTGGCGGCTGGGCAATGATCTTATCTCGATTGTGCAGCGTGGTGAACAGGTAATAGGTCATGTTCTCCCGATGCGCCAGAATCC
>Ga0326728_10008044_pt1 | contig 26546 bp, 23 predicted proteins | sample MB3enrmetagenome_FD_207602 | JGI IMG/M metagenome (GOLD analysis project Ga0326728, IMG submission 207602) | Lab enriched peat soil microbial communities from McLean, Ithaca, NY, United States - MB31MN | ecosystem: Environmental > Terrestrial > Soil > Wetlands > Peat | place: USA: New York... | reverse complement strand
GAGCGCGGGGAAAACGGGCGGCTGACCGATCCGTGCCGCGAGAGACTGACCTTGAGCCTGCGCGGATTCCTCGGCCAGCAAGGCTGGGTGGCGGGCCGGAGCGCCTTCTGCGCCATCGGCGCGCGCGGAGTTTCCATGCGCCGCCTCAGTCTGCCCGCCGCGTCAAAAGACGAATGGCAGCGCGTGCTGCGGCTGCAAATTGAGAGCGAGTTTCCTCTTTCGCCGGAGGAGCTGGCCTGGGGCAGCCGGCCCGTCGGCCCGCCCAAACCGCCGGCCAACGGCGGCCCGGCGCGGCAGGAATTGCTGGTGGTGGCCGTGAAAAAGGAAGCGCTGGAGGAATACGCCGCCATTCTGGCCGCGTGCGATGTCGTTCCCCTTTTCACCCTCGCGGCGCTGGCGCGGGCGGAACTCCATCCGCCGCCGCCCGGCTCCGGCGCGGTGCTGGACATCGGGCGCACTCATTCGGAGTTGATGTCTTTTGACAACGGGGTTCCGGCGTCCATCCGCATTGTGGCCTGGGGCGGCGAAACCATCACCCGCTCCATCCAGGAAAAACTGGGCGCCAGCTACGACGAGGCGGAAAAACTCAAGCTGAGGCCGGACCCGCCGGGGACCGCGTTTGACCCGCGGGGACCGTTGTTGCATAACGCCACGGAATCGGCGATGGCCGCGCTGGCGGAACGGATCCAGCCCGCGCCCCCCGGCGGGACAATATACTTGACTGGAAAAAGCGCGCGCGACCGCCTCCTGGCGCCCTTTCTGGCCGGCCTTCTGGGGGGCGCTGTTTCCTGCCAATGCCTGGAACAGGCGTCCGGGGACGGGCCGTCCGACGCCATCGCCGGCCTGATCAAATCCGCCGGGCGGAACAGCGCGTCTCCCCCGTTGATCCTCGAACGGGCCGGCAGCCTCGGGGCGCCCCGGACGGCCCGGCCGGCCGTTTGGAAATGGGCCGCCGCCGCCGCGTTGCTGGCCCTGGGCGCGCTCTTTTTCCCTTACGCGGAAGCCATCCTGCGCAAGCCGTTCCTGGAAAAGAAACTGGCCGCGCTGCAAGCCGATCGCGGCCGCCTCGCCACCATTGATCAGGAACTGGACTTTCTCAAATATCTCAAGCAGAACCAGCCGCCGTATTTGGACACAATTTACCTGCTGGCCCGGTCGGCGCCGCAAGGCACGCGTCTGGATGGCCTTTCCCTGGACCGCCGCCAGCAAGTCTCCATCCGGCTGAAAATGGCCAGCGCCGAGCAAGTCAGCGATTTCCGGTCCAAACTCATTGATTCCGGCTGGTTCGCCAGTGTGATGGTGGAAGAGCAGACCCCATCGCCCGACCGCCGCGTGACCGTGCGGATGACGGCGGAATTAAAACCGGCGGAATCCCGCAAACCGATCGCCGCCGAACCGCCCGGCAAGAAAACCGACAAATCACGCCCCGGCGGCGATGAGCCGGACTTCGGCCTAATGCCGCCGCCAGAGCCGATGATGATGCCTCCCACCCAGCCCATGGGAATCCCCCTCCAGGTCACACCCGCTCCCATGCCGGGCGGGCCGGACACGCCGGCGCCTCCGCGCGGCGGGAGGCGCGGACGCGGAGCAACCCAGCCCGAAACTGCCAGCCCCGAACCATGAACCGCCAACTAACACTTCGGGAAAAGCGCACCATCCGCATCGCCGCGGTCTGTCTTGCCATTTATCTGGCGCTGTTTTACGGCCCGGTTGCGCGCAACTATCTCAGGGCGCGGCGCCAGGCCTACGAACAGCTTGTCCAGCAGGCAAGGGATCTGCGCAACGTCATCAAGCCATACGAAGAAAAGGTGGCGACGGCCACCAACCTGATGGACCGCTTCCACATGGACCCGGGCAAGCTCAAGCATTCCTCGGTGGTGGCCGAGGCCAGCGCCGCCATTCAGCAGATCGCGGCGTCCGAGAAAGTCGCGGTGGGGCCGATCCGGGAAACACCGGGGCGCCCTTCCGCCAGGGAGGCTGGCTCCATCCAATTTGAAGGGACCGGCCCGATTGCCGCGGTGATGGACCTGCTCCATAACCTGGACCGCAGCGGTTTTCCGGTGATTATTGACGCGGTCCAATTCACTTCCGACCCGCGCGCGCCCAATGGCCTCAAGGTGAACCTGACCATTGTGGTTCTGGATTATGACGCCTGGAAACCCAAGGAGGAGAAGCCCCATGCTTGACCGCTTCGAACGGCCTGTAAAAATCATCTGCCTGGCGATGGCGGCGTTGCTGGCCTGGCAACTGGGCAGCCTGGTCCTTTCCCGCGACCCTCTGGCCAATCTAAAAATCCCGGCCCTGCCCACCTTGCCGGGAGCAACCAACGAGCCTGCCAAGCCGGCTCAGAAGCAGACGAATGCCGCGATGCTAAAGAACACCGGGACCAACGCGACGAATGGCATAAAAGCCGCCAACGGCACCAATGCCGCCAACGGCACAAATGCGACTAGCACCACGAACGCAATGGCCCCATCAACCAATGCCTCCGTGGCAGGCGATCCGGGCCAGACGAACGCCGACTTCGGCCCGGCAGGTGGCGGTTCGCGAAGGTCCGGCCCGCCCGAGGCAATGCCAGGCCTGCCACCAGGCATGACGCCCGAAATGATGGCCGGCGGCGCGGCCGGCGGACGCAGGGGAGGCGGCATGAAAAAAATCGAGCTTCCACCCGAGGTCCAGGGCCGCGTGGATAGAATCCTCGACAGCGAGATTTTCGGTCCCATCATCAGGCCGATGCCCCTGGCCTTGATCGGCATTTCCGACCAGGAGGCGTTCCTCCGGGCGACCAACGGCCAGACCGGGCCGGTCAAAGTCGGCGGCCAGCTCGGCGGGATCAAACTGCTGCGCATCGGCGTCAACCGGGTCCTCGTCGAGCAGGATGGGGAAAAGAAAGAACTGACCTTATTTGGCGGCATTGGCGGAGAGAGCCTTATGCCCATACCGGCCAACGCGCCCTCCACCAACACGCCTTCCACCAACACGCCTTCCACCAACACGCCTTCCACCAACACGCCTTCCACCAACAGGCCCTCCACCAACGCGCCCTCCACCAATCCGCGATCCAACAATGTGCCTGCGAGAAGGGCATCAACTCGAAATGCGGCAGCCAGCAACTCCTCAACCAACAAGATTCTTTCGTCCAAACAAAAGGAGACCCAATAATGCAAACCTCAAAACGCCGGAAGCTAAAAATTACTTTCATCCTGGTGATGCTCTCGCTCTGTCTGGCGGCTGTTTTCCTCTGGTGTACACTGCCCTTCGTCCACGCCCAGAGCGGGGAGAAAGGCGCCGGGACCAACGCCGCCTCCTCCGCGCCCGTCGCCAACTCAACCGCGGCGCCGCCCGGGGCGGCCAGCCCCGCGCCGCCCGCGGCGACGAACCCCGCATCGGCCGGGGCGGCGAACCCCGCGCCGCGCGCCTCGACGGACACCAACCCTCCCGCCACGGCGGCGGGTTCCACCAATGGGGCCGACGGTTCGACCAATGCGCCGCCCGATGGCGCGGTGGTTGAGGCCAGGAAATTGCCGACCGATTTGATCCCCTTGAGCCTTCAGAACATGCAAATTGACCAGGTTCTCCAGTGGCTGGCCGAAAACACGGGCAAGAGCGTCGTCAAACATCCCACGGCGCATTGTCAAATTACGATTGTCAGCACCAAGAAGGTGACCCGGCGGGAAGCGGTCACCATGGTGTATCGCGCCCTGGGCATGGAGGGTTTCACCGCCATTGAAACCGGCACCTCCATTCTCATCGTGCCGGCGGACCAGGAGTTGAAGATGAATCTGAGTCCCGAATTGATGGGGGCCGCGGACACGGCCGTTCCCGGAGGCCGCCAGCGTTTGGTCAAAGTTTTTCCGCTGCTCCACCTGCCGGTCGCGGATCTGACCGAGAAAGTCAAAAGCGTCCTTTCCAAGGAAGCGGTCGTGGTCACCGACGACCGGGCCAATCTCATGGTCGTGACCGATTACAACGACAATCTGGCCGCCGCCACCGGGCTGATCAACGCCCTGGACGTGGAAAAAAACGACGACGTCATCGTGCGGGTGGTCAACTTGAAGAATGTCAACGCCCTGGAGCTTTCCAAGCAAATCCAGCCGCTTTACCAAAAGCTGACCGGCAAGCAATCCAAGGAGTTGATCGAAGTGTCGGCCAGCGACAACGCCAATTCGCTGATGGTTCTTTCCAGCGCGGCCAATTTCAGGGAAATCGAGAAATTTGCGACCTCGCTCGACACCGCCGACGCGCAGGAGACGATGATGAAAACCTTTGAGTTGAAAAACGCCGACGCGCAGGACGTGGCCAAACAACTGCAGGACCTGGGCAAGAACCAGCAGGGCGATAACGATTCCGGTTACCGCATTCTTTACCTGGGCGGCAACCCCAACGGAAAGGACACCAAGAAGATCAGCATCGTGGCCGACCGCCGCCGCAACGCCATCCTCGTGCAGGCCCCGCCCGCCGCCATGGAGGGCATCGGCAAAACCATCGCCGCGCTGGACCAACCGATCCAGGACAACAGTCTGGCCCCCCAAATTATCCACTTGGAAAACGTCAGCGCGGGCGATATCGAAGACGTGCTCAACGAACTCTTTCTCAAAAAAACCACGGCGCGGTCTTATTATGATTATATATTCGGCTCCGAGCAGGAGACGGACCGCGATGTCGGGCGGCTGTATGGCAAGGTCCGCATCACCAGCGAGGCGGCGGCCAACGCCCTCATCATCACCGCCAACTCGCAGGAGAACCTGGACGCGGTCATCGCGGTGGTCAAGGAGCTGGACAAGCCGTCGGCGGCGGGCGACACCACCTTTCATGTCAAGCTCAATTTTGGCAACGCCCAAAAAATCGCCAACCGCATCAACATCCTCTTCGCCAAGAACGGCTCCGTCGCCCTGCGCCAGGCCAATCAGCCCAATCAAAATGCCGCCAACACGCAACCCCAGCAACAACAGACGCAGCAGACCACCCCCTCCGCGGACGACTTCTCGCTGGAACAGGTGGTCAAGGAAGACCCCTATTATTCCTGGCTGGGCGGACCGCCCGATGCCAGCGAGCGCAACGGCAGTTCCGACAGAATCACCGAGCGTCCGGTGAGCGATCTGGTGGGCCGGGTGAGGGTGGTGCCGGACGAAGCAGCCAGTTCGCTCCTGGTCACGGCCAATATCCACCTTTTTGCCCAGGTGAGCAAGATGATCCAAGACATGGACGTTCCGCCCGCGCAGGTCTTGATCGCAGCCAAGCTGGTGCAAGTTTCCGCCGATTATCTGGACCAAATCGGTGTGCGCTTCTCGCCCGACGGCGGCCAGGTTTTTTCCGGGGCTGACTATCAGAATTCCCTCATGCCCCACGCGGGGGGGACTTACCTGAAGGGCTTTGGTAACAACACCCAGGTCAACAATCCCATCAATCCGGGCGGCTCCGGCCTCGCCGCCCCGGTGGGCCAAGCCCTGGCCAGTTTGCGCTCCGGCGTGTTGGACAACACCATGAGCATGGATTTTCTCATCCAGTTCCTGCACGAAAACGCCGATGCCACGGTTATTTCCGAGCCGCAAATCACCATTTCTGACAATGACATGGGCAAACTTTTTGTCGGCCAGTCGGTCCCGATCGGAACCGGGTCCGTCAACCCGGCCTTGGGCGGCAGTTCCCAAACCATCACCTACAGGAATGTCGGCGTCATCGTCGAAGTCGAACCTCACATCAACGATTCCGGCGACGTGCAACTGCGCATCCGCACCGAGTCCTCCACCATTGAGCCAACCCAGATCAACTCCAATGTGGTGATTGACGCCGCCCAATTCCGCACCGAACTCACCGCCAAAGCCGGCGAAACGCTCGTGCTGGGCGGCATCATCCAGAAGCAACTCAGCGATACCACCTACAAAACCCCCATTCTGGGCAGCATCCCTCTCTTGAAATATGCCTTCAGCAAACGCGACAAATCCGTCAAACGCACCGAACTCCTGGTTTTCCTCCGTCCCAAAGTGGTGCGCTCGCCGGAGCAAGCCCGCCAGTTGCTGGAGGAACTCAGCAAGAAAATGCCGCTGATCCAAAAATCGGAGCAGAACGCCCCGGAGGCCGGGCCGGAGCCGGCGGACAACCCGGCGGGACGAAAAAAGGAATGAAATTTTCCGCGGCGGCAAGTTTGCGCCGCCGGGCGGCGAACGCCGGGATTGAGGAGCAAGAACAGCGCAAAAAGCTCTGGCGCGGGCACGGCCTCTGGGCCATGCTGGGCCGGCTTTCCTTCGTATGAATGGTGAGAGTCAGGAAAAATTGTCGCTGTTCTCGTGGCGCATGCCCCGCCGGCGGTTTCTCTGGGCCTTGAGCCTGGTCCTGGCCGTTTGCGCCGGGGTTCTTTATGACCGCTGGGCGTTCATGACCGGAGTTCCCGCCGGGGCGAGACAGGATTTCCAACTCATCGCCCAGGCCTGGAACATCATCCACCGCAATTATGTGGACCGCAGCGCCCTGCGATCCTCCGTTCTCACCCATGCCGCCATTCAAGGCATGACCGATTCCTTGGGCGACTCCAACCACACCGTCTATCTCAACCCGGAAATGCGCCGCCACGCCAGCGCCTCCATGCGCTCCAAATTCACCGGCATCGGCGTCGAAATCAAAACCCAGGACCGCCGCGCCGTCGTCGTCGCCACCCTCGACGGCTCGCCCGCCTTGCGCGCCGGCGTGCGGGCGGGGGACATCATCCTGGAAGTGGACGGACGCTCCGTCGCCGGGCTGCCCTTGAGCGAATTGGAAGATTTGATCACCGGGCCGGCCGGGGCGCCCGTCCGGCTGGGCGTTCTGGACCCGGGCGACGGCCGCCGCAAGGAATTCAACATCGTCCGCGCCTCGATCAAGATTCCCAACGTGACCTGGCACGCCTTGCCGGGCGGGCAGGCGGCGCACCTGCGCGTGGCGCTCTTCGGCGAGGGCGTGGCGCATGATGTCCGCGGCGACTTGCTCGAAATGCAGCGCCAGGGAATAAACAGCGTGGTCCTGGATTTGCGCAACGATCCGGGAGGAGTGCTGGAGGAAGCGGTGGGAGTGGCCAGCGAATTTCTTTCCGGCGGCAACGTCTTCCTGTCAAAAAACGCCGATGGGAAAATCACCCCCGAACCGGTCAAGCCGGGCGGCGTGGCCGCCAACATGTCCGTCGTGGTCCTCATCAACGGCGGTTCGGCCAGCGCCTCGGAAATCGTCGCCGGGGCCTTGCGCGACGCGCACCGGGCCTCCCTGGTGGGACAGACCACTTTTGGCACCGGCACCGTTCTGGATCAATTTCAGTTGTCCGACGGTTCGGCCCTGCTGCTGGCCGTGGGGGAATGGCTCACTCCCGGCGGCCGTTCCTTCTGGCACAAGGGCCTCAAGCCCGACGCCGAGGTGGCGCTGCCCGCCAACGCCGTGGCCCTCATTCCCGCCCATGAGACGGACTTGACCTCCGCCGGCCTGCAAACCAGCGGCGACGAACAACTCCTCCGCGCCCTCTCCCTCCTCGCCAGCCCGCCGGAGAAATAACCGGCCCGGCCGGATGGATGGGAACCTGACGGGAAAAGGGGGCTGGACGGCCGCATGATTTCAATGCGCGGCGGAAGAGGCTGTGCGGAGAAGATGGTGTCGGCGCGGCCCTTTCGTCCGGCCTCACTTCAACTTGCCGTGCAAATAATCATCCTCCGCCTTCTTGAGTTGCTTGTTCAGCTTCTTGAGGTCGGCGGCGGGCGGCACGAAAAAAGCGGCCCAGGCCGGGCGCTTGGGCATTTTGTCAATGGCTTCAAAAAGCGCCGCGGGGCCGTCGGTGCCGAGGGCGCAATTCATGGTGTTGAGGGTGGCGGCTCTGACGCTTTTCTCCCACTCGGCCGGGGCGAGGAAATTGTTGATGGGCACCAGTTTGCCGGCCAGCATCTGGCCGGAGTATTTGCTGTAATTCCCCAGATAATGGTGGGAGAGGTTCAGGGCCATGGTCATGCCAATGATCTGGTTGAAAATGCCCTCCTGCTCGTTCATCACATCCTCCGTCCAATAACGGTTGTCAACCATATTCGGCACCTCGGGCGGCGCGTCGCTCTCCGCCGCGCGGGACAGATTGAGAATGTATTGTTGAAAGCAGCCCGGCTGGATGCGGTCAATCGCCCTGGCGTGAGCCAGATGATTGACCAAGTCAATATAACCGGCGGAAATGGAAACCTCGCCCCATCTTTGGTCCCCGTCTTGCATGGCAATGGGGGTGATGACCGGCGCATCCATGTTCTCCACCTCGACCGGATTGGGGGCGAGGACCTTCTGGAATTTTGGGTCCAACGTCTGGTAAAGCGTTTCGCCCAGCGCGCAAACCCTCAACAAGCCATTGGGGTAAACATGCGGCGCGGCATTGGTCTCCGCCAACGCCGGGAACAAGGCGGAGAACCATGCCGCCGCCAATAGCATCTTCACCTGATTGCGCACCATGCACATAAATCGAGTTATTTGGGTCAATTCACTGACCGCCAGCCAGAAACATATCGTCACGTCGGCCTTCGCGCTTAACCCTCCGTAACCCGCGCCCGCCGTGAGGCGGACAAGCCAAAGGCCCGGCAGGCCCTAACTGTAGTCAAAAGATTAACACTGCTTAACGTGGATGGCAAGAGTTTAATGGATTAATTTTGGGTGGGCCGGAGAAAGGCGGAGTCCCCGCAGGCCGCGATGGCCCGCCACGGCGCGCGCGCGCTGCGCCCCCCTGCCAGCCAAGACGAAGGCGAAGGCGTTGCCGGCAAAAGGTTGAGTTTGTGTCCCAATGGGAATAATGAGATAATGAGATCATGCGATACAGACGATTTGGCAAAACCGGGCTGGCCATGCCGGTCCTCTCGTGCGGAGGGATGCGCTACCAATGGAAATGGCAGGATGTGCCGCCGTCGCAAATCCCGCCGGACAGCCAGGCCAACGTCGAAGCCATCCTCCGGCGCGCGCTGGAATTGGGGATTCATCATTTCGAGACGGCGCGCGGTTACGGGAGTTCGGAAATGCAATTGGGCAACATCCTGCCCCGGCTGCCGCGGGGAAAAATCATCGTCCAAACCAAGGTGACGCCCCGGGCCGAGCCGGCGGAGTTTCTCAAAACCTTCCAGGAGTCCCTGAAGCATCTCCAGCTCGATTACGTGGACCTGCTCTCCTTGCACGGCATCAATGACCGCCAACTGATGGATTGGTCGTTGCGGAAAAACGGCTGCCTGGCGGCGGCGCGGCGGTTGCAGAAGGAGGGGCGGGCGCGGTTTGTCGGCTTTTCCACGCACGCCACCACCGATGTGATTTTGGAAACGGTGCGGAGCGGCGAATTCGATTACATGAATGTCCATTGGTATTTTGTCAACGATCTGAACTGGCCGGCGATTGCGGCGGCGCGACAGTTGGACATGGGGATTTTTATCATCAGCCCCAATGACAAGGGGGGAAAACTTTACGAACCGCCGCCCAAATTGACGCAGTTGTGCGCGCCGCTGACGCCGATGCAGTTCAATGACCTGTATTGTCTGGCCCGGCCGGAGGCGCATACGCTCAGTTGCGGGGCGGCGCGGCCCGGCGATTTTGACGAGCATCTGCGCGCGCTGGATTTCCTGGACACGGCGGCGGAGACCATCGCGCCCATCGAACGCCGCCTGCGCGCGGAAATGGAGCGCGTCCTGGGACGCGACTGGTGCCAACGGTGGTCTGAGGGGCTGCCGGACTACCTGAGTGTGCCGGGCCGGATCAATGTTTCCGAGATCGCGCGGCTGTGGACTTACGCCAAATCGCTGGACCTGGTGAGTTGGGGAAAAATGCGTTACAATCTGCTCGGACAGGCCGATCACTGGTTTCCGGGCGAGAACGCCGCCAGCGTGGATGAGGAAAAACTGCGGCCCCTGTTGGGCGGGAGTCCGTTCGCGGAAAAGATTCCGGCGGTATTGCGCGAGGCGCACGCCCTGCTTTTCGAGGCCCCCAAGCCCAGGTTGAGCCAGAGTTCCTGAGAGGGTCCGGCAGCCCTTCAGGGCCAGCCGGGCTTGGCGAAAACTCCAAAAAAAAGGCGTGCAATCTGCTTTTAGGCAGGTTAATTTAACGGAAATGCAGGCGGCCATCAACACCCGACAGCCTCGCTTGGTCGAAGCCGAGATTCGCGCGGCTTATCTGGCCATGTTCCCGGACGCGGACAGGAAATTCATCCGGACCATCTTTCAATGGGCCGCGGATTGTTTCGAGGGGCGCTACAAGGATTACCAGCCCATTGACGCCCATTATCATGACATGGAACATACGATGCAGGGGTCTTTGTGCATGTCGCGGCTGCTCTGGAACCGGCATGACACCAACGCGGAGCCGCGCCTGACCCGGAGGATGTTTGAGCTGGGGATGCTGGCGATCCTTATGCACGACACCGGCTACCTCAAGAAGAAGGACGACACGGAGGGCACGGGCGCCAAATACACGCTGACCCATGTGGACCGCAGCATTGAATTTGCCGGGGAACTGATGCTCGGCCAGGATTACCCGGTGGAAGACATTCTGGCGGTGCAAAACATGATTCGCTGCACCGGCGTCAACGTCAAACTCGACACCATCCAATTCCAGGACGAACTGGAGCGCATCGTGGGCTTCGCGCTGGGCACCTCCGACTTGCTGGGCCAGATGGCGGCGCCGGATTACGTGGACAAGCTGCCGGTTCTCTACCTGGAATTCGCCGAGGCCGCGCGCTACAACGAAGGCAAAATGAAGGCGGGCGGTTTCTTTGCCAGCGCCGAGGACCTGATGCAAAAGACCCCGCTCTTCTGGGAAAAGTACGTCCAGCAAAAGATCAGCCGCGAGTTCCTCGGCCTCTTTCAGTTCCTCAATGTCCCGTATCCGGACGGCCGGAATTCCTACATCGAACAGATTGACGCCAATATCGCGCGGCTGCGGCGCCAACTGGCCGCGCAGGCCAAGCCGGCCTGATCCGGCGCGTCGTCGGTCTTGGAATTCGAAACCCGACTTTTGCCCTGGCGGACGCATTTTGCCCTGAAAACCGCATCCCGTATCCAGAGGCGATGGACAATTACGTATCCAGGAGGTGGGTCATTTCCGTTCGTCGGCTCGGTCAAGTTTGTCGTCCTGCTCGCGCTCTCGAATCAAATCGCCGACGGGGTCGTCTCCCGGCTTTAGCCATCGTCTGCCCGCGCCCATGAGTTGGCGGGCCAGTTCGCCCCGGCTGGGCAACGGTTTGACCAGGATCGCGCCCTCGCCCGCCTTCGCCCACTCCAACTGTGTTCCGGGACGAATGTCGAAATCGCGGGCGATTTCCGGCGGGATGCTCACCTGGTTTCTTTCGGTCACGGTCGTTGTCATGGGGAAAACCTACGCCATCGTCACTCTCAAAACAAGCCCGTGAATCAAAGCCCATGAATCAACTTGCCATTGAGCCTGACTCTGCCAAAATAAGTACTGCCCGCCATGTCGCGCGATTACGTTTTACAACCCTTCCGTCCGCCCGTTGAACTGCACATCAACTACGAACGCGAGTTGAACGGGCAGCAGCACGCGGCCGTGACGGCCCCGCCCGGCCCGGCGCTGGTGATCGCGGGCGCCGGATCGGGCAAAACGCGCACCCTCACCTACCGCGCCGCCTTCCTGCTCGAACAAGGCATCCCCCCGGAGCGCATCCTTCTTCTCACCTTCACCAACAAAGCCGCCAAGGAAATGATGCTCCGCGTCAGCGATCTTCTCGGCGGCGAACTCTCCGCCCTTTGGGGAGGGACCTTCCATGCCATCGGCAACCGCGTTTTGCGCCGCCATGCCGGCCTGCTCGGCTACCAGCCCGGCTTCTCCATCCTGGACCGCGACGACGCCGAAGGCTTGATCCAATCCTGCCGCAACGATCTGGACACGGACCTGGCGGCCACCCGCTTCCCCAAAGCCGGCGTCCTGTCCGATATTTTTTCCCTCGCGGCCAACAAGCAGCAATCGGTGGACAATTTGCTGGCCGAACAATTCCATTACTTCGCGGCGCTTTCCGGGGAGATCGGCGCTTTGCAGAAGAGCTACACCGCCCGCAAAATCGCGGCCAATGCCATGGACTTTGACGATTTGCTGGCGCTCTGGCTCCGGCTTCTCCAGGAACATCCGCAAGTCCGGGAGGAACAGCAGCGCCGTTTCCAATTCCTCCTGGTGGATGAATACCAGGACACCAACAAACTGCAGGGCGCGCTGATTGACCTCCTGGCCGCCCACCACCACAACGTCATGGCCGTGGGCGATGACTGCCAGAGCATCTATTCCTGGCGCGGCGCCCATTTCCAGAACATTTTGCATTTTCCCGACCGCCACCCCGGCGCCAAAATCTACCGCATCGAAACCAACTACCGGAGCACGCCGGAAATTCTGCGGGTGGCCAACGCCGCCATCGCGGCCAACGTCCGCCAATTCCCCAAGGAACTGGCCGCCGCGCGCCCCGGCGGCGTCAAGCCGGCGCTGGTCGCTTGCGGCGACGGCAACCAGCAGGCCGCCTTCATCGCCCAGCGGGTGCTGCAGTTGCGCGAGGAGGGAATCCCGCTGCACAAAATGGCGGTTCTCTATCGCGCCCATTTTCACGCCCTGGAATTGCAGTTTGAACTGACCCGCCGCAACATTCCCTTCAGCATCACCAGCGGCCTGCGTTTTTGCGAGCAAGCCCACATCAAGGACGTTGCCGCCTGGCTGAAATTCATCTCCAATCCGCGCGACGAGCCGGCCTTCAAACGCATCGTCCGCCTGCTGCCCGGCGTCGGCGCCAGGAGCGCGGACAAACTGTGGAACGCCCTCCGCGCCGCGCCGCGCGCCGGCCGGCCGCCCCTGGCCGCCGCCCTGCAAAAGATCGCCGCCGCCGTCCCCAAAAGATCCGCGGCGCCCTGGGCGCAGTTCACCGCGACCGTCGCCCAGTTGGAGGAACCGGAGACCCGCCGCAGCGCCTCCCGCATGATCCACCTGGTGCTGGAAGCCGGTTACCAAGATTATTTGCAAGGGCAGTACACCAATTACCAGTCGCGTTTGAGCGACCTGGAGCAGATGGCCGCCGCCAGCCTGCAATTTGCCAGCGTGGAGGAATTCCTCGCCGAACTGGCCCTGCAAACCAGCGTCGAAGCCGAAGACACCCGGCCAATCCGTTACGACGAGGAGCCGATCCGCCTTTCCACCATCCACCAGGCCAAGGGGTTGGAATTCGAGGTGGTGTTCGTCATCATGCTCTGCGAAGGGTCCTTCCCGTCCGCCCGCGCCATCGAAGCCCTGGACGGCGAAGAAGAGGAGCGCCGGCTGTTTTACGTGGCCGTGACGCGGGCGCGCAACCAGCTTTACCTGAGCTATCCCCTGTTGCGCGCCACCTCCGGCAGCCATGATCTGTCGCAAAAGCCGTCCCGTTTTCTTTCCGAAATCCCCCGGCCCTTGCTGGAGGAATGGAACCTGCGATTTGATTTGCCGTATGGTTAAGTTGTTAAGAAGAAAAACTATGCACTCAATTAAGTCTTGTCAGGCTGGCCAGCAGCCCTGGTTTTAGGCAGCACATTATGGCGACACATTCTGTGCGGCTCATGGTGATGATGTTGATGGGAGTCTTGGCGTTTGTCGGTTTGCCTTTGCTGAGTTGGGGGATGAGCGATATGGGCGGTTTCTTTCTGGATCCGGCCCGCTTGCTCTATTGTGCAGCGGTCCCCCTCTTGCAAATGGCAGCGGCGGTTCTGCTCCCCCAGGCGGGGATGGCCCGAGGCGCGGGCGATAAGACCGTGGAACGCCAACGAATTGCGGCTCGCCTGATGCTGGCCCTTTCCTTGGCCATCATGGTTGTCGGCCCTTATTGCGACCGCCGGGGAATCGCTTGTCTTCCTGACAACGACTTGTGCCGATATGCGGGACTGGCGCTTTTTGCGCTTGGTTTTGGCGTCATGATCTGGGCCACGGCTTGCTTGGGCAAGCAGTTCAGCATCCAGGTGACCATTCAAAAGGACCATCAGCTTGTGACGGACGGCCCCTATCGTTTGGTGCGCCATCCGCGATACTTTGGAATTCTGGTGTTTCTGGCCGGGGCTTCTCTGCTGTTCCGTTCCTGGCTGGCGTTGATTTTGGTCGTGGCGATGGCCTTGGTTTTGACCTGGCGCATCCACGACGAAGAAAAACTGATGCGGACGACCTTCCAGGCGGAATGGGAAGTGTATTCCCAGCGCACGCGCCGCCTCATTCCTTTTGTTTTTTGATCGGAAGCAACGAATCTGCTCCTGAACAGGGAAGCCCCGTTCTCTGAACGGGGTTAGAAACAGAGCTATGCTGGAACGAATCATCAAGACAAGGGTCTCGAGTCAGGGATACGGTTGCCCAGCGATTGTTGACCGGGGCATAAACAACATTGCTCTCAGCCAAGGCGCATGGTCGCGAGGTGGAAAAGCAGCAATGCAGTCCTGACTCGTCGGGATTGAATCCAATTTATGGCCGGTTCAGGACGGTGGCGTAGGTTTTGGACACGCCGGTGGCGGGGATGGAAACGGTGTAGGACTTGCCGGAAGGGTCCACGGAACATTTGATGTAGTTGCCCTGGCAATTGGCGGTGAGATTGGCGATGTACTGGTCGTCGGTGTTGACGTTGTTGGCGCCCCGCAGGTTTTTATGGATTTGCCACATGGTCTGGAGGGTGGGAATGCTCCGCAAGGTGGCCAGGGTATTGACCTCGGCGCCCTTGCCCGGCCCGTTGCTCATCACCGAGACGGTCGGGGACAGGCTGCGAACCAGGAGGGGGTTGTTGCTCAGGTCCAGGCCATGGTGATCCACCTGGTAGAGATCCACCGTGCCAAGGGTATTAAACGGGCAAACCAGATTGCCTTCCGCGTTCCAGGTCAGGTCTCCGCCGATGAAGAATCGGAAGGGGCCGAACTTGAGCAGCATGACGATGCTGTTGGCGTTGTCGGTGGTATCCACCGCATGCTGGACGCCCTCGGAGCATACCAGATTGGTGGGCGCGTTGGCCGGAACCAGATGTTGTTTGCTCACGCCGACACAAGTCAGAGTGAGAGGGGCGGCGGCGCTGGATTGTTTGAGCGGGATCAACTGGCCCAACTGCATGACGGCCCGGCTGTCGGCCTTCATTTCCCGGTACGGCTTGATTTGCGCGGCAAACGACGCGTCTTTGTTGGTCACGCCGTCCGAATCGTGGTCGGGAATGCCCTTGTCCAGCACTTTTCCAATCGGCATCAGTTTGGCCAGGTCCGCCGCGCCGCCGAAATGGTCCAAGTGGAAGTGGGTGAGAATAAGGCAGTCAATCTTGCTCACCCCCGCGTCAACGGCGGCCTTATGGATGCGCTCGGCGCTGGTGTCCGTTTGGCCGGGCCGGCTGGGATTGCCGGTGTCAATGAGAATGGATTCTCCGGCTGGCGTGACGATCAGCGTGCCGGCGCCTCCTTCCATGTCTATCCAATAGAAGTCGAGGGTGGCGGCGGCGCGCGCGGAGACGGCGGCGGCCAGGGTTAAGGTCAAGGCTAATAATGGGGCCGCGTATTTATTCATGGCTGTGGACTTTTGGGTTGATCGGCGCCGGGCAGTCCAGGCGGACGGCCGCGGGCGCTGAGTTGGGTTTGGGACGGCGGAGAGACATAGAGGGAGCGCAAGGCGGTCCGTTGCGCATCCAGGGCGTCAAGTTCTTTGCAGGCGGTGTTGCGCGCGACGGCCAGTTGGGGCTGGACATCCTTGCCCATCCAGGCGACGCGGTCGGGGCGGGTATCGCCCAGATAATTCTGCACGGTGGAAAGATAGCGTTCGAGCAACGGCCGCAAAACCGGAGCGATCCGCAGGCGCAACCCCGCCAGGGTTTCGGCGACCCGCTGCAAGGCGTCCGCCGCTTGGGCGGGCTGCCAGGTGCTGATGACTTCCTGGAGGGTGATTTCCGCCTGGGCCGGGAGGCGGTCGGGGTTGAAATGCACTTCCACCGGGACATCCAGGGCCTGCTGGAGGATGTGCCAACTGTCCAGGGGGCTGAAGCGGGAGGCAAAATCCACGTCCGTGAAATGGACGCAGGCCAGCCCCCACCATTTTTCCACATCCAGCAACCGGGCAAAATGCGGCGAGAAGGCCTCCAGAAATGAGGTCTGCCAGTTCAGATGTTGCGGGAGTTTGTCAATCATGGCCACCAGACAGCGGCCGCCATCCTGGAGCCGCAGCAGTCTGTCCACGAAAAGCTGGGCGCAAGCGCTATAGAGATCGCAGTTCGGCCCGGCCAGACTTTCCGCTTCCGGCCAGCACAGTTCCTGAAAGGTGAGCGGAGGCTGCCGGCGCAGTTGGTCGCGGACCGGATCCACCCGGGGATCCGTGATCCGGTCTCCGACGAGCCGGGACTGGGGCCGGAGAAGGAAGGTGGGGAGGTGGTCCGCCTGCAGGCGCGCGCTCAGGCCGGCGACAAGCCAGAAGGGGACTTCGGCGGATTGCGCGCCGGCGCGGCGATTGGCCGTTTCCATGAGGAGGGCGTTGACAATGGCGCGAAAGAGCAGCTTGGGTTCGATGGGCGAAGGAAGGGTCAAACGATAGTTCCAGCCACTCGGATCATACACGCCCTCCAGGACCGGGCTTTGATCCTCCGGAAGGGCGGGGTTGATGACCAAAGTGATCCTGCCCCGCCATTGGTCTCGCCGGCCCAAGGTCACCAGGAGCGCTTCCTTGATCCTCTCGCAGGAAATCACCAACAGGAACGGGTCCAGCGGAAGTTTGGAATCGCTGTCCGGCTGAAGGGTGGTATTGAGGATCCATTGGCCCGGAACGCCGGACATCTGCGACATGGTCATGGGCAGGTCCGGCCTCCGCGGGGCCAGGGCCACGAACTGGCCCGAAGCGCTCCGGGCTGTCACGACGTCCGCCGCCGGCTGGGCGCCGGCCCGGCCTGCGGCGAGGCAGCAACAGAATGCCATGACCCAAATTTTCATCATTTCAAACCGATGTTGGGGCAAGAATGGCTGGTTGACGAGATTATTTTCGCGGCAGAAGGGGGCGGCGGTGCATTTCACATTTTTGGGTTCCCCTCTTAATCTCGCTCCTAATCTTAATCTTAATCTCGTCTCCCTCCTGCGTACAGATTAGGAGCAAGATTAAGATTAAGAAAGAAAACCCAATAAAGTGAAGCACACCCAGGGGGTGGCGGCGCATTGGACTTTTTTTGGCGCTTCCCCGACTTGCGCAAGGTCTCAGCGATTGAAACGAATGAAAAAATGTCTTACAAATTCTACTTGCCTTACAAAACTCAGTATGGCAGAATGTTATTGGAATGACAGAAGTTCTATGAACACCGCCTGCGTTACATCGAAAGGCCAATTGGTCGTGCCCTCGCGCATCCGCCGCCAGTTCGGCATCAAGCCCGGCACGCGGGTCCACTTCGTGGAGGAAAACGGCCGCATTATCTTCCAGCCCGTCACGCCGCAACACATAGACTCGTTCTGCGGCATCTTCAAGCTCAAGCCCGGCGGGAAATCCGCGGTGGAGGAGCATCTGGAGGAACGCCGCGCCGAGCGCGACCGGGAGAACCGCCCATGAAGGCGGTGGTCCTGGATGCCTCGGCGCTTTTGGCCATGTTCTTTGGCGAACCAGGCATGGAAAAAATGCGCGGCCTGTTCCACAAGGCCGCCGAAGCCGACCGCCCCGTCTTCATCAGCGCCGTCAACTGGGCGGAAGTGCTTTACATCTTGGAGCGCAAGCAGGGCCGGGAAGGTTTTGCCACCGCGCGCCATTTTGAAAACACGACCCCCTTGGAGGTTTCTCCACTGGGCGGCGAACTGGCGAAAGCCGCCGCCCGTCTGAAGAACCAATACGGCTTGGGGCTGACCGACGCCTTTGCCGCCGCTCTCGCCCGTGAAAAAAAGGCCGAACTTTACACCGCCGACACCGAATTCAAGGCGCTGGAAAAAGAACTCAGAATCGTCTGGCTGGGGCGTTGAGTCTTTGGCCAATTGAGTGGCTGTGGCAAGGCCGGTGCAACGCAGAGTTTATCTTCACGATGGGCAAATTAAGGATTGATTTTGCGTCCATTCCGCGCGATGATAGCGGGGTGAAAGTTGACGCTGCCAAGAAAACAAAGAGCGAAGCTGAGTTGCTGGACCAGGCGACCGGCCAGTTGTTGAAGGCCGTTAAGCAAAAAATGCTGAAGAAGCAAGGCCGCTTGGATTATTCAAAACTGCGCAAAGATGGATACAGCGAGCGGTTTTTGGCGCGGCTTGAAGAAGCCTGATTTCACTCGTTCTTCCTCAGCCGCATGAATTCCGTCACGCTGATTTCCAGCAAGGGAGCGGCTCGCCTCCCGAGCCGCAAAGCATCCGCATGGGTCATTCCCCTCGTCAGTACGCGCACAATCTCACGGGTTGACATTTTCTCGGCTTTGGCCAATTGAATGGCTGCGGCAAGGTCGGTGTAACGCAGAATTTCCTCGCTCATGGGGCCTCCTCCCCGGCGGCAGGGGCAGCGGACGGCTTTGGGGGACGGAGCGCGTGGCTCATCACTGGGACGACTCTATAGCGGGCGGCGGGAGAGGTGGCAAGGGCAAAGTGCAAAATGGGCGCGGTTCTTCCTTCACCGTGACAGTGCGCGCCAAATCAGTCGTCGTGCGCGGGCTGCTTTAACGGGCAAAATCCTCTTTCGTAAGCGTCTGGTTCACCACAATGTTTTCGTGAATCTCCGTGTGGACAGCCGGCTTTCGTGTCGTTCAATCGGATCGTTCCAACATCCGGCAAGCCATCTCGCGCGTGACGGACGGAAAGCAGTCAATATCATATCAAGTCCCGCATACCCGGCGGTAAAGTTCCTGGTAGCGGGGGACGATGACGGCGGCGGAAAAAAATTCGCGCGCGCGGCGCTGCGCGGCGCGGCCCAGCTCGCCGCGGCGGGCCGGATCGCGCATCAATTCCTCCACCGCCGCCACCATCGCCGCCACGTCGCCAAAAGGGACCAGTATCCCGCTGACGTTATGCTCCACCACTTCCGGGATTCCACCCACGCGAAAGGCGACGCTCGGACAGGCAAAACACATCGCCTCCAATATGCTCAGGCAGAAGGTTTCCAGATCCGAGGTGAAGAGTCCCAAGTCGGCCGCTTGCAGGTAGTCCTCGATGTCGTACACCTTCTCGCGCACGATTACACGGTCCTGCAAACCGAGCCGCCGCACTTCGCCCTCGAAAGGGGCGAAGCCGGCCCCGGCCAAAATGAGCAGCTTGAAGGCATCGCGCGGACGGAGGCGGGCGGCGGTTTCGAGCAACAGGTCAACCCGCTTGGGCGCGCGCAGATTGGAGGCGTGGAGAATCAACGCCTCGCCGCGCAAACCCAGCACGCGCCGCATCTCCTCGCGCGAAAGGCGGGGCGGGCGCGGCTCGAAGAAATTATATATGACATCAATGGGGCGCGTCACGCCCAGCACCTCCTGCGTCTCCCGGCGCAGGTAGGCGGACACGGTGGTGATGGCGTCCGAGCAGGCCAGGGCGTGGCGGATGGCGGGAGCGTAACCGGGATCGCGCCCGAGCAGGGTGGTGTCCGTGCCGTGCAAGGTCGTCACCACGCGGGGCTGTTGTTCGGGCGGCAGCATGGCGCGCGCCAGGATGGCGGCGGTGGCATGCGGCACGGCGTAATGGACATGGAGCACGTCCAGTTGATGGTCGCGGCTGACCTCCGCCATTTTCACCGAGAGGGGCAAGGTGTAGTCGGGATATTTGAATAGCCCGTAATCGTTGATCACCACCGGATGGAAAAACAGGCGCGGCGCATCCGCGGCCAGCCGGAAGGGGCGTTCGTAGCCGATGAAATGCGCTTCCTCCCCGCGCCGCGCCAGTTCCTCGCCCAGCGCCGACGCCAGAATCCCGCTCCCGCCCACGGATGGATAACAAGTGATTCCGATTTTCAGGGGGCGGGCCATGTCAAAAGCGCCGCGCTCCGCGGCTCAACGGCGCGAGCGAGCCGACGACGACCGGATTGCCGGGAAACAAGGCGATGGCGTGGCCAATCCCGGCGCGCAATCCCTGAACCCGGGCCCGCGCCAGTTGGAGTTCCACATAGGGGCGCGCGCTCGCCTGCGAAGCGTGCGCTTCCATCGCCGCGGTCCAGGCTGCGACAATTTCCGGCGCGGAAACATCCACCAGAATGGGTGTGATATCGGAAGGCTCCGCCTCGGGGATGACGGCGTAGAAAAGAAGCTGGGCGATGGCGTGCGGCGGCCGGCTTGCCAATTCCTTCAATCCGCCGTAGCGGGCCAGCCGCGCCGCGTCGCGCGCCAGGCGTCCGAGCCGGGCGTGATCGGGGTGCTGGTTTTCCACCACGCTGGGCGCGAGTACCAGGGCGGGCCGCGCGCGGCGGATCACGCCGGCGAGCCGGAGGGCGTGGGCGGCGCGCATTTCCAGGCGCGCATCGCCGTCCAGCTTGATGAATTCCACGGTGGCGCCGAGGAGCGCGGCGGCTTTTTTCGCCTCGGCCGTTCGTTGCGCGGGCGCGCCGCGCGTGCCGGCTTCGCCGCGGGAGCAGATGACAAAATGGGCGGGCCGGCCGGCGCGGGTTTCGCAGGCGATCACGCCGCCGCAGGCAAATTCGATGTCGTCGGGATGGGCGGCAAAGGCCAGGAGCGGCGCGGGTTCAGGCGGGGACATCGGTGTAGGCTTCATCGGAACGGTCAATGGCATCGCGGTTGACAAAAGTGATTTCCGGCGCATCGGCGGCGCAAAGATAAGCCTGTTCGCCCGCGCCCGCAACGTAATGCGTGCAGCGGATGACCGATTGCATCCAGCGCAGCCGCGAGTCGCGCGCCGGGCTGATCTGTTCCTTGCCGAAATCCATGCGGGGGAGCGTGATGTAGGAATGGCCGCCCTGGTGCAGGGTCAGGGCGCCCTTGGCCCAGCGGGCGCGCACCAGTTCGCCCGCGTGCGGCACGTCCACAAAGAATTCCGCCACGTCGCAGGCTGCGCGGCGGAAGGCCGGGTCGCCCGAACGCGCCACCCGCACCCCCTCCAGCAGGCCCATGCGCCGGTACATCTCCAGGCAAAAATCGGCGGGATTGGCGGCCTCCGTTTTCTCGAACGCCGCCACCCAGCGCGCGTCCACGAAGGGCGGCAGTTGCGCCGCGGTCCGGTCCTGCCAGCCGGCGGCGATGCGTTTGGCGAACAGCGGCGAAAATTTCCGCTGCCACTTGTTTTCGCAGGCGAAATTCAGGCGCAAGGCCGCGCCATTTTTGCGATGCCGCAGCAGGGTGGCCGTCTCGCGCGGATCATGGTCGCTGTCGTGATAAAAGAAAACGATTTCTCCGCCGATTTCCCCCTGGAGCCGCCGGGCGGTCTGGATTTTGGCAAAAAGGAAGCGGCGCGGGAAGAACCCGCAGGGCTGCTGGCCAAAACAAATTACCGGCGTTGTCGTCATGGCCTTGTGAGATGCCCCTCGTCACATAAAGTCTGGCTGCGGGTTTATTTAAACTGCTCTAAGGTTTGGGCTTGAGAACCGCCGCGCCGGCGGCGGGCCGGGAAACAAACATCGTCACTTCGATCCCGGTTCTCCGCTTGTAATCCGCGCCGATCTTGTTGGAGATGGCGGCGACGGCGTCCGTTTTCACCAGCGCCACGGCGCAACCTCCAAAACCGCCGCCCGTCATGCGGCATCCATAAACTCCGCCGTTCTCTCCGATCCCCCGCGCGATTTCCACCACGGCATCCAACTCGGCGCAACTGACTTCGTAATCGCTCCGCAGGGAAGAATGGCTGGCGTACATCAATTGTCCGGCCGCGGACCAGTCGGAAGCTCCGATAAGACGGGCGGCCAACGGGGTGCGCTCAATTTCGGAGATGACATGGCGCGCGCGGCGGAAGATGACGTCGTCCATGCTGGCCTTGGCCTGCTGGAGGGCGGCGGAGGTGGCATCGCGCAGGGAGGAGAGGCCGAGGATTTTGGCGGCGGCTTCGCATTGGGCGCGGCGTTTGGCGTATTGGCCGCTGCCCAGTTCGTGTTTGACGTTGGTGTTGACGATGAGCAAGGCGACGGAGGAATCGTTCATCGGAACCAGTTCAGGCCGGCGCGAGCGGCAATCCAGCAGCAACAGATGATCCTTGCGGCCCATCACGGAAATGAACTGGTCCATGATGCCGCAGGGGACGCCGGGGAATTGATGCTCGGCTTGCTGGCAAAGAAGGGCCTTTTCCACCGGGTCGAGCGTCTGGCCGGTGATCGCCTCCAGGAGGGTCGCGGTGGCCACCTCCAGGGCCGCGCTGCTGGATAATCCGCCGCCCGTCGGCACGGTGGAATGGATCAGGGCGTCGAACCCGCCCGGGGCGATGCTGCGCGCCAGAAAGCCGGCGAGAACGCCCGCCGGATAATTGGCCCATGCGCCCTTGGGAAAGGGTTGCACAGGCTTGGTCAGATCCACCACCGCCGGCTCGCCTTTGTTCCCGGTGGAGCGCAGCCGCGCGCGCGGCGCCCCCCCTTCGGAAGGAGCGGCGGCGATAACGGTGTAGCGCTCAATGGCCATGGGCAGCACAAAGCCGTCGTTGTAATCGGTGTGCTCCCCAATGACGTTGACGCGGCCCGGCGCGGCGGCGACCCATTGGGGCGGGTGTCCGTAGGCTTTGGCAAATTGCGCCGCGGTCAAGCCGCCCAGATTTGACAGTGTCATCGGGTCAAGGCTTGTTGGCGCTGTCGGTTGGGGAAGCTTTGGTTTTGCCGCGCCATGCCAGGAAAAGCATGAGGAGGCCGAAGACCAGGAGGACAAGCCCCCAGCGAAGGTCAATGCTGATCTCATACAGGGCGCCGTAGCCGGTCAACAGCGCGCCGATGAGGGAGAACATGAGGCCAATCGGCCAGCGAATATCGAGACCCATAAGTTTTGTTCCTTTCGTTTTGAGTTTACCAGAAGATCCAGTTCAGCGCCGCGCAGCAGAGCAGGAGAATGACCGCCAGCACGCCGGGCCGCAAGAACCACAGCTTCTCGTCGTCCTGGAGCTTGGGCGTCAGGGAATAGACCAGCCCTTTGAGTTCGGCGTCCGTCTTGGTGCGTGCCGTGGCCAGGGAGATGCCGATGGTGAGAAGGAAGCAGGCCAGAAAGGCGAAGGTGGCGAGCCAGAAGTTTTGGGCCATGGTGGTGTTGAAGGTGTGCAGGTTCACCCCTGTCCAGCCGCCCTTGCCCTCGGCCATGGTCATGCCGTGGACCAGCACGGAGGTGCCGATGCCGCCGAACAGGCCATAGAATGCGCCCGTGGCGGTACACCGCTTCCAAAACATGCCGAGCAGAAACGTGCCGAAGAGCGGGGCGTTGACGAAACCAAAAACCAACTGGATAAAGTCCATGATGTTGTCATAGCGCTTGGCCACATAGGCGCAGGCGATGCTGATCAAGATGCCGGCGAAGGTGATGAAGCGGCCCATCCAGGCGTAGTGCTCGTCGCTTTTGTTGGGGGCGAAGTAGGCCTGGTACAAGTCGTAGGTCCAGATGGTGTTGAAGGCGGTGACGTTGCCCGCCATGCCGGACATGAAGGAGGCCAGCAGCCCCGTCAGCGCCAACCCCAGCAAACCGCGCGGACAATACTTTTTGACCAGCGAGAAAATCACGCCGTCATAGTCATTGTTGACGGCGTCCTGGAGGCGCCCGTTGATTTTATCATCGGGTATGCTCTTGGCCGCCTGGTCCTTGAGAAGCGCCTCCACCTTGGCATTGTTGAAACCGACGCCCGCCGCCTCTTTCAAGGCTTTGCCGGCATCCTCCGTGGAAGAATGCTGGGTGACGGCCTGATTAAGGGCGGCGATGGCGGCTGAATACTTGCCGGCTTCGATCTGGGCCTGGGGAATCCGGTAATTCTTATCGGGCATGCAGGTCAAAGCGACGGCGAGCAAGCCGGGCAAAATCACCAGAAGAGGGAAGAGCATCTTGGGGACGGCGGCGATGAGGGGAGTGCGGCGGGCGGCGCCCATGTTTTTGGCGGCCATGGCGCGTTGGACGACCAGGAAATTGGTACACCAATAACCGAAGGAGAGGACGAACCCCAGACCGAAGACCACGCCGAACCAATCCGCGCCCAAGGGATTTAGGTTGGGGCCATCCAGGAGCGGTTTCCAGGCGCTGGACCAGGCGTATGAGCCGTATGTCGTTGAGGCTTTGTCGGCCAAATTCAAGGTGGCGGGATGGACGGAGGCAATGGCCAGTTTATCCTTGACAGCATCCCAGCCGCCCACGTCCTTGAGGCCCAGATAGACCACCGGGGCAAAGCCGAGCACAATCATGAAGAATTGCAGCACCTCCGTGTAGATGGCCGAGGTCAAGCCGCCTTTGAGCACATAGACCAGGACGACGGCGGAGCAAATCCAAAGCGCCAGATCGTAATTCCAGCCCAACAGGGAGTGGAGGAGCTTGGCCAGGGCGTTCATGGAAATGCCGGAGGCGAAAACGGTCATGACGGCAAAGGCGATGGAGTTGAGGCCGCGGACGCGTTGATCGAAGCGCATGTTGAGGTATTCCGGCACCGAGCGCGCTTTGGAGCCGTAATAGAAGGGCATCATGAAGACGGCCAGGAACAACATGGCCGGGATGGCGCCCACCCAGTAAAAATGGGCGGTGATGATGCCATACTTGGCGCTGCTGCCGGCCATGCCGACCAGTTCCAGCGCGCCCAGGTTGGCGGAGATGAAGGCCAGCCCGGTCACCCAGGCCGGAATGGAGCGGCCGGAGGTGAGGAAGTCCGAGGAGGTCTTCATGTAGCGCGTCAGGGCGAAGCCGATGCCGATGACGAAACCGACATAAATGAGCATGATGGCGTAATCCAGCGCGCCTAGGTCAATATAAGATGTAGCGGGCATAGGGTTGGTTTTGGGGTGTTCGCAAACAAGAATCGGCGGCGAACCTGGCCGGGCCAAGCTCCGCGAGGCGACAGATGTTGCGCGTTAATGTTTTGCGTGCGGCAAATAAAACACGGAAGCCCCGGAATTGGCAACAACCATTTTTCCCCTTCCGGCCGGGCCGGCCAATACGCCTCGAAAGCCTCCGGCTTTCAGGGCTGCTCTCAGGTTGCCTCTAAACCACCAGGGGCATGGAAATGCAGCGGCTTTCTGCCGAAAGCCGCTACGGTGCGCAGGTGTAGCGGCGGATGGCAATCCGCCGCCGACTTCTTTTACCGCCGGTGGGCGACGGTGACGGCACAGCTTTCCAGACTATAGCGGCCCTGCGCCGGCTTTGGGTTTCGCCTTTGCGCGCTTGCAATCCGGCGCCGGGCACTCCATGCTGTGGACACTTGATGCATAGACGGGGGTTTCCCACGTTTGCAGAAACCATTACGATGAGCGAGCCGCCAGAAACAGAATTTGATTTGGAGAAGCTTTTCCTTCCCGCTTGGGCGCAGGAATCCCCTGCCACCAATAAATACGCCGGGTTCGCCGGCGAGGACCGCCGGGAAAGCCGTTTCGACGACCGGCCTGGCCGCCGCGGTCCGCCGCGCGGGGAGTCCCGGCCCGGCGAGCCGCGCTCCCGGGGCGGCGGCCCGCCCCAGCGGGGCCGCGACGGCGGAAACCGGGGCGGTCCACGGGAGGGCAGGGGCGAGCCAGGCCCGCGGTCCGAACCGCGGGAAGCGCCGCCGCCCTTGCCCCAGATCACGGCGACGATTTTGCCGGACGAAAAAGGGCTGGATTCGATGGCGCGGCAGATTCGGATCACGGGCCGGGCCTATCCGCTCTTCGACATCGCGCAGTTGATTTTGAACAAGCCGGAACGGCAACAGGTGCGGTGGGAGACCGTCAAGGACGCGGCGGGCAAGGCGGCGCAGCCGCTCTATCTCTGCGCCCTGGATGATTCGCTCTGGCTTTCCGAGGAGGAGGCGGTGACGCATCTCCTGGGCCGGAATTTCGACATGTTTTACAAGGCGGAAAAGACGCCCACCGAACCGCCCCGGGGAACTTACACCTTCGTCGCCCAATGCGGGATGAGCGGCGCCATCCTCGGCCCGCCCAATTATCACGATTACCAGAACAAATTGCGCAAACTCCACAGCGAGCGTTTTGCCCGGATGCCCTTCGAGGCTTTCAAGGCGCGGGTGAGAATTGTCAAGGATGAGGCGGTCGTCAAGAAATGGATCGAAGACCAGAGCACCAAGACCGAATACTCCTGCCTGAATGTGCCCGAAGCGCTGAAGCTGGGAAGCCGGGAAGCGGTGGAGAAACATTTCCGCGAAACGCATCTTCCTAATTTAATCAAGCTGGTGGAGTCGCACACCATGAGCGGTCCGGCCGGCCGGCAGTTGCGCTCCCCCGCCCTGCAACGGGTCTTGCGCGCCGCCTGGGAGGAACAACGCCGCTTTCCCTTGAAACTGGCCACGACCTTGAGCCAGCAATTCGCCAGCCGCGGGCTGCAGTTCTTCAAGGTCAACCGCACCGTCACGCATGTCTCGGTGGCGCGTCCGCATTTTCTGGACATGGACGCCACGCCCGTTTCCCAAGGCGTGCGGCAGATCGTGGATTTTATCAACGCCACGCCCAAATGCACGCGGCGAAAATTGATCGAGTGCCTGGCCCCCGCCGCCCGTCCGCCGGCCCCCACCCCTCCGCCGGCGGCCGGAGTCGCGCCCGCGCCCGCGCCC
>Ga0326728_10008043_pt1 | contig 26546 bp, 24 predicted proteins | sample MB3enrmetagenome_FD_207602 | JGI IMG/M metagenome (GOLD analysis project Ga0326728, IMG submission 207602) | Lab enriched peat soil microbial communities from McLean, Ithaca, NY, United States - MB31MN | ecosystem: Environmental > Terrestrial > Soil > Wetlands > Peat | place: USA: New York... | reverse complement strand
GATTTACGCCCTCGCACAAACGCGTCTGATCCCCAAGCTTCCATCGAACCGCCAACAGAGGAGGGTTACATTTTAGACGGCGCAACATCTTGGCCTCGGGTTACATTCTTAAATGACTTGACACGGCTTTCATGCTCCATTGTCGTCCTCCAGACCGGGTTGAGCCCAAGGAGTCACCTCCACCTGCAGCACGCCCGTGACGTCTCGCCACGACGCTGGGTCGATCTTCCACACCGCGAGAATGGCAGAGCCCTGATAAACCCGCTCAAAACCCAGCTCCGATTGGGAAATGGTCTCAATGGGGACAATCCACCAGCGGGGTCGCGGCTGGGCGTCCAGAGAGATTTTCACGCCTTGCCATTCATCCACCAAGGTCAGGTTGAAGGAATCAATTTCGCCGCGGAAATCGAGTGGCCGCCGCACTCCGTTGGCGATGAAATAACGGTCGGGTGCAGCCGGGGCCAGAAGGTTGATGACCATTTCCATGCCCAGCGCCGTTTTGGCCGGGCAGGGCTGATCGGCAGAAAGTGAGGATTTGCATTCAATCCAGCACGTGGCGCCCTGCACCTTGGTGGTCAAAGTTTTTCGCGCCTCAATTTGCATCACGCAATCGCCAAGCTGGATAGGCGCCGAGTTCTCAAGGCGGAGGACGCCGGGAAGAGTGCGGCCAGCAGACTGTTTCCAGGGTCCACAGGCCAGCACTTCATTTTCGTCCAGGCGCAGCAAACTGAAATCACGCCACCCTTTCGTGGCAGAGAAAACGTAGGTCCGGAACATGTGTCGTGCGTAACGATCGTAGCGCAGCAAGGCCTCGAGGTTGGCCTCTTTGTTCAAGACCATATCGTGAATGGAAGCCGGCCCTTCTTTGGGGGGTTCTTTCGATCCTACGTGCTTCCGCACCAGGGCGTGATAGGCTTCCTCGCGGCGCATCAGAGAATTCACCAACTCGACGTGCGCGGGTTTGAAACGCAGGCTGGAGACTGTCCCGCCGTCCGCGGGACGAACGACCATCCCCACGGTGGGATGATCGAGCAGGACCTCTTCATGCCCATCCACGTCAAAGTCTTCCCGCTTGACACGCATGGAAGGATTGCTGGTGATGCCTTCGACCTTGTCTAACAAAACCTCGGCTCGAATCAGGTTGCGAAACAAGGCGCTACGGAGGTGGGGGGCATAAAGGCCGCCGAAAATTCCATGCCAATAGGCGTCGTTGCACTGCGAAGCAAACACGTGGCTCTGCGCCTCGGTCAGGAGGCGCGTTTTTTCTTCGTCCGTAGGCCGAGCCCCGTTCAGTTCATGCCAGCGCCGGCTCAGAGAGGACATGAGTTTTTGGATTTGGTTGGACTCGGGATACTTGCTCAGGAAGTTGCGCCAAAATCCACCCTGAAGGAAGCGCCGGAAGCGTTCCCCGGAAGGCATTTTCTCGGTTTCATCCAGGCAGGCCTTCAATTCAGCGCAGGCTGCGGCGGGTAAAGCCCACTCCATCATCTCGGGGTAAGCAGCGGTGGGAAGATAAACCCGTCCTAGCGGATCATGAGAAGCAATGTAATCCGAAACGGTGGTCGTCTCCAGCCATTCTTCAGCCCCTTTAAGTGCTTCCAGGAATCGCTTAAGCCACCCGTTCCGGTACACATGGTCGTAAGTTCCCGGCCAGACACCAAATTTTTCGCAATCATCTCCCATGGCGAAAAGCTGGTCAGGGTGGTTCCGGCCTTCACGGAGTATGCGCAGAGTTTCTTCCGGTTCCTTGAAGGGGATCGTGTAGCGGAAGGACTTCAAGCTGGGCACCAAGCGCAGTGGCTCCCCTTGGTCTTCCGTGATGTAGATCCCGTGCAAGCGCGCCGGCTCCAGCCCCGCTGCCAGAAAATGAGTGTCATCAAGCACCACGTACTCGACGCCGGCTTTGGCCAGCGGACACGCCAGACCCGGCTCCCAGACCCGCTCCGCGACCCATGCGCCTCGGGGTGCTGTTCCCCAATGACGTTGAAGGTAATCCGCCAACTTGCGAACCTGCAAAATCTTATCGGCATCAGGAATGGACGGCAGTATCGGCTCATAGTAGCCGCCCCCAAGAAGCTCCACCTGTCCGCGCCCGGCCAACTCGCGAAGCTGATCGAAAAACTCCGGGTGGCGTTTTTCCAACCATTCGAGCAAAACTCCGGAGTAATGGAGGCTGAGCCGGACGCGAGGATGCTGGAGGAGGATTTGCACGAAGGGGGCGTAAGCCTTCTGGTAAGCTTCTTCGATGACGTGGTCGAAGTTCCCCACGGGCTGGTGGGAATGGATGACCAGAGCGAACGAAACTTTGTGCAAGGTTAGGATTCCTTCCTGTGATGCCCAAATCTTCCCACGTGCCTACTGTGGTTCCCTGACTATTTAGAATAAGATGAAGCTTGGGGGATTGCCAGTATCTTTTGGCGGAGGTCAGTGTCGTGTCAAAGTCCCCGAAGGGGAAGATCCCAAAGCGGCTCTGCTCCGCCACGGCGAAGCAGAGCCGCTTTTTCCCCGACTTTGACGCGACTTTTGCCGGAGGTGGAACGATGGATGTGAAGTCTTTGCTCGACGTTTGTCAATCAGAACTGCGGCCCATGCTTCAGTGCCTCCGGCAAACCGTAGAGATCGAATCGCCGAGCAGCTCAAAGCCTGGGGTAGACCGGCTTGCACGCTTCATCGCTGAGGAATGCAGGCAGTGCGTAGGAAAGACTCACCTCCTTAAACATCCGGTGGCGGGATCCGCTGTTTTGGCTGAGTTTTGGCCAGGTAAACGCAACCAGAAGCCGATTCTGCTCCTCGGCCACTTGGATACGGTGTGGGAGATCGGGACTCTAGCGCAGATGCCTTTCAGAGTGTGCGGCGAGCGGGCATTCGGGCCTGGAATCTTCGATATGAAGTCCGGGATCGTCATCGGTCTATGGGCGATTCGAGCCCTGCAAGCGCTGAAGATTTCGCCCACTGGTCCCATTCACTTCTTTCTGAACTCTGACGAGGAAGTTTCCAGTGTAGCTTTTCGCAAGGAGCTTCTGGCGGAGGCGGGGCGGGCGCGCGCCGTGCTGGTGTTGGAGCCGGCCGCAGCCGGTGGCGCGCTCAAGACTGCCCGAAAGGGGGTGGGCGAGTTCAAGATTACCGTTCACGGCCGTTCGGCTCACGCAGGGGTGAATGCGGTGGCTGGCGTGAACGCCATCTCGGAATTGATCCGGCAAATGCGGCGCATCGAAGCGATGGCACGCCCGCGGCAAGGGCTGACGGTCAATGTTGGCAGAATCGAAGGCGGTACCCGGTCCAACGTTGTTCCTGAGCGCGCTACAGCGTGGATAGACGTGCGCATCCCGTGGCTGCGAGACCGAGCGGTAATCGAGCGTCAGGTTCGCGGACTTAAGCCATGCCATCCGGAAGCGCGACTGGAAATCGAAGGCGGCATCAACCGTCCACCGATGGAGAGGAAGGTGGCCGCCGCGCTCTTCCGGAAGGCGCGCGTGTTGGGGCGGGCCATGGGCATGGATCTAACCGAAGCCTCAACCGGTGGCGGCTCAGACGGCAATTTCACGGCGGCGCTGGGCGTCCCAACGCTCGACGGTCTGGGCGCGGTCGGCGATGGCGCCCACGCGCGCCACGAGCACATCCTCATCTCCGAGCTGCCCCGGCGGGCAGCATTGCTGGCGGCTTTACTGGCCACGCTATAGCCGCATGTTTCGTTCCGGGGCAAACAATCCGGTCGAGTGTTTCGGCATCCTTGCAAATTTATCTAAACGCTTCAGTGGGTTATGCCGTCTTTCCATATGAGGACCGCGATGATCGATGCCGGGCAGGTGATTTTGAGCGAGTCCGTTTCGACAACCGATGCCAGCGGGGACGAGCTCGAGGCCACAGTTCGGGAACAGGCCCGGCTCGTCTACAAAATCGCGTACTCGGTGTTGCGGAACCATCACGATGCAGAGGACGTTGTGCAAGAGACCTTTCTGCGTTTCCTGCGACACCGCAAACGCTGGGCGGAGATACGCGACCGGCGAGCATGGCTGGCGGCCGTGGCGTGGCGGGTGGCGCTGGGTCGAAAGAGAATGCCGGGCCAGGTCAGGCTCGAGGAGGCGGCTGAGGTTGTGAGCAAACTGCGGGCAGACGGCGCTGCGGTGGATGAAATCGCCGCGAGCCATCAGATGATGTCGCTGCTGGAGCGGCTTGTCAGTTCCCTTCCCGGCGATCTGCGCGAGGCGTTGATTCTCTCGGCGACAGAAGAGCTCACGTCGGCGGAAATCTCACAGGTACTGGGAATCCCCGAGGGTTCAGTCCGGACCCGATTGCTGCGGGCACGCGCAATCTTGCGCGAGAAACTGGCGGCCCTTTTGGAGCATAAACATGCACGATGACGAACCAGACCCATTCGTGGACGAATTGCTCGAAGCCTCCCTGAGGCAATATCGAGGCGAAGAGCCACGGTCAGGGCTCGAGATGCGAATCCTGGGAGGGGTTCGGACCCAAGAGCGCGCTGTGCGGCTTCGCTGGTTGGGTTGGGCCGTCGCGGTATGCGCAGGGATCTTGGCTGTTATCGCTTTGACGCTGCATTTCGCCCCCACTCAACTTCGGCAACCCATACCCCGCGCCTCGCTGCCCCAGCCGGCCAAAACGCAGACTGCGCCACCGATGGACTCTCGACAGCAACCGCTGCTAAGCCCTCACAGGCCTGCAAGCAAGGTCCACAGGGTCGCGATGCGTCCGGAGCAATTTCCCACTCCCTTGCCGCTCACAGAGCAAGAGAAGCTCTTGTTGGCGTACCTCAACAAAGCAACCAAGCCCGATTTGACCGCAGCAACAGATGAGAAACCCGTTAACGACTTGGAAGTCCCGGAAATCACTGTTGCTGCCCTCAAGACAAAACCGCTTGAGGACTCTCAATCCGACCAGGAAAAGTGAGGAGGAACTTATGAAAAGGGCCATATCAATGAGATTGGCAATCGCGGTAATGGCTTTCTGCCTGCCGCTGATTCCGAACTCAGCATCGGCTCAGCAAGAAAAAGGGAAAGAGGCGGCCACGACAGAGCAGAAACCCGTCGCTGCATACCGTATCGAGTTTACTGTACGAGAGATCGAGGACGGGAAACGATTGAATTCTCGAAACTACATGATGGTTGTTGAAGATGGCTCATGGGGCAGGATTCGAGTCGGTAGCAGAGTACCGATAGTAGGTGGCGAAAAGGGGCTTACATACAACGACGTGGGCATGAACATTGACTGCCGCCCTCGTGGACGAGAAGATAGCGTTGCACTCGACTTCAGGTTGGAATCCTCGGGCGTCGTCGGGCAAGAACAGCCCCGAGCAGCCGATACTAACCCGGTGATTCGACAACAGAGGGGCGATATTACGTCCGTGGTGACACCCGGCAAGCCCACACTTGTCGCCAGCATGGACGATGTTGTAACCAATCGGCGTTATGAAATTGAAGTCACAGCGACAAAGGTGAAGTAGCGGCAAGTCCCCCCCGACCGCGGAGTTCGCCGCACGGGCGTTGAGACGCGCGGGCTACACCTCCTGGGGCACCACGTAGGGGTCGCGGTAGCCGCGGTCGCCGTCACGCAAAAGCTGATTGGCCTCGTCGTCGCCGATCACCGCCTGCTTTTCAGGATCAAAGTTCAGCGCGCGGCCCAGGCGGTAGGAGGCGTTGGCCAGGTGCAAGAGCGCGCAGGAAATATAGCCTTCTTCAACCGGCGCGTTTAGGTCTTCCTTTTTGCGGCTGCGGAGGCAGTCGATGAAGTTCCGCCAGTTGTTGCCTGCGGCCCGAGCGTGAGGTCCGGGTTCCTGCTCCTCGCCCAGCCAGCACTTGTAGGAATCGTATCCGTTCATCGCGAGGTAGCCCTTGGAGCCGTAGAAAATGTTGCCGATGCTGTTCAGCGGTTCCTTGCTCTTGCGTGTCTCGGCAGCGTGGCCCAAGGCGGCCGGCACCTCACCTCCGCCAAATGCCGGCGAGCCGATTTCCGCCTCGTGATTCGAGATCCAGTGGCGGACTTCAAACTCCAGCAAGCGGCGCTTGCCATCCGGCATATCGAACTGGCAGGCGACGCTGAGCGTGTTGGGTGTTTGCTGGTCATCCTCGAACATGAAATGCCCGCCCAGGGCCGAGACTTTGTTCGGGAATTTAACGCCCAGCCCCCAGCGCGCCACGTCGAGCTCGTGGATGCCCTGGTTGCCGATGTCCCCGTTCCCCGTGTCCCAGATCCAATGCCAGTTGTAGTGGAAGCGGTTTTTGGTGAAGGGTTTCATGGGGGCCGGGCCTGTCCAAAGGTCGTAGTGAACGCCCAAGGGCACGGGCTCTTCCGGGGCGTGCCCAATGGTGTCTCGCCACTTGTAGCAAAGCCCGCGGGAGAGATAGACCTCCCCGATCAAGCCCTCGCGCATCTTCTGCATTCCCTCGATGATAGCCTTGTCGGAGCGGCTGTTCGTCCCGTGCTGCACGATGCGGCCATACTTCTGCGCGGCGCGCAGCAGTTGGCGACCTTCCCACCAGTTATGGGAGAGCGGCTTTTCCACATAAACGTCCTTGCCCGCTTGGCACGCCCAGATCGCTTGCAGCGAATGCCAGTGGTTGGGCGTGGCGATGGAGATGGCGTCGATGGATTTGTCCTCCAGCAGCTTGCGCAAGTCGGTGAATCGCGCCGGCCTTTTTATCCCCATCTTCTCGGCCTCCGCCAGTCGTTGGTCCAGGACGTTCTCATCCACATCGCAGAAGGCGGCGAGTTCCACATCCTTCATTTTGCCGTACTCACCCACATGCGACCACCCCTGCCCGTGCAGGCCAACCACGGCCACGCGCACGCGCTCGTTGGCGCCAAACACCCGCTCCGGGTGGGCCAGGAAAGTGATGCCGCCCAGCGCGGCCAGTCCTGCTCCTCTCCGGGCGCTGATCTTTAGGAATTCACGACGATTAATCTCATCAGGCATGGTGACTCCTCCAAGGGGCTTTCGAAGCGAGTATGGATTATAACTCTTTCTGCAACCAGCTTCGCTTGTCGCTCAGACTACCTCGAACGTAGCGGCGCTTCGCGTCGGCAACATTTTCCTTGCGTGGTGCTGGATGTGCCGTTTAACCTGGAAGAGGTGTGAAGTGTCTGCAACTAAGCAGGAGGCAACAAGATGGCAGTGGTAAAGACGGTAGTGACCATGGGTAAAAAGTTTGGAAACACGGCGCGGGTAAAGGAAATTCTAAGCTGGTACGAAAGTGACAGTCCCGGGGTCAAAACGAACATCGCGCGCTTGCTGAACTCCGGCCGGCTGGCGGGAACCGGCAGGTTCGTGATTCTGCCCGTCGACCAGGGCTTTGAGCACGGCCCGGCTCGGAGTTTCGCTGTCAACCCGGCAGGCTACGGTCCCAACTATCACTTCGAGCTGGCTCTGGCGGCAGGCTGCAATGCGCACGCGGCGCCGCTTGGGTCAATCGAGGCTGCCGCGAACCGGCATGCAGGCGAAATCCCTCTCATCCTGAAGATAAACAGCCACGACGTGCTGCACGACGAAAAAGATCCTCTCCCTGCTGTGACGGCAGGGGTGAAGGACGCTCTGCGCCTGGGCTGCGTGGCCATCGGGTTCACGATCTATCCGGGCTCGGCGTACGCTCAGAAGATGTACGAGCAACTTCGCGAAGCCGCTGCTGAGGCGAAGGCCAACGGGTTGGCCGTAGTGGTTTGGTCCTACCCGCGCGGTTCCAGCTTGAGCAAGGAAGGCGAGACCGCTATTGACGTAGCCGCTTACGCGGCGCAGATTGCAGCGCAATTGGGCGCCCACGTCATCAAGGTGAAGCTGCCCAGCGCGTACATCGAGCAGCCGGAAGCCAAGAAAGTTTACGAGAAGGTGGGTGTCCCGGTCGGAACCCTCGCCGAGCGCGTTCGCCACGTTGTCCAGAGCGCCTTTGATGGCCACCGCATCGTGATCTTCTCCGGCGGCGCCAAGAAGGATGATGACGAAGCGGTGTTCGATGAGGTTCGCGCCATCCGCGACGGTGGCGGCTTCGGCTCCATCATCGGCCGCAACTCCTTTCAGCGTCCCAAGGAGCACGCCCTGAAGTTTCTCGACACGATCATGAAGATCTACGCTGGGGAAGTGGCTTAGCGTGGCTTGCGGCATCTTCAATGGGGGCCCGATGCTACTTCCCCAGAAACTTCTCACCTCCGTGCGGCGAGTACTTCGTCAGCGTGGTGTCCAGGGCGCTGGCCGCTGCTGGAGCGGGTACAGTGCCCCTGAAGAGAATATCCTTCGGATCGACCTTGTGACCGTAAAGGCGCTCGTTGGCATCGTTATCCTGTTTCACGACCTGCCCCTCGAGTGAAAGCCCCGCGAAGAGCCCGCGCGAGCGCGAGTAGGTCAACATCTCCGCCTGCAATTGCACGTCAGTGGCCCCTTCCGCCGTTCGGCCCACCGGGCCTCCCGCCACGGAAGCGTCCGCGCCCAGCTTCACCTTGCTTTGCAGCATCTTTTGCGCCCCTCTGGCGTTCATTACCATAACGACGAAGTCAGTAGCCTGCCCGCCCGCTTGAAATCCGAAATTCGCGCCCCCTACAGTAAACATCGAAGGCGCGCCCCAGGCGCCGGTTCCTCCCTGGCGACAGACCACGGCTCCCCGGCCAAAGCTGACACCGACTCCAAACGCCAGCTTCTTTTCGGAAGGAATCACGCCCACGCAAACCGCTTTATTGAGCAGGTCCTGGGGAATTCCTTTGTCCGGCGTTCCCATGATTTCGTCGATCACCTCCGCGGCCTCCTCAAGGCGGTCGGCTTCCCGGCTTTCTTCTTCAGCAGCCAGCGCAGCCCCACTCAGACATACACACAGAAACGCAGCAACTAGGTTTCGCAAATTCAGCCTCCTTTAAGGGGGCAAGCAGAAAGCATAACCACAACCTGGCATGCCCCGCTTTTTGAAGATTGTCGTAAAACAGTTTAGTCCGCTACACTTGGTAATCAGTTAGCCGGTCCTCATGGTTCAGCGGGTTCTTTGGGCTTGCGTCGCGAAGTCGCCTTGTGCTGAGGCCTTCTTGGGGAGCGCTTCGCAGGACCGGGCTTTCGCACCTTCTTCTCGGGAGCCGCTTCCACCGGAGGGGGCGGTTCGCTCGGGGGTGGCGGGGCCTCGAGCGTCTCAATCACAGTGGTTTCTTCCGGACTCTCCACCGCCTCCCAGAGGACGTCGGTTTCCGGTGGTGCGATTTCAGTATCGACTAACACAGCGACTTCGGGAACCGCTTCGGCTGCCACGGGTGTGGGTACGACTTCCGTCGAGGTGGGGAAGATTCTCCAGATTCCTTTGCGATCTCGGTGCAGCCGCAACCAACCTTCGCGTTGCGCTTGGTGGAGAAGGTCGAGCAACCCGTGAAAACCAGCCCGCCGCTCATCAAAACGCCCATCCGCACTGCGCATTGCTTGGCGGACTTGGCGCAGGTAAATGGGACGGGAAGGCGCCTTCTCGATGAGTGATGAAAAGGCTCTCTTCAGCAGAGCAAGCGTCTCCTCAGCGTTCAGGCCCGATTCAGGAGCGCCTTCGGGAGATGGCGATGGAGCCAATTCGGCCGGCGCGGTCGACTCGGGGATCGTCTCGCGGGCGGGTTCCACAGTCTCCGGCGCGAGCTCTTTCGAGCCTTCCGCTTCCACCATCTCGACCAGGTAGCCCCGGTCCGTCTTGCGCGCCTGAACCAGCTTATCTTTCTCGAGTTTCCGAATGAATTCTAAGAATGATCCCGCGCCATAATCCCGCTCCGTGAAAGTGGGATCCAACTGGAGCAGAGTGCTCTTGAGCAGGCCAAGTTGGGGGGCCACTTCCCGCTCCGCGAGGATCTTGAGTGCGCGCTGGATGTTGGGAAGGGCGCTGGGGAGCGGTTTAATTTCGCTCGAGCCCCGGCCCGAGCTCCGCGTCGCCCGTGCCGCGCGTGAACCGTCGCCGCCCGTCGCGGCTCCCAGCAAGTTCTCGTAAGCAATAAATTCGTGACAGTTGCGCTGCAGGATTCCGCTGGTAAATTGGCGGCCCCCCACCACGAAAACCCGCTTGTCGTACTGCTTGAGTTTCTCCACTAGCGCGATGAAGTCGCTGTCGCCCCCCACAATCGCGAAAGCGTTGATGTGGTCGCGAGTGAAGGCCATCTCGAGCGCGTCGAGCGCCAGGTTGATGTCCGCCCCGTTCTTGTCACCGCGGGGTGTAACGTTCCGTTGCACCATTTGCACCGCATGCTGTGTCATCTCGCGGCCGTAATCACCAGCGCGGGACCAGTCACCGTAGGCAGTCTTGCTGACCACTTCGCCCCGTTCTTTGAGCGCTTCAAGGACGACGGAGACGTCGAAATCCTTTCCGAGTGTATCCTTGACTCCGATCTGAATATTGTCGAAGTCGATGAAGATAGCTAGCTTTAGTCTTTCTTCGGCCATGTTTCCTTCTTTCACCGGGCCTGGCGGCTGCGGGTGTTAAGCATTCAGTGGTTTGACGAAATCAACCAATCCCCTCTTATATAATACTCCAGAACGTTGCGCGGTGGGAGTCCAGTAAGCCCCCGGGTCGCGTCAAAGCCCCGAAGGGTAACATCTCAAAGCGCTTCTGAATTCAGGACACTCGCGGGGCTTCAATACTGTCCCGACACGTTCCGGCTTGACAATTTTTGTCTAGAGCACGCGCACAGCATGTCCCCGTCTCGCGGGATTCGTTGCCAGAAGGACAGTAAGTTCTTTATTTTCAAGCCGAGGACGCTGTGCGAAGCGGGGCGGTTCCGGCATAAAACGTGCTATACTCTGTGGCAAGCTGTGAAGTGCTTTGAGGCACCAGCGTTTTCCTCTGCTGTGCCGGGGGGAAGGAATGAGCTCAATGCCTCGCCATGAAGAAGGATTCTCTCTTATAGAACTCCTTATTGTTGTAGCCATCATCTTAATTATTGCTGCTATAGCTATACCGAACCTGATCAGGAGCCGGATAGCTGCTAACCAAGCATCGGCCATCGAGAGCCTACGCGTGCTAGGGACCTCAGAGGTCACTTACGCCGCGATTTACGGGTATGGGTATTCCTCCACCCTCGCCCAACTGGGCGCACCTCCGGCCGGGGCCGTTCCCAGCGCCACCGCCGCCGGCCTGATTGACAGCCTTTTGGTAAGTGGAACCAAGAGTGGCTACACTTTCACCTACGCTCCTACCTTGCTTGATTCCACAGGCCGGTATAACGGGTACACGATTCTGGCCAACCCCACACAAGTCGGCATATCAGGCGTCGATTACTACTACGAAGACGAGACGCATCTCATCCGCATGAATACAACCGCTCCGGCTGGATCCACGGACTCGTATGTCGCGGATTAGTCTGCCGAATCAAGATTTCCACTTCGATTAGACGAACTCAGATTTCGATATTCGCGCTTTCTGGTACTATAAACGTGTTGCGGCTTGGCCGGACACGAGGGAGCGTCGAATGTTTTCCCGCCATAATCGCATGATCGGTGCCTTTTATTTGTGCGTCGACACGCTGCTGGCCTTAATCAGTTTTTGGGTGGCGTGGGAGGTCCGCTCCCATCTCATCCTTCCCCGGCCGCTTTATTCGCTTGCTAATTATCGCTGGATTGTTCCTCTATCGGTGGGGATTTGGATCGCCGTGGGCCTGCTGGCAGGGATTTACCGCGAGATCAAGGAAGAAGATTTGCGTCGCGCTTTCGCGGACCCTCTCAAGGTTGGGCTCATAGCGACGGTGCTGCTTTTTGCCGCCACCTTCGCGACTAAATTTCAGTATCTCAGTCGCTTGCTGCTGGTGCTATACGCAGCTACGGACCTGGTGGCCATGACGCTTTTCCGGCTCGTGGCACGGCGCTTCGCCGGACCTTTGCGGCGAAGTCTGGCGGGGCTGCGCAGTTTCCTGCTCGTCGGGGAAGGGCCGGAGGTGATTGAAGTTGCGCGCACCATCGAAGCCCATGCAACTCACGGCATGCGGCTTTTGGGATTTGTTCGAACCGGCTCTGCCCCCCCTTTCTTGCTTGACCAGTCCCCCTTGCGGGGTTCTTATCCTGTCTTCGACTTGCCTCAGCTTCAGGAACTCCTCCGCAAGCACGTCATTGACGAAGTGATTTTTGCCATATCCAAAGACGATTTGGAAAGGTTGGAGGAGTCCTTTCTGGCCTGTGAAGTGGAAGGGGTGAAAACGCGGGTGCTTCTCACCTTTTTCCCTCATGTGATCTCCAGAGTTTATTTGGAACGCCTGGGCGAGAAACCGCTGCTCACCTTCGCCACCACGCCCGAAAACGAATACCTGCTCCTATTGAAACGCGCCCTGGATTTTGTAATGGCGGTTGCCCTGCTCGTGCTCCTGTCCCCTCTGATGGCCCTGTTGGCCTTGCTCATCCGCTTGACCTCTCAGGGTCCGGTCCTTTACCGGCAGACGCGCTGCGGGCTGGGCGGCAGAAAGTTCACCCTTTATAAATTCCGTTCCATGCGTCCGGATGCCGACCTGCGCCGCGAGGAACTGGAAGCTCTGAATGAAGTGGATGGGCCGGTTTTCAAAATCACCTATGACCCCCGTTGCACGCCCATGGGGCGCCTCATGCGCAAATTCAGCCTCGATGAACTCCCGCAGTTGCTCAACATCGTCAAGGGCGATATGTCTTTTGTAGGTCCGAGGCCGCCCTTGCCGGAGGAAGTGGAGAAGTACGAGCGCTGGCAACGCCGTCGCCTGCGCATGCCTCCCGGCCTGACCTGCCTGTGGGCGCTCGAAGGCCGCAGCCGCCTCAGTTTCCGCCGTTGGATGGAGCTCGACCTCGATTACATCGACCACTGGTCGCTGGCACTCGATTGGAAAATTCTGCTCAAAACCGTTCCCATAGTCCTGCTGGGCCGAGGCGCCAGCTAGCTGGATGAAGTCAGAAGCCAGGAGAAGAGTAAGGAGCAGAATTATGAATAGTGAATTCTGAATAGTGAATTGCGCATGCAGAACTTGCTTGGTGCGCCGCGCCCAGGGCTCCTGACCGTTGCACCGCTTCAATTCACCATTCAGAATTCACTATTCAGAATTGCCTGGCCCCGTTTTTCGACCGACCCGCCGTGGCGGGACTACGGACAACTGACAACGGGCGGCGGACCATGTCTGGACCAATGAAACGATACCCCTGGGCACGCTTCGGCAGGCCCGCAGAATACGGCTCTTATGGCGTTACCAAGCGCCTGGAAAAAATCGATCAAGCCCTTTCCTTGGCGGGGATGCGGCTGCTGGACCTGGGGTGCGGAAACGGAAGCTATACCGTCGGGCTTTCGCGGCGAGCCGCCTGGACCTGCGGCTTAGACGTGCAGTTCAATCTCTTGAAATCGGTCCCCGCCAGCATTCCTCGCGTCCAGGGAGCTGGCGAGAGTCTTCCCTTCAAGAACCAGAGCTTTGATTGCATAACCATGATTGAAGTCCTCGAACACACCCATTCAGACACCAGCGTTTTGGACGAATGCCATCGCGTGCTGAGGAGCGGTGGGAAATTGGTGCTGTTTGTCCCCAACAGGCTTTATCCCCTCGAATCCCATCCAAGTCACCTCGCCGGGCTAACCCTGGGCACGAACGTTCCTTTCGTGTCATGGTTGCCTGGCGCCCTTCACGCCCGAATTTCCTCCGCGAAGATTTATAGCCGCCGAAGGATCATAGGTATGGCTCGCGCGGCTGGCTTCGAAGTGTGCAAGGTTGGATACATCTTTCCCCCGCTGGATTCTTTCCCCTTGCCTCTCAAGGATACCTACCGGCGGTTTGCCCGGCGACTCGAAGACACACCCTTGCGCAATTTCGGGGTCTCAATCTTCTTGGTTCTAACCAGGCGGTGAGCCGAGAGCGCAAAGCACGAAACCCAGAGCAGAAAGTAGGGACCAGATGTTCTTCATTCTGACTCCTGAATCCTGACTTCTGACTCCTGCTCTTTCCCTGCCCGCTTCAGCTCATTCATTCAACGTGCGCACGATCCGTTCGACGAGGTTTCGGTCCGCCACTTGGTATTGGTCCTCCGGCGGGTAGAGAGCGCCTCCAAAAGTCACGAAGGGCCGACCCCGAACGGAGGTATCAGATTGAGTCTTGAAGGCAGTGAGATGGACCTGTTTGCAGCCCGTCGACTCCACGACTTGGCGGAGGCTGAGGGGCTTTATGCCCCCGCCAGGGAGTATTTCGATGCGCGCGCCAGCATATTCAATCAGCCGCTTGATGAGCTGTGCGCCCTCCGGAACGGTGTCTTCCTGGCCGCTTGTCAGGACGCGAGTAAACCCCAGCTCGACCAATTGGTCCAGAGAGCGAAAAGGGTCGGGGGTGACATCGAAAGCGCGATGGAAGACAGCCTGCCGATCACCGATGAGTTTCCGCAGGCGTTTACACCGTTCCTCGTCGATGCCGCCGTCGGCATTCAGTATCCCGAACACCATCCCCTCGGCGCCCTGCTCGGCAGCAAGCACGGCATCGCGTTCCATGACCGCCATTTCCGACTTCGTATAGCAGAATCCTCCTCCACGCGGTCGAATCATAACCATGATGGGGATCTTTAGCCGGGCTTTCGCTTCGATAATCGTACCGAGCGAGGGCGTCAATCCTCCCAGGAACAGCGCCGAGCAGAGTTCGACGCGGTCTGCTCCGCCTCGTTCCGCTTCCAGCGCATCCTCGAGCGAGGCGCAGCAAATCTCCACTAGAATCCTCTGTATTGCCATTTGACTCCTTCCGCCCTCACTGCCCACCCCTTCCTTCCCCTCTGCCGGGGTGAAGCGTCACGTAACTCTCGCGATCTCGAGGTGATTTTGCGCCACAAAAGCCAGAGCCTCCTCGAAGTGGAAAACCCCATCGCGGCATCCCAAGGCTCGCGTGCAGGAGGCGCCCACAGCACTTGCAAAGCGCAGCGAGTCTTCGAGTGACCAACCCTCGAGCATCCCAACCAGGAAGCCCGCGTCAAAAGCGTCTCCACTTCCCGATTGGTCAATGGAGTCAACGCTGAAAGCGCCGGCGCGCAGCTTCTCGCTCCCCCGCCAGGCCAGCGCTCCTGCACTACCCTGAGTAATCACGATGGTTCCGTCAGGGTTGAAGCGGGCCAAGATTTCTGCCTGCTCGAGCGGGTCACTACGACCCGTCAAGGCCTGGGCCTCGTCTTTATTGGGCAGGAACAGATCTGTATAAAGAAGAGCCTGCCGGATATCTTCTAAGGGCGATGGAGACCCGGCAGGAATCACGACATCCAGAGCGGTAATCAACCTGCGCAGCTTGGCCTTCCGGAACAGTTCCACGAGATGTTCCGGTCGAAAAGCCGGCATGGCGAGGTACCCTCCCACGTAGAGTGCGCGTGCGCCATCAAGAGCACGTGCGTCAATGTCGCTGATCGAAAAATCGGCGTTGGCGCCAAGACAGGTGAAGTAGCGGCGGTCCTGGCCCCGGACGTTCACAATGAAAGTGCAAGATGTGGGATGAGTCTGGCTGCGTCGAATGAAAGAAGTGGCAATGCCCAATCGTCTCAAATCTTGCAGAACAAACTCCCCGAAAAGATCATTGCCGACTTTGCCGAGCACACTCGCGCTGCGGCCCAGACGCCCCAAATCAACCGCGGTGTTGGCAGCACATCCTCCGACACCAAGCTGATAGCGGTCGAGGAGTGCCAGTTCGCCGGCGGCTGGAAGGGAAGCGATGGGGTTCCCGCAGATGTCGGCGACTAAGATTCCCACACAAACCACATCCGCCATTTTGCAATGACCTCCTCTTTTCCAGGTCTGCCCCTAAAAAGCATCAGGTGTCATTCTGAGTCCGTCGGCCTAGGCCGAACGAAGAATCTCCGCAGTTTGTTTGAACGGCTAGCCACTGGAGCCGCCTTTGCAGATGCAACTGAATCGGTGCGGGCTTGACGCTGAATCGTCGGTGGGAACGATGCACCCACCCACAGGGTCCGGAAGTTCAACCGTCTGGGTTCTGCTGGCGGGCTTCTCATTGAGAACCGCCTTCAATTTAGAAGTCTTGAGAAGGACCTTGTACGCAGTGTATTCAGCCTCATTAAGCTTTCCTTGCACCTGCACTTGCTCAGGCCCGTCAGGGCCGATAGATTGTGGCCCACGGCGACAGCCGTGGGAAACAGAAGCGGTCTCACTTGATTTCTCAGCCCCGCCAGGGGCGAAAGACCCCTTTCGTCAAGCCACAAAGCGCGGATCAAATTCCACTCCATGAGAACTGCCCTCAATTTCGAGCTTTCGAGCCGCTCCTTGTACGCAGTGTTTTCAGCCTTGTTAAGCTTCCCTTGCACCTGCGCTTGCTCAGGCCCGTCAGGGCCGATAGATTGTGGCCCACGGCGACAGCCGTGGGAAACAGAAGCGGTCTCACTTGGTTTCTCAGCCCCGGCAGGGGCGAAAGACCCCTCTTGTCAAACCACAAAGCGCGGATCAAATTCCACTCCATGTTTCTTGAGCAGCGCCACCACCTCTTCCTGATACGTCACCTTGCGGTGATGCTCTTCCTGATGTGAAATGTACGCCTTAACTTCGCTCAGCTTGGACTGGCTGACACTGAACGCCGTATACCCTGTCTGCCATGAAAACGCCCGACTCTGCCAGCGCTCGTTGGCCCACTTCGATGAGTTAGCCTTGATCTTCTCCATCGAGTCTGCAAGGGAAAGGCTGGCGGCAAGAACAAAGAGCAAATGGACGTGGTCATTGGGGCCGTTCATCAGCACGGGCTTGCACCTAAGGTTAGTGATGATACCTCCCATGTACGCGTAGAGCTCGGATTTGATCTCGGTACGAATAAGCGGCTGGCGATCCTTTGTGCTGAACAGGGCGTGGGTCAGGAGATTCGTGTAAGTGTGAGCCATTTCTGTCGCCCCTCCCGGGGCTCGTTTCTTGTTCTGCTTCTTTTTCCCATGGCTGTCGCCATGGGCCACATTCCGCCGCCGCTACGCGGCTTGCCTTCGGTGGATTATTTCTTAAATCCGCCTCCAACGCAACATTCCATCTTCGCCTTTCCTAAGTCGCTGGCCAAGGGCCAGTTGACCACCGCTTACGGCCGCCGCCCAAAGTGAGTAAGGGTGGCGCTCCCCCCTCGGTTGAATCTTGCCCATTTTCAAAAACCCCACTCACAGCTTCGATGCGTGTACCATTCGGCGCACGTCGGTATTCAGACCTGCGAGCGCTCCCTCGATCTCATAAAGCGCGTCGTGCTCAGCGTCGTTAGAGTTCCCCGCCAAAGCTACGTGCGCCCTGGTCTTCAGTTGCAAAAGTTGAGCCACCACCGGGTCATCCTGCGTCTTTTTCTTTGGCTTATTCACACGCCTCCTTTGCTTCACGTCGCTTAACCCCGACCGGAGAGCCCTATCAGAATTGGTGCGCGACACGCGGTGGCCGCTAGCACGCTTCGCCAATGGTTTGGTGTTCACACCGTTGCTGCCCAAGATATTTGGATGAGCTTCTGTTCGACTCTGCTAAAAACTAGCTTTCCATTCAGTGGGTCTTGGTACAACTCGTGAAACGGATTTTCCCTAAAGTTTTTTACGACAAAGAGAAAAAATCTATTCTTCAGTATTGAAGCAGCAGAATATTCCTTACTGGTTAGGGCAATACTGCCGCTCGCCTCACTTAAGCCCTTTACCTCTATTCCGTAAAAAGTGCTCGCTGAAAAGAGCCTGAAATCAAAACCGCAACCAAGCCGGGTCGTGTCTTCCAACTCAAATTCTCGGAAGAGACTGATCTCTTTGTACCTTGCTTTGAAGTATTGTTCAGCCGCTTGCCCCGTGATCAGTCGTTTCGCGAAGGAGCGGTCTTCCCCCTCTTTCCTATCAACCTCTTCCATCAACACGTCAACATCGTGCTCCTTGTAGATAATTTGCTTTAGCAGCTTCGTGAGGTTCTCCAGACTTAGATCACCGAAGGCGCTGTAAATGGCTTTACAATAATCTCGTGTCGGTCTCTTATGCCAGCCCTTCCTCCTATTCGGAAATAAGGGGTCAAATTCATCTCTGTAGTTTTTTACCGATGCCGGCCGAACTCCCAACGCTGACCCGATCACATTGAATGCCTCAATAAAATTATCAAAACCGAGCCGCCGCAAACCCTCAGAGTCAAATTTTGAAAGATATAGTCCGGCCACTATCGCTTTTTCTCGCAAAGACAGTGGTTTCATAATCCTATTTGGCAAAGTAGGCTATTGGGCGTCTTGAATCGAAAACCGCCATTTCGGAGAGCCCGTATCAAGACCATTTCCGGCTGCGTATCCCGGCTGTGCACACGCCGCATGATTTCCGATACCTCCTCCGCCGTCCGTGCCTTGCTCTCCTTATTGAGAACGACCCGAGGTGATGACATCGATATGCGCCTGAAATCCCAGCCGTGCGCTTCAGTGAATACAATCATGTATCGTCCCGTTGCATCGGTCAAGCCCTTTGAATTCCCCCTCGACGACCACGGCGCTATATCCTCCCAGTGTGTCGCGGCTGCGTCACCCGTTTCCTCCCGATCGGTTCTTTCTCCTCATGGTGCATTGGCTCAAGCGGCGCAGGTTCCCACTCCCTGGCGACGATCGGGCGTGAATGAATATTCCGGCATGAGCGCGGCGGAACCCACGCACCGCAGCGGAGGTCTTGACAAATGCGCCGCTCTAAGGTAGGCTACGAACATGGACCTTGACGAAGAGGCCGTCTGGAGCTTGCGAGATTGCACACGCCACCGGCCCTGCGAAGCCAGGGAGGTAGGACTGATTCTCCTCAGCAAAGACCCTCGGCTGGTCGGGGCGATGGCAATACGGGAGACAGAGTGCTCCAGCAAAGCTGCGCGAAATGTTCCAGAGATGAGCAGGAAGTTCACAAAAGATGTTAAAAATAACGGAACGAACCAAAGAAGTCCTTTAGAATCAACACAAATGCCAAAAAAACGAACCCAAAAAGCGCGCAAAAGAGGCCGAAAAACGTGCCAAGGGTACGCCAAAAAGCACAAACGAAGCGAAAAAGTGACCCCAGAGGGCCAAATTCTGGAAGCAATGAAAAAGGACCAGCGACAGTCCGCTGAGGAGGTGAAGAGATTGCCGCAGCGAAGGAAAAGGCATCATAGGGCACAGCGCGGCGGAGCCGGCAGGCTGAGCGGTAGACGCTGGCTGCAAGTCGCGGTGATGCTGCTCCTGGCTCTTGCCAACTTGGCCGTGCCCGGATTGGCCTGGGGCGAGCGCGCGCACAAGTTGATCAATGCTGCCGCGGTTGAGAATCTGCCCGAGCCGCTTCGCTCCTATTTCCTGGCGCGCAAAGAATACCTGGTCGAGCACGCCATGGATCCTGACCTCCTGGCGTCCGATGATGCCTCGGAACGCCCGCATCATTACACCGACCTTGACGCCGATGACTCTTTCCCGTTTCTCAACCTCCAGCGGCAATTCGTAGAGAAAAGGGCAGGGCCCGCGCCCTGGCAGCTCCCGCATGGAGATTCGATTTGGCAGATTGAGCGCTTCACGCTGCGACTGGCCGATTCCCTTCAGCGCCGGCGTTGGGCGGATGCGGACCGCGACGCGATTTTCGCCGCGCATTACGCCGCCGATCTCACCCAGCCGCTCCACACAGTCAAGAACTACGACGGCCAATTGACCGGCCAAAATGGTGTTCACGCTCGCTTCGAGACCGAGCTGGTAAATGCGCTCGCGGATGGATGGCGACTCCGGCCCCGGCCTGCGGTCTTCGAACCGGACCTGCGCGCGCGCATCTTCCGAGAGATGACGGCAAGCTTCTCCTCCAGCAATGTGGTGTTCGAATCCGATCGCATCGCGGTTTCAGGCCGGAACTACCTCGATCCCCAGTACTATGCGACGTTCTATAAACTTGCGGGGCCGCTGGCAGAGAAGCGGCTGGAAGCCGGGGCTTCCTTCGTCAGCAGTCTCTGGTATACTGCCTGGGTTCGTGCGGGGAAGCCCGTGCTCCCAGAGGGGCCTGCCCGTGTGAAAGCGATTGGAGAGGCGCCTGCTGCTTCGCGGATTTTCCGCCCTGCACGGTGAAGCGCGGAGGCGTCCGGACTTTTGCCAGGGTCTCGAGATGAGGCGAAGGCAGATACTCGTGGCTGTGATTGTTCTGGTAGTTTTCTGCCTGGGAGTTTTCGTGGGTCGCCGCGCCGGCCGCTCTCCCTCCACCCCATCTTCCTTTGCTTCGCGTTCTTCTTCCCCAGGAGAGATGGCAGGATGCGTGGACTTCCACGACGCCGCTCCCCACGCGGGCGAGACAGGCTGCGTTTCCGGACGCGTGGTGAGGGTTTTCACCTCGCGGGGCGGCAATACTTTTCTTGACTTTTGCGAGGACTATCGCGAATGTCCATTCACCAGCGTGATTTTTTCCCCCGACAAGAACAAGTTTGGAGATCTCGCATCCCTGGCAGGGAGGCAAATTGAAATCCGCGGGCCCATTACTGTGTACCAGGGAAGACCCGAAATCATTATCCGTGATCCGAAGCAGATTCGATTGGCGCCCTGACGCTTCCCAAAGCCTGGAATCTGCCGGATTGAAAGGCCCTATGCGTTGCAGCGCGGGAGTTATTTTGGTTCTGGCAGGTTGGCTTTCTTTCCAAAGTGGCTTGCAGCCTGCGCGGGCGTCCGCGATGCCGCAGCAGACCGCCTTACCGGCCGCAACTCAACCCTTGCCGGGAGTCGCCGAGGCGGTAAACAAGGGCTTTGACCTGCTCTCACAAAATGACGCGGCGGGCGCAGAAGCCGCGTTTCGCAAGGCCATCGACCTGCAACCGGAACTCGAGATGGCGCACCGCGGCCTGGGATTGGCTCTGCGGGCGCGCGGCCAGGATGAGGCTGCATTGCGCGAACTGCAAGTGGCCACGCGCCTCGACCCTTCAGACGCGGATGCGCATTATGCGCTGGCCATGACCGCCTGGGCCTTGAACAACCAGTCTTCAGCTTCGCAGCGCGCCAGGGGGGCGCCGCTCCAGGACTATGGCGCGCTGGCCGCCGGGGAGTTTAGAAAGCTGGCGGCGCTCAGGCCCCAAGATGCCTCGGTTCGGCAAATCCTGACCGCGATCGACTTGGAGAGAGGGCGAAAAGAGGACGCTCTGAGTGAGGCGCAAGAGGCTGTCCGATTGGCGCCGGATCATTCCGGAGCGCACGTGGCCCTCGGCCGGGCCTACTTCGCCGGAGCAGAAGAAGAAAAGGCCGCGGCAGAATACGAAAAAGCATTGAAGCTCAACCCAAAGGAAGGCGAAGCGTATCTCGCGCTCGGCCAGATCCGATTCTTCCAGCGGCGATACGCGCAGGCGGCAGAGAATTTCCAGCAATCCATCCAAATCTCTCCTAACCTCGCCCCGGCGTATGCGGGCATGGCGCAGATTTTCATTCAACAGGGTCGTTCCGCTGAGGCGCGCAACATGCTGGAAAAAGTCGTGGCGCTGGATCCGCAAGACTGGCAGAGCCAGTATCAGCTTGCGGTATTGCTGAATGAGGCCGGCGAAGCCGGGAGCGCGACGGACTTGCTGGAGAAAGTCACGCGCCTGCACCCGGATTTTCTGCCCGCACAAGAGCAGTTGGTCATGGGACTGGTGCGTCGAGGGGATTTGAAGCAAGCCAGTGCCAAGGCAAGTGCGCTGATCGCAGAGCAGCCTCAGGCGGCCGAGGGGCACCGCCTGCTGGCGCTCATCCTCCGGAAACAGCATGACCTCGAGGGGGCGCTTGCGGAAGCCGCTCTGGCGCTGGGCCCCGAACCGGACTCCGCCTCCATGTTGGCGCTTCAGGCGATCTCCCTGTGGCAGCTCAAGCGCAAGAAGGATGCCCTGGCCGCTTTCCGCCAGGCTGCGAAGGTGGAGCCCAAGGTGGGGACGGCAGAGGTTTTTTGCCGCTTGGTGCTGTGCGACGCGCCGGATATCGGCACAGTGAGTGATTTCCTGCACCGTAACCGTTGGGTGCTTGCCCCCACGCCCGAGCCCTAGCCGGGGGCTGGGGAAATTTGGACCTCACATCGAAGGCGGTTTTTCATGCCTCTCTATATTGTCGAACAGTTGGTGGGCGGAATAATCCTGCTCGGCTTGCGCGGACGTATCACTCTGGGGCGCGAGACCGAGACTTTTCGCCATAAGATCACACAACTGATCGATGCCGGCTACAAGCGTCTCATCCTCGACCTCGGGGCGATCACCTATATCGACAGTGTGGGCCTTTCTATCTTGGTAGCGAGTTTCGCCTCCGTGCGCAAGCAAGGGGGAGATCTGAAGCTCGTGGGCTTGCCCCACGGCGTGCATCAATTGCTGCAAACCACGCGTCTCGTTACCGTCTTCGAGATTCACAACAGCCTGGAATCCGCCCTGCAAGCGTTCGATCGCGAAGCAGTCTGAGGAACAGTGCTGAGCGCAGAAGGCTAGTCACCTAGCCGCGCCGGCGAGATAGCTGGCAGGGGGCTGAGACACCGCCGCTTGGCCTTTGACAAGGCGCTTGCGTGTTGGTACAGTTGCGCCAATGCGTACGTGAGGTGACTTTACGCGCAGGCTGGCTTATTCTTTTTCGACCCGGCGCGAAGATCCCCATACGCTGTCCGAGGTGGCCATGCAAGGGACTATCAAGCGAATTATCCGTGACCGTGGGTTCGGGTTTATCCGCACTGCTGAGGGCCAGGAGGTTTTCTTCCACCGCAGCAGCCTTCAGGGTCTTAACTTCGACGTTTTGAAGGAGGGCGATAGCGTCGAACTCGAAGTGGAGAGAGGGGATAAAGGACCCCGAGCTACGAACGTGCGTCCGAGCGAGGCCTAGCGCTGCCGGAGGTTGCAAGACTCCCCCAGCAATCGCGTTCTTTTGGAGCAGGGGGTGGAAGTGCGCGAAATCAGCGCAGAACTCCGCCCCAAGTTCCGCCGAGGCAGTCCTCGCGGGGGTGTGTGTGCGGGAAGCCGTTTCGTGTTCCTCTTCCGCAACCTCAGCGATTGAATCTTGGTGAGCCTTTGAAGTGATGCGCAGTACGTTCAACGGTCCTGGCGTCCACCCGGAGCTATGGCGTCGTCGATCTCTTGCATCTCTCCGGAGCTGGTCTCTAGAAATGAATCCCTGAGCTTTTTCAGAGGTTCCGTGTTGCCGTCAGGCCGGGTCAACAGAACCGATTGGTCATCAACGCCGTTTTCTTTGTTGTCGGTCCGATTTTCCGCGCCCAGCGAGCCTGGCGCCGGGCCGCACGCCGCAATGGCCGCGAACAACTCCTGGCTTCTGATGGGCTTCGACACGTAGTTGTCCATGCCGGCGGCCAAGCATCGCTCCCGGTCACCGGCCATAGCGTGGGCCGTCATAGCAACGATGGGCACATGCGTGCCGGTGGCTTTCTCCTTTTCCCGGATCACTGTAGTGGCCTCAAACCCGTCCATTTCGGGCATCTGAACATCCATCAGAATCAGGTCAAAGGTTTGCTTTTCGAGCGCGGCTAACACCTCGCGTCCACTGCCCACCAATACGACGTCATAGCCCCGCTTCTGAAGCAGCCGTAAAGCAAAGTATTGGTTGACCCGGTTGTCTTCTGCGAGCAGGATTCGAAGCCCTGTTTGTGGCCGTTGATCCTCGCGCGAGCTCTCACACCACGCCAACTCCTGCGGGGGTGCCTCCTGATCCTTCAGGCTGATCACGCCCAGCAAGGCATCGCGCAGTTCGTTAGCCCTGATAGGCTTGACGAGGTATGCCGCGACGCCTAATTCCCGGCGGCGAGCGGCGCCCAGACGCTCACCCGTCGAGGTCAGCATCATAATCATCGGACGGGAAAATTCCGGATGGCGCTGGATGTGCTCCACCAAAGCGAAGCCATCCATACCCGTCATCTGTGCGTCAATCATAATAACAGAGAACGGCTCCCCGGCTTCCGCCGTCCGCTTCATGGCCGACAAAGCGGCTTCGCCGCTCTCCGCAGATGTCGGGTTGCAGCCCCAGCGGCGCAGCCGTTCCGCGAGAATCAACCGGCTCGTAGCATTATCGTCGACCACAAGCACGCGGAGGCCTTGCAGGCAGGCGGCAGACGGCAAGGGCAACTCTGCCTTGGGGCTTTTCGCCAAACCGAATCGCGCGGTGAAGTGGAACTCGCTACCTTTGCCCTCTTCGCTTTCCACCCAGATCCGGCCACCCATCATCTTGACTAATTGTGATGAGATGGCGAGGCCCAGGCCTGTCCCCCCAAACCTACGCGTGGCGGAACTATCCGCTTGAGTGAAGGCTTCGAAAATGAGGGCTTGCTTCTCCTTGGGGACCCCAACGCCCGTATCAGCTACAACGAAGTGCAACGTCACATGGGTTTCCTCACGGGACGCCTCCTCGACACTGGCTAGCACCTCGCCATGCTCAGTAAACTTGATGGCGTTGCCGATCAAATTGACCATGATTTGGCGCAGGCGGGCGGGATCCCCCGTCACATAGACGGGGATGCCTGGCGGGATCCGATTGATCAGCTCCAATCCTTTCTGGTGCGCCGGCACCGCAAGAGACTTGAGAGTGTCATCCAGACAGTTTTCTAGGTTGAAGACGATCTGGTCCAGATCGAGTTTCCTGGCTTCGATCTTGGAAAAGTCGAGAATATCGTTAATGACCCCCATCAGCGACTCGGCGGAAAGCTTGACCCAATTGATGTACTCGCGCTGCTCCTGAGTGAGCTCGGTGTCCAGCGCGAGTTCCGCCATACCGATCACTCCATTCATGGGAGTCCGGATCTCGTGGCTCATGTTGGCCAAGAACTCGCTTTTGGCGCGGTTGGCGGCTTCAGCCATCGCCTTCGCGGCCTCAAGCTGCGCGGTACGCTCGGCCACTCTCCGCTCCAAATCATTGTTAAGCCTCCGGATTTCCTCCTCCGCCCGACGTCGCGCCGTCACGTCGCGGGAGTTCATGACCACCCCACCAATAGCAGGATCGTGCAGCAGGTTGCGGATTTGTGATTCCAGGATGCCCCAGGTGCCGTCTTTCCGCAGAAAGTGTAGCTCGAGCCTGAAGGCGGCGGTTCCCTCCTGCGAAGCTGCACTGAGCAAGGCTGGCACGTCGTCGGGATGGATAAACTCGGAGACCGGTCGGCCCTCCAGTTCCTGGGGTTCACGGCCCAGAATCCTCGCCGCGGAGGGGCTCGCGTGCAGCACGGCGCCTTGGGGCGTAATCACCGTGATGAGGTCGGTGGCGTTCTCGGTCAGCGAGCGGAAACGGGCCTCGCGGCGCTGCAGCGTCTTGTAGAGGTTGAGCAACTGCGCCGACGTGTCGTTGAAGACGCGCCCCAGGTCGGCCAGTTCGTCGTTGCCCGTGACCTCTACCTGGTGATCGAACTCGCCACGTGCCTGCGCCCGTGAGGCCTCGACCAAGCGGGCAAGCGGCTGCGCAATGCGGCGGGTAACCGAGAAGCCCAGCGTGGTCGCGGCAGCCATGGTTGCGAGGGCTGTCAGGATCAGCGTCAGGATAGCCTGGCGCACCAAGCGGTGCATGTTCTCGATCATCTGAGTGCGTTCGGCGTTGACTTCCGTGTCAACCTGAGCGACCACGCTACTGGTAATCTGGTCGATCGCCAGCACCTGCTTATCAAAGCGAAGCTGCAGCGCCTGCCAGTCACCGGCCCTCGCCAATGCCGACATGATATCGGTCTGGGTGGCGAGCGAGATGCTGGCACTCGAGAGCGTGTCCGCCAAAAGCGCATGCCGCTGTGCATCGGCAGGGTTCGATTGCAGTGCGTTCTTTGCCTGTTCGGCGGCAGCCAGGACCGACTTCCGGAGCGGTCCGGCCACCGTAAGAAACTGGTCGGCCGATTGCGAGCCCACGACATCGTGGAGGCACTCGAAAAAGTTCAGCACGCTCGTATGGACGCGCAATGCCGCGAGCGCTTCCACGTCGATTTCGGACATGCGCTGAGCTTTGGTTCGGAGGCTGTTGAATTGCCAAAGGGCAACCGCCACACCCAAGAGCATCAGAAACACCACGAGTGCATACGACAGTGTTAGCCGGGCACGGATACTGAGACGTTCAATGTACATCCGAAGCACCTACCGACAATACAGGCCAAAAGCGCGCACCCCTAAGGGCGAAAGGCAGCGCAAATCCAAGGGGATCCAGGATCAGGGGAACTTCCCGGGGCGCGAGCAGTTCTTGTGCTCTCACAGGCACATTCCACCTATGCGGGATACCCCACGGAGTGAGGGGGGAACGCTCTCGGGACAGCTCACCGTAAGAGTCCCGGCTGTTGCGAGCGGGACACGCGGACCACTGCTTCCGGGGGCCCGCTGGCCGATGCCAGTAGTCCCATGAAGGCTTGGCAATCATGGCTGCAATGACCCCGCCGGGATGGGCGCCGCTCCTGCCGATTTCCGAATTCTGAATCCGGTCAGCTCGGCTAGAGTCTTCTCGAGGCCGGCCATCGCGTCGGGTGCACTCTTCTCTCCCGTTAGAACCGAATGCACTGCCTGTGCGTAGGCATCGGAAACAGCCGCATACGACTTCCCTGTAACCAATGAGGGTCGTGCCACGATTATGCGGGGCAAGGCATCCTTCAGCCAGCGATAATAGGGATTCGCTCGAAGCACTTCCGGATCATCGTATAAGTCCAGCCTGACAGGTGTCCATCCCAACTCCCGCGTAAACCGTAACTGCGCCTCGCGCCTGGTCAGATACAGCACGAACTCAGC
>Ga0326728_10008042_pt1 | contig 26547 bp, 14 predicted proteins | sample MB3enrmetagenome_FD_207602 | JGI IMG/M metagenome (GOLD analysis project Ga0326728, IMG submission 207602) | Lab enriched peat soil microbial communities from McLean, Ithaca, NY, United States - MB31MN | ecosystem: Environmental > Terrestrial > Soil > Wetlands > Peat | place: USA: New York... | reverse complement strand
GATCTCTTTGAAGGCTATGGGTTGCAAGTGGTATCGGGACATCAGAGTTGGCCGATGGCTGAATACACGCTAGTAGATCCGGCGCTTGCGATCCTGTCCCAGGTGGGTCGGTGGATGTATGTTGCAACGCTCGGCATCGCGCTGCTGGGCTTGGCGGCGGTTGCGATGAGACGTCTGGGAGATGGCCTGCGCAGAAGCTATGCGCTCGTATTTCTCTCAACGGCGATCGCATTGTTCGCGACATGCGACCTGACCCTGGGAGTGGCTCGTTTGGATTCGATGGTGCCGAGTGTACTGAATTTTGTCGTACTCGGAATGATTTGGGTCCTGCCGATTGGGATTTGGGTTTGGCGAGCGCAAGCCGACAGCGGACACTGGGATCGGACCCGGATTGCGGTAATGATTCTTTATATGCCGGTCGTGTTTGCAGGACTGGCGCTCGTTCCCCTCGCACTCATTCTGGTGCCCGCCTACGCATTTTTCCTGCTTGGTTCGGTGTTTTTGGCATGGGGCTTCACGCAAAGCCGTCGGGAGGTGGCGTAAGCAGTTCAGGGTCAGACATCTGTAACAGAATCGCTAGTTTGCCGCGCCGGTTGACTCCGTCACGCTCCGTGGCCCGCGCGGGTTCGGTGAATGAAGCATGGGAACATTTGTGAAAGCTTAAGGTGAGATCGCATGAGTATCAGCCTTGGTTTGGATGTAGGAGCAGTCAGCGTGAAGCTGGCGGCTTTGGGCGCGCCTGAAGACTATCCCGCGCTCGCCCACCTGGCCGAGGCCTCCTCGTCATTCTTTCTTCCGAAGCTGCCCCGCAGCAATGGGTTTTCTGGCTGTTGCGTTGCACTCTCCACTTACCGGCGACTACAGGGCAATCCGCGGGAAGCTGCCTCGGACCTGTTGCGGGAGTTCTGCGAACTTGTACCGGAAGAAGCGATCGCGGGCATTCGCCTTACCGGGTCGGGTGGGCGAACTGTGGCTCATGTCCTCAACGCCGAATTTGAAAACGAATTTCGTGCGCTGGCTCGGAGCATGCATGCGTTTTACCCGCAGGTGCGAAGCGTGTTTGAGATGGGCGGGGAAACTTCGAAATATGTCCGGCTCAGCCCAACGGATGGCGCAGACCATCTCGGTATTCTGGACTACCAATGCAGCACGGAGTGCGCTGCCGGGACGGGGTCTTTTATTGATCAACAGGCTTCGCGACTGCTTTATGAGGTAGAGGATGTGGGCGCGGCCGCCCGCGGCGCCAGTTGTGCCGCCCGGGTGGCGGGCCGCTGTTCGGTGTTTGCCAAGACGGACATGATCCACGCCCAGCAGAAGGGATACGCCAGGGACCAGATACTGCGCGGGCTGTGCGAGGCGGTGGCACGAAATTTCAAGTCCAGCATCGTCAAGGGCCGGCAGGTAGTCTCACCCGTGGCATTTATCGGTGGCGTGGCGCTGAACGCTGGAGTGCGCGAAGCGCTCCGGGAAGCATTCAAGCTGCCGAAATCAGATTTTCTGGTTCCGGAAACGCACTGCTGGATGACTGCGCTGGGCGCGAGCATTCTCGCGACGGAAGGAAATGGCCACGGCACCTCGGGCACATTGCGCCGCGTGCGGGCGGGGAGCGCAATCGCGGAAGAGTTTCCCACCAGCGAAGCACTGACCCTCGACCACGTCACGTTGCTAAGAGACCGAGTGCCGCCCCTTCAACTACCAGATGTTGGAAACCGCGTGGATGCCTACCTTGGCATCGACGTGGGTTCGGTCAGCACGAACCTGGTTGTGATTGACTCCAGCGGACACTTGTTGAAGGAGATTTACGTTCCCACCGCGGGCCGTCCGATCGAAGTCGTTTCCGCAGGGTTGCGTGAGATCAAGGCCGAACTGAGTGCAGGAGTCCATATTCGCGGTGTAGGCACGACGGGGTCAGGGCGGGAACTGATTGGCGAGCTTACCGGAGCCGACACCATAAATGACGAGATCACCGCGCACAAAACCGGCGCGATGCATGTGTGCCGCCAGCTGGGAATGCCGCTGGTCGACACGATTTTCGAGATTGGTGGGCAGGATTCGAAATTCATTCGTATCCGCGATGGTGTAGTCGTGGACTTCACCATGAATGAAGCTTGCGCCGCGGGGACTGGCTCGTTTCTGGAAGAGCAAGCCGAAAAGTTAGGAGTTGCGATCAAGGGCGAATTTGCGCAGCTGGCCCTATCTTCGCGAAACCCGATCCGGTTAGGCGAACGCTGCACCGTCTTTATGGCGCGGGATGTCAGCAGCTTGATGCTGAAGGGTGCGACCGTCGCCGACTTGTGCGCTGGATTGGCCTTTTCGGTCGCCTTGAACTATCTGAATCGCGTGGTGCGAGGACGCAACCTCGGCAACGTGATCTATTTCCAGGGCGGTACCGCCTATAACGATGCCGTCGCCGCCGCATTCTCGGTCATCCTGAAAAAACCCATCATTGTTCCCCCCCATAACGGAGTAATCGGCGCAATTGGTGTGGCACTGATCGCCCGCGATCGCATGCGAGGGAGCGGTGAGACCAGCAGGTTCCGCGGCTTTGACCTGGATCAAGTGAATTTCACCAGTCGCGACTTTGTCTGCCGCGCCTGCTCCAACTACTGCGAGATGAAGGAATTTCTCATTGACGGCGAGAAGAGCTACTGGGGAGACCAGTGCTCTGACAAGTTTCGCAACCACTCACGCACCGATCGGCAGCCGGTGATTGAAGATCTCCTCTCCTGCCGGGACAAGCTACTGGAAGCGGCATTGGAGCCACCAAGAGTGGGACGGAAAACGGTCGGTATTCCCCGTGCCATGTTCTTCTACGATCGCTTCCCTTTCTGGTGCACCTACCTGCAGGAACTGGGCTTCAACGTATCTGTTTCGCCTCCAACCGACGGTCGCATCGCAGCCGACGGTGAAGAACTGGCGATTGCGCAGCCCTGTTTCCCGATCCAGGTGGCGCACGGGCACGTGCATGCGCTGCTCAAGCAAGGCGTGGATTATATTCTGCTACCCAACACTGTCGATGCGGAAACGCCGTTCATGCAGGCGGAATCGAAGCTTTGCCCATGGAACCAGAGCTTGCCGTTTGTGGTGCGCGCCGTGGAGAAATTGGAAACGGATCTCGACGGCAATTTACTGTGTCCAACCCTCCACTTTCGCCAAGGGCCCCGGCATGTGCGCGAGGAACTGCGCATCCTGGCGAGTACGCTAGGCCGAAGCAAAACGGCCAGCGATGCAGCAACGGAGCATGCCTACCGGGCACAAAAGAGGTTTGGCGAGTCGGTGCAGCGAGCAGGGGAGGCCGCGTTGCAGGTATTGCGCGCTACACGCGAGCCTGCGATTGTGCTGTTAGGCCGGCCTTACAACATCTACGACCGAAGCGTGTGTTGCGACATTCCCCGTAAGCTGCGGACACTCTACGGCATCAACGTGCTGCCTTTGGATTTTCTGCCGCTCGACGACGAAGATATCTCTCCCATCAACGACAACATGTACTGGCACTCCGGTCGGCTGATTCTGGCCGCGGCACAGTTCACCAGGCGCATGCCGGGCCTGCATCTGATTTACATTTCGAACTTTAAGTGCGGTCCGGACTCTTACCTGAAGTCTTTTCTCGATGACGCCTGCGGCAAGCCCAGCCTGGTACTGCAGTTTGACGGGCATTCCAACGACGCCGGCTATATCACCCGTTGTGAAGCCTATCTCGACAGCAAGGGGTTTTTGCGATGCAGTTCCGCAAACATCGCTGCGTAACCCGGAAGGTTGGCGCCAACCATCCCCTGGCTGGGAAAACCGTCTACATCCCCGCCATGGCCGAGGGCAGCGTTGAGGCGTTGTGTGCCGTACTGCGCTGGATGGGCGTTGCGGCCCGTCCCACGCCGCCCTCGAGTGCACGCACGCTTGAGTTAGGCGGCCAGTACACGAGCGGCGACGAATGCTTTCCCGCCAAAATTACGACCGGCGATTTCCTGAAGATTGCTGGCGAGCCAGGGTTTAATGCGACGCACACAGTTTTCATGATGGGAACTACCGACGGGCCGTGCCGCTTCGGGCAATATGCCCCGTTTCTGCGGAAGGTTCTGCGCGAACAAGGCTACGGTGACATACAGGTCCTCTCTCCGCACGGGGAACGTGGCTACAGCGATTTCCAGGATTTCGATACTGCCTTCGTGCGGACGGCATGGCGGGCTGTGGTCGCAGCGGACATTCTGCGCAAACTCCTGTTGCACACGCGACCGCACGAAACGTTGCCGGGAGAAGCCGACCGGACTTTTCGCGAGTCACTCGAGGACTTCTGCCAGACGTTGGAACAGAGTTGCTCCGACACTGCTTGCCAGATGCGCTCGCTGACCGCGTCGTTGTTGCGGGCGAAGGCTCGCTTTCACGCTGTACCCGCGCGCTTCGACGGCAGTCGGCCGTTGATCGGTATCGTGGGCGAGATTTTCTGCCGTCTCAACAACTTCAGCAACCAGGACCTTGTGCGCCGGCTGGAGGGTCAGGGTGCGGAGTGTTGGATGGCCGACATCGCCGAGTGGATCGCCTATACAAATCTGGAGGAGGTACGCAATCTGCGGCTGGCGGGCCGGAGCTACTCCTGGGGAATGATCAAGTCGAAGCTACGTTCCCGAATCCAGCATGCCGACGAGCACACGTTGCGATCACTATTCGTCGACGATTTCGCCGGCTACGAGGAACCGGAGATCGACGAGGTGCTGAAGCGGGCGCAACCCTATCTTCCTTTTCCCGGAGCGGAAGGGGAGATGGTCACGAATGTGGGTAGGAGCATCTGTCTGGCCCTGCGCGGAGCCGACGGTATCGTGGACATCAGCCCCTTCACATGCATGAACGGAGTTGTGAGCGAAGCCATCTATCCCAAGCTCAGCCGAGACTACAACAACATCCCCATCCACAATTTCTATTTTGACGGGCAACAGACCGACCTCGACCGTGACATCGGAATCTACCTCGAAATGGCGCGGTCGTACCGGCAGAGAAAGCCGTATAAGCGCCTTGACCCTTTGCAAGATTTTGCTTGCGGAGGGAAATCATGAAACGCATCCTATTCTAGCTTTCTCGGCTGTGATCCTCGCTAGTGCGGCACTGGTTCTCGTTGTTTCGGAAGTGCAGCGCCGAAGCGGTCTTGCATGTTGGGAAGTTCATATCCCCTGCTTCGAAAGTGCTTGAGCGTATTATGTCCCTGTCCACCCAATTTCAATGGGCACTGGATCTGCGGGAACAACAGATGGTCTTTGAACTCGATCACAAATCACTTTGTCCTTCCTCCCTGAAATCCATACGTCCGCCTCGAAGGGCGTCGCTTCTTGTGCGTTCACTTCTTGTCGGCTTCACTTTCATCGTTTTGACGATCACTGCGCCGATGATGGCGGCACAGAAAGTCGAGTTGTCAGTTGAAGTCTCCAAGAGCGGAGCGAAGATCGACCGCAACATCTTCGGGCAGTTCGCTGAGCATCTTGGACACGGCGTTTATGGGGGCATTTGGGTCGGGCCGGATTCCACAGTCCCGAATACGCGCGGGATTCGCAACGATGTTGTTGCTGCATTGAAAGCGATCAAGGTCCCCAACGTTCGCTGGCCCGGTGGCTGCTTTGCCGATGAATACCATTGGCGTAACGGGATTGGCCCGCAGCGAGTCGTGACCCTAAATCCCAACTGGGGCGGAGTCACCGAAGCGAACACATTTGGAACGCACGAGTTCATGGACTTCCTCGATCAGATCGGTGCAGAGGCCTACGTCTCGGTGAATGTGGGCTCCGGAACCCCGCAGGAAGCGGCTGAATGGCTGGAATATATGACCACCGCCCAGCCGACGACGCTGGCGAAAGAACGTGCCGCCAACGGGCATCCGGCTCCATACAAGGTCGCCTTTCTCGGCATCGGTAACGAGAGCTGGGACTGTGGCGGAAACATGACGCCCGACTACTACGTTAGCCAGATGAAGATCTACAGCCGCTTCGTCAGAAACTTCAATCCGGCTCAGCAGGACAAGCAGCAGATGCTGAAAATCGCCGTAGGACCTGGCGGCGACGGACCCCGGTGGACCGAATGGACCGAAGCGGTCATGAAGGCTTATCAGCAGCACACGTGGAGTTGGGATATCAATGGTCTTTCCATGCATTCCTACACAGTGGGGCAGTGGCCACCTTCGTATAAATCCACCAGTTTCGGGGAGACTGAATACAGTCAGATACTCAAGGCCACCCTCGACATGGAAGGTCTGATTAGCAGACATTCGGCCATCATGGACAAGTATGACCCGGACAAGAAGGTTGCCCTGGTCGTGGATGAATGGGGAAGCTGGTACGCACCGTTACCCGGCAGCAATCCTGGGTTCCTGGTTCAGCAAAACAGCCTGCGGGATGCGATCCTGGCTGCGCTGAACTTGAACATCTTTGCCCGACATGCCGACCGCGTGCGCATGGCCAACATCGCGCAGATGATCAACGTGCTGCAGGCGATGATCATCACGGACAAAGAGAAGATGGTTCTGACTCCGACCTACTACGTGTTCAAAATGTATGTACCATTCCAGGACGCAACATTCGTGCCTGTCACTCTCGATGGCGGGTGGTATACGCATGGGGACGTCGCCTTGCCGCGCGTGGATGCGATCGCAGCGAAAGACGCGAACGGCAAGCTGTGGTTGGAGATCACCAATCTTGATCCGAATCAGCCGGTCGAAATCGAGGTAAGTCTGTTCGGTATCACAGCCAAATCAGCAGCCGGAGAAGCTCTGACTGCACCTAAGGTGGACAGCGTCAACACCTTCGAGGCACCCAATACGGTAGTGCCGAAACCTGTTTCAGCGAAGGTCCAAGACGGCAGGCTGACTCTGAAGCTGGAGCCTAAATCTGTGACTGTCGTCTCAGTTGAGCAGTGACACAAACTTGGAAATGCAGATCTTCAGGTCGCAAAGCCAATGGCAAGCCCTGTCGCACTCGCGCGGTGGCTGAACTTGGATTCAAACGAGGAGGAAAGGATGCGGCGATTCGGACTACTAGTGTTCCTGTTATCGAGTTTCTGTTGGGCACAGGAGTCGGGCGATTTTCACCCCGCTACGACGAATGTCTGGGGAGCAGAATATCCCCGCGTTGATAGCACCGGGAGAGTTCAGATCCGCGTGAAAGCTCCCGACGCCACAAAGGTGAAGTTGAATTTCTGGAGCGGGCCGAAGGTGGATATGGAAAAGCAGGCGGATGGATTCTGGATCGTTACTACACCGCCGCTGGTCCCGGGTTTTCACTATTACACGTTAATTATCGATGGTGCGGAGGTCAGCGATCTCAACAGTCATGCGTATTTTGGTGGGGGTAAGCACGTAAGTGCAGTTGAGGCGCCTGAACCGGGCTCTACTTATTATTCCATTCAAGATGTGCCCCACGGACAGGTGCGAGAGGTTTGGTACAACTCGAAGGTGACGGGAAGCTGGCGGCATGCGCTGGTTTATTTGCCGCCGAATTACGATACGCAAACCAAGGTGCGCTATCCGGTGCTCTATTTACAGCATGGCGCCGGCGAGGATGAGACGGGATGGATTCGGCAGGGACATGCGAACTTTATCCTCGACAATCTGATTGCGGCGGGGACCTCGAAGCCGATGATTATCGTCATGGCGTATGGGTACGCCCACCGTGCCGGTCAAGCTCCGCCGGATTTGACCGGAAAGCCCTTTGGTTCTCCGGAGATGTTGAAGGCAATGCAGGACATGACATCGGCGTTCGAAGATGATGTGACGCAGGCCCTGATCCCATACATTGATTCGACCTTCCGAACACTTTCGGATCGCGATCATCGCGCCATGGCCGGCCTTTCCATGGGAGGAATGCAGACGTTCCAGATCACGCTGGATCATCTCGATCTGTTTTCCTACATTGGTGGATTCAGTGGAGCCGGCGGAATGCTCGTGCTTGGGGACCGGAAGCTGGATCCCAAGACCGATTACAACGGGGTATTTGCCGATCCGGCAGCGTTCGCGAAGCAGGTGCACCTGCTCTGGCTCGGCGTCGGAACTGCGGAGCCTGAGAGAATGCGCGCCGGACTTCAAAGACTGCATGCGTCGCTCGACGAAGCCAAAATTCAGCATGTCTTTTACGAATCACCCGGGACAGATCACGAGTGGCAGACTTGGCGCCGCGATCTGAAGGATTTTGCGCCAAGACTCTTCTAGAAATTTTTCGAAGAGATGCCCAGAGATGGAGCAAAGTGGTCTCGGCCGCATCGAGTCCGCTCGTCGCGGAGAAGCGCTTAGCGCAGTGATGGAGGAACTTCCGTGAACAGGATCAGCCGCCGTAAGTTCGTTGCCACTACAGCTGTTGTCGGCGCGGGCGCGGTGCTTCGCGCGCCGGCATTCGCGTTTACGGACCAAGGAGCCGGTGCCAGTTCCGCTGCCGCATCCAGAGCTGTGAACCGCGAGTTGGTTGCGCCGCAAGCGAGCCCATTCCCGATGAAGAATGTGAGACTTCAGCGGGGAGCATTCAGCGCAGCAGCAGAAGCTAATCAGCGATATTTGAAGACGCTCCCTCCTGACCGGCTGCTTCATATGTTCCGGCTGACCGCCGGTCTGCCATCTTCCGCCGAACCTTTGGGTGATTGGGAGAAGCCCGATTGCGAACTGCGCGGCCACTTCGCCGGCGGGCATTACCTTTCGGCTTGCGCACTGGCATTCGCCAGTTCGGAAGACGAAGAACTCAAACGCAACGGCGATCTTATGGTTGCGGAACTGGCTAAGTGTCAGGCGCAGCACAAAAATGGCTATCTCAGCGCGTTCCCTCAGGAACTGTTCGACCGGCTGCGCGATGGAGTGAACGTGTGGGCTCCGTTCTACACTATCCACAAAGTCATGGCCGGCCATCTCGATATGTACAAGCTGGCCGACAACCAGCAGGCGCTGGAAACTGTCGAGAAGATGGCCGGATGGGTGCAGAGTTGGTCCGACCCGTTGAGCGACCAACAAATGCAGCGTGTCCTTATGGTGGAGTATGGCGGGATGGGCGAAGTGCTCGCCAATCTCTACAGCGTGACGGGAAAGCGCGAGTATCTGAACCTGGCCCAACGCTTCGACAAGAAGGGGTTCTTCGACCCTCTGGCTGCCCACCGCGACGAACTGAAGGGCCTGCACGTGAACACGCACGTTCCGCAGGTGATCGCTGCTGCCCGTTTGTACGAACTCACGGGCGATAAGCGTTACTGGAACATTGCCGACTATTTCTGGGAGGAAGTCACGAGCGAACGCTCGTATTGCACCGGAGGTACCAGCAATTTCGAGCTTTGGAGATCGGATCCGGGCGTGCTCTCGACGCAGCTCAGCTCCGAGACGGCGGAAGATTGCTGCGCGTACAACATGATGAGGCTGACGCGGCATTTGTTCGCCTGGTCGCCGCGGGCGCGGTACATGGATTACTACGAGCGTGTGCTGTTTAACCACCGTATGGGAACGATTGATCCCGAAACCGGTACAACCGTCTATTACCTGCCGCTCGGGAACGGTTACTCCAAAATCTATGCCAAACCGTTCGACTCCTTTTGGTGCTGCAACGGCACAGGCGCTGAGGAGTTCGCCAAGCTGACGGACACGATCTACTTCCATGACAACAGTTCCATTGTCGTCAACCTCTGCATCGCTTCCGATGTGAACTGGCCGGAAAAAGGGATCCGTCTGACCCAGGAGACCTCTTTCCCGAACGAGCAAGGGAGCACGCTGGTCGTTTCAGCGGCGAAGCCTGTCGATGTTGATCTGAAATTGCGCGTTCCGTACTGGACCAAAGGCGGCAGCGTGAAGGTAAATGGGCGTCCGGTGCCCGCCTTCGCGGATCCGAGTACCTACCTTGTTCTGCGTGGGCCTTGGAAGAATGGAGATCGTATTGAATTGAATCTTCCCATGCATTTGCATACGGCGCCCATGCCCGACAGGGAGAATCTTCAGGCTGCGATGTATGGCCCGCTCGTGTTAGCCGCGCGCTTCGAAGAAGAACCGCGGGAGAAGTGGTACCGTCACTTTGCGGCCGCGGAGAAGCAGGAACCCGCGCCCACTCTGCAATTCAAAGGCAACTTACACGATCCGGCGAGTTGGCTCGAACCGGAGGGCGGAAAGCTCGCATTCCGCGCAGCTTCAAAAGATCAAGCTGTCGCGTTTGTGCCTTTGTCGAGCATCGTGCATGAAAGGTACTCCGTGTACCACGAGATTAATGTTGGGAATTCCTGATTCACGTCACCCTGGGGCCTTAACGGCTTTGACCCGAAGGAAGGGAGGACAACATGCATTCGCAATTTTCGCGGACTATCGCGTGGCCCGCGATCGCGCTGACTACTTGTGCGTGGGCTCAGCAGGCAAACTCATGCGCCAGCCTGATGTACTTCAAAGCTCCAAGCGTCGAGATTTCAAAGGCTGCACCGGTTGCTGCCGGAACCACGGAGCCGAATCCCTATGGGCCAGGTCACAGCGCGCCGCTTCCTGCATATTGCCGAGTCGAGGGCGTGATCAATCGCCGTACCGGAGTTGGCGGTGAAGAGTTTGGCATCAACTTCGCGCTGGCCATGCCTGACAAATGGAACGGCGATTTCCTGATGCAGGGCGGAGGTGGTGGAAACGGAGTCGTGATGCCCCCACTCGGTCTGAACGCAGCAGCAGACACACCCGCACTCATGCGCGGGTTCGCGGTGGTTAGTACGGATACAGGTCATAAGAGCCACCGTGGACCATTCGACTTCGATTTCATGAAAGATGAGCAAGCGTATCTGGACTTTGCATATCTCGCCAATGCTCAGGTCGCCACGCTCGCCAAACAACTCGTTGCGCAGTACTACGGAAAACCGGCAGCCTTTTCCTACTTCTCCGGATGTTCCACCGGGGGCCGCGAAGGCATGATTCTTTCGCAACGCTATCCCACGGTTTTTGACGGAATCATCTCGGGCGATCCTGCCATGCGCACTGGCCTTTCCAACCTGGCGATCGGTAAATGGATTCCTGTTGCTTTCAACCAGGTCGCACCCAAAGACGCAGATGGCAAACCAATTATCGCGCAGGCCATCAGCGACGCTGACCGTAAGCTGATCATGGATGCACTTCTGCAAAAGTGCGATGCAAAAGACGGAGTGGCCGACGGTATCATCTCTGATCCTCTGGCGTGCGATTTCGATCCCGCGGTGTTGACGTGCAAGAAAGGGAAGCGCGAATCGTGTCTGATTCCGGAGAAAGTCGCCGCGATCAAGAAAGCCATTGGCGGGCCAAAGACCTCAGGCGGTATCCAGGTATACCCCGCTTTCCTGTACGACACAGGCATTACGGCCAGCGTTCCCATCCGCGGGATTCTGACGCCAGGACCAGGGATTTTCGGATCCCCCACCACCGCAATGGAAGTGGACGTCGAAAAGGAAACTCTCGCGGATATCCAGCCGCTCGTCGACTCGATGTCCACCAACCTGACAACTTTTTCTGGCCATGGAGGCAAGCTGATCTTCTACCACGGCGACAGCGATCCCTGGTTCTCCCCGCTCGACACGTTCGACTACTACAAGGATATGTCGGCTGCCAACGGCGGACTCGAAGCCGTCTCTAACTGGAGCCAGTTCTATTTTGTTCCCGGAATGTCGCACTGCGGCGGCGGCTCGGGCCTCGATCAGTTTGATCTTTTGGGTGCGGTGGTCAACTGGGTGGAGAAGGGATCCGCCCCCACGTCAGTGATCGCAACTGGCAAAGCGTTCCCAGGACGCAGTCGACCGCTCTGCCCTTATCCAAAGCACGCCCATTACAAGGGACAAGGCGATACGGAAAACGCGAACAACTTCGAATGCCGTTGAAGTGCCAACTATGCGGACCTCTCTCTCGTTGAGAAGAGAACCGCTGGCGCAGGAGGCAAAAATGCAGATCTCGTGTGTGGTGAATGTACTGGAGCCTGTTGCTCAAGGGCTCTGGAGGCGGAAGCGATTAGTCCGGAGGTCAGTGGCGCGCGGAGTGGGCACGGTGCTCATGGCGGCGTTGTTGGGAGGAGCGGCAGTGGCCCAAGGTGGTCCGCTGGTTTTGCAGCGGGATGGGCGAGTGATTGCGTTGGAGCCTTATGCTGCGAACATTGTTCGGGTAACGATGAGCATCGACAAGGCAGGGGCGACCGGTGCTCCGGGCTATGGTTTTGTGGCAAAGCCGTCGGTAGGCGAATGGACGCACGAGCGTGATGCGGAAGGCGGCGAAGTGTTCCGATCGGCCAAGATGGTGGTGCGTTTGGGACCAGGAGATCTTCCGGCTGAGAAAGTGCCGCAGCCGATGCCGCTGGATGCGCTGAATCGTCAACTGCGCGAACGCTACTTTGGCGGAGGCGGCGGACATGGTCCTTACAACGATGCGCTTCAGGTGGCAACGCCGGGGGGCAAGATATTGCTGCGCATGGATACTTGGATGATGGAACCGGAACGCGCGGACGTAGCTCAGCAGGACGCCGGCTCGAAGGGCTACTCCGTTAAGGCTATGTTCGACTCGCCTGCTGACGAGCACTACTACGGCTTGGGGCAGCAGCAGAAGGGCTGGATGGACCTGCGCGATCACGAGATCCGCTGCTGGCATGACTACGTGGCGATTGGCGGGGAGGACGTGTGTGTGCCGTTCATGGTGTCAAGCCGCGGCTACGGGCTGGTGTGGGATAACCCTTCCAAAACGACGGCGCTTCTAGGGTTCAATGGACGGAATACATGGTCTTCGGAGGTGGGAGACCGTGTTTCGTATTTCGTCATTGCAGGGGATACAAGCGACGAGATTTACGAGGGCTACCGTCTGCTGACGGGCGTAACGCACATGCTGCCGAAGGCAGCGTACGGATACATCCAGAGCAAAGCGATTTATCCAACACAGGAACAAGTCTTGGATGTGGCCAAGCAGTATCGCCAGAAGAAGTTGCCGCTGGACGTGATGGTCGTGGACTTCCTCAACATGACAAAGCAGGGAGAACTGGATCTCGACCCGGAGCGCTGGGCGGACCCGGCAGGGATGAATCGCGCACTGCATGCGATGGGTGTGAATACGCTGTTGAGCGTGTGGCCGCACTTTTCACGCAGCACTCAGTTTTACGACATGCTCCAGAACAACGGCTGGCTGATCCACACTCCCGACGGAAAGCCTGACCCCGGCTGGACCAAGGAAGTCATCGGACCAAATCTCGATACCACGAACCCTGAGGCGGCGAAGTGGTTCTGGGAGAAGATTCGCGACCGGTACGTAAAACCTTACGGATTCGATTTTTTGTGGCTGGATGAGACAGAGCCGGATATAGATCCGGCGGGAGATGTGTTCTCGATCGGCTCGGGCATACGCTTCTACAACGTCTATCCGCTGTTTCACACGGCTTCGGTGTACGAAGGGTTCCGGCGGGATTTTGGTGACAGCAGAAGGGTGATGATCCTGGCCCGGGCTGCGTACCTGGGGGCACAGCGTAACGGCACGATCTTCTGGTCAAGCGACATTCTTTCGACGTGGGATATGCTAAAGCGCTCAATTCCGGCGGGTCTGAATTTCGCGGCGACAGGACTACCATACTGGGACACCGACATTGCAGGGTTCTTCTCGCCGGCAATTCCGGCAGACTACCGCGCAGAGCACAAGCCTCTGATCGATGGATCGGACGCACGCGACACGATTGCCAACTATGAGGACTATTCCGAACTGTTTGTGCGTTGGTTTGAATGGGGCGCGTTTCAGCCGGTCATGCGAGCGCACGGAGAAAGAGCTCACAACGAGGTATGGTCGTACGGCAAGCAGGCGGAACCGATTCTGGCGAAGTATCTGAAACTGCGCTATCAGCTTCTGCCGTACACCTACTCGATAGCGTATCGGAGCTACCAGACGGGCGCTCCGTATATGCGGGCACTATTCATGGACTTCGCGGCAGATCCGAAGGTTGCGAACATTCCAGACGAATATATGTATGGACCGGCGTTCCTCGTGGCTCCGGTAACAGAGCAGGGCGCGACGCATCGAACCGTGTATCTGCCGGCGGGTTGTGACTGGTATAACTACTGGACGAATGAGCGGCTGCACGGCGGACAGACCATTGTGGCGGATGCTCCCATCGATACACTGCCGCTATTCGTGAGGGCGGGAAGCATTGTGCCGCTTGGGTCAGAGGTACAGAGCGCGCAGCAGCCGCAGACGATCGCGTCATTACGGGTGTATTCGGGAGCGGATGGGAGTTTTACGCTCTTTCAGGACGACGGGAAGACCTACGCGTACGAGAAGAGCGGCGGCTCTGTCACGAAGCTGATCTGGGATGACGCGGCACATCGGCTGAAACACGAAGGTGCGCCGGCGTGGACTGCACAGGATCAGTCATTAGTGACGGTCGTAGGTAAGTAGCAGCGACAGGCGCTGCTACCGCGAATAGGCAGGATATCAAGGCGTTCTGGTTGGATGATGGACTCGACCGCACTATCGCCGTCAAGATTCTTCCTGCGCGCCTTTCTGAAAATCCGGCAGTCAACCGTAGATTCAGGCCCAAGCCCGCCGATCATCCCTGAAGTTCGCATGTTACGGCAAGAGATGCGTAGCGGACGCTGTAGGATTCCGCCTAAACCCCGTTATATCTGTTGACCGGACAACTGCCGCGCAGGATGTCTTGTTTCGGACCGTTATCCACGCATCGACGGCGTGTTTCGCCCAGAACGGAACAGGAACGGTCCGAATGTGCTTTCCTTTGCCAACCAGGTCAGCAATCACGCAGCGCTCCTCGCGGATTTGAAAGTCTTCCGTTTCGAGTCCAACAAGTTCGGCCCGTCGCAGTCCGCATCCGATGAGCAGCGCCAGGATCGCCCGATCACGTTTGCCTAGGAGGCTGCCTGACAGCGGATCGCCGAGCAGGCTTCACGGCGCTAATTGCGGGCTTGTTGTAGAATCCCGAGCATCGGGGATGGGGCCCACTTTATGAATGCGAGTCTGCCGATCGCTGATCGCAGTGCGCGCGAATTGTCTTCTTCGCCTGCTGCAGTGCCTGCCGCGCACCGGAAGCGCCACTCCGCGCTCGTGCGCGTAACCCATTGGACTACCACGGTCGCGTTTCTCGCGCTGCTGGTCAGCGGAGGAGAGATCGTGCTTTCGCATCCACGGTTTTACTGGGGTGAGACCGGCAACGTAAACACGCGCCCGTGGCTCAATCTTCACCTGCCATCCTCCAGGGATACCGTCCCTACCGGCTATGGGTACGTGCTCCCTGATCAGAACGGCTGGAGCCGCTATCTCCATTTTCAGGCGGCATGGCTTGCAGTTGGGACGGGTTTGTTCTACGTCCTGTTCGGCTTCTTCGCAGGCCATTTCTGGCGCAATCTGTTTCCCGCGGCTTCTGACCTTTCCATCAAGGAGCTTGGCGGTTCGCTGGTTCGACACTTGCGCTTTGAGCGGCCGGGCAAGGAAGAAGCGTGGTCGTATAACGTGCTGCAGCGCCTCACGTATCTGCTCGTGATCTTCGTGTTGTTCCCATTGATGATCTGGACGGGGCTGGCTATGTCGTTCGGATTCACCTCGGAATTCCCTCTGGTCGTTCGGCTCTTGGGAGGCCAGCAGACGGCGCGCAGCCTGCACTTCCTTGTGACGATACTCCTTGTGCTGTTCCTGTTGATTCACGTGCTGATGGTCTTTGTTGCGGGATTTCGAAATCGTATGCGCGCCATGATCACCGGCTGCGCTAACCCACCGACGGAGTGAAGTTATGAGCGATATCTCTCGACGCAAATTCATTACCACAGGGCTGGCGGTAGCGGCCGGTATATCTGGGATTGCCGTCGCTGGCAAAGTCGCGCAGCATCATGGGCTCATCCCGCCGGACGCGGGAGGATTCTACGGTCCGGGAGAAACGCTGACCTACGCGGCGCAGCGACTTTTGACCCGCCATTCCATGGCCCGTGAATTTTCCCGCACCGAGATTTCGAAGGATCCGTTCGCCAATGAAGTCGATCCGTTGGGCGATGAATTCAAACGACTCCAGGCAAACAGTTTCGTGGACTGGCGGGTGACTGTGGACGGGATGGCGGCGCGGCCGGCCTCGTTCTCGCTGGCAGAGATCAGGAGTTTCCCCGCCAGCACGCAAATCACCATGATCGGCTGTGAAGAAGGATGGACTTACATAGCCGAATGGACCGGGGTGCCGCTCTCTTACATCCTGGACCGTGTTGGCGCGCTGCCCCGGGTGCGTTACGTTGTATACCGCTCGATCCAACCGGACTGGTGGGAGAGCATCGACATGGCAGACGCGTTGCACCCGCAAACGCTTCTCGCCCACCGCATGAACGGAAACGAACTTCCCGTGCCGTTCGGAGGCCCCGTCCGCATGCGAGTCCCGCGGCAGCTCGGTTATAAAAACGTGAAATACATCAATCGCGTGACTCTGACGGACAACCTCAAACCGTTCGGCAAGGGTCTGGGCGGTGTTGGCGCTGATAGTGGCTACGCGTGGTATGCGGGTATCTGACAAGGAAGCGCCGGATGACGAGATGGCGCACGGTGTCTACACTGTCTCAGTAACTCGCCATAAACCCGTTTCTGAACCGCGTCACGTTTGTTTTCGGGTGGCCGATCACTTGTAAAGAAGCGTTTCACTGTTCCACCATACCTCTATGCCAGCGATGTTAGAAAACCCGGCCCAGAATTGCTCCCGTGGAAATCCCATGAAGATTGGCCTTCTTGATTTCCACACATGGCGTTAGGAATGGGTAGTTTTCTAATGAGGCCAAAGCCAACCCTCACCCTCTGGAAAGACGCCGACCCCGCCATCTCGGCCTGCATTCTTGCCCGGAAAATTTCACTTTGCTGTGGGCGCGCCCGGCTTATACACCGGATGAAATTCCAAGTCCTGGTAGTCAAAGCTGAAGTCGGCCAAGGGCGAAACCGGCAGCATCTTAAATCGCTCGATCGCACCGTCTGCTTTTAGGGAAAAGATCACAAACGCGTCGGCGATGATGTGGTCGCGCCAGTGTGTTCGGAAGGTGTCGTACTGCCAGGGTTCCAGTTCTCCCATCATCGCAGGCGTGTGGTCGAAGCTGATGACGAGATGACTGTTTTCGACGCGGATTGTGGCCCTGCCATACCAGGCATCCTCGTATGTTCCGGCGTATTTCTCTAATGGAAGCGAAGGGTGAGAACCGGTGTTGCGCTCCTTGTTCTGCCGTTGCTCAACCTCGTCGGCGGCCTTCAGTTGGAGGTCCTTGGCCGCTTTGTAAGCGGCAATCCAGTCCGTTGAAGGCAACCGGAAGTAGTGATCGAGAACGTGGTAGAGAATCGAGTCAAAAGCACCGGGCTGTTCCGCGTTGGTCAAAATCACAACGCCAAGCTTTTCTTCTGGCACCAGCATGACGCGGGAAACGAATCCGGCCACTCCCCCAGTGTGCGCGACCAACATACGCCCATGGTAATCGCGCAGGCCCCAGCCCAGGGCGTAGTCCGCGAAATTTGCCTTGAGAGCGGCCAAAGGTGGTGGTGGATCGGGAGTTGGAAGGATGGTCTGCGGCGACCACATTTCCCTCGACTGAGCTTCGCTGAACAGGCGCCCGTCGCGATCAGGAAGCTTCCCTCGGTTCAGTTGCAGCAGCACCCACTTCGCCATGTCAGCGGCGGATGAGTTGATGGAACCCGCTGGGCCGACATTATCGAGGTTCATGAATGGGATGACTTGCAACTTGCCGTCCACATCGGAGTGGGGATAGGCAATGTTTTCGCCAGACTTGAATGTGGCGTTGCTGACATTGGAATTCACCATGCCGAGTGGCAAGAAGATGCGCTGGCGCACGAAGTCGTCCCAGGAGATGCCCGTTACCGCCGGGATGATCTGTCCGGCCGTCATATAGAGCAGGTTGTCGTAAGCGAAGCGGCTGCGGAAACTCGATGCCGGTTTCATATAGCGCAACTGGTGGATAATCTCCGCGCGCGTGTAGGTGGAAGGAGGCCAGAACAGCAAGTCGCCCTCGCCCAAACCCATGCCGCTGCGATGGGTGAGCAGATCGCGGATGGTCATCTCGTGCGAGACGTAAGGATCGTACATCTGGAATTCCGGAAGACGCTGGTAGACCGGGTCGTCCCACGAAATCTTGCCTTCATCCACCAGCATCGCCAAGCATGCCGTGGTGAATGCTTTGCTGTTCGATCCGATGCCAAACAAAGTGTTCTCGTCAACCGGAATGCTTTCGCCCAGCTTACGCACCCCATATCCTTTCGCTATCAGCACCTTGCCGTCCTTCACGATCGCGATCGACACGCCGGGCACGTCGAAGGTTTGTATTGAGCGAGCAACCCAGGCATCAAGATCGCCAGGAGGCGCCGCCTGGGAAAACAGTGCGACTGCGGAGAGAACAAAGAGGAATAGGACAGATACGCGCGCGACTTTCATTAGTGGTGTTCCTGCATTTCTGCGGTTTATTGGTTGCGGCAGGGGTGTGTCCCTGACCAGGCGGCACATAGTTCGAGTTTGTCCCAAGCCCTGGAACTCTGTTTCTTACGAAAACTCTTTTCCCGCTACGCCGGCGTTAGCTTCTTCAAGAATGCCGGATCAATGTCCAGGCCAAGGCCGGGCGCTGTCGGCAAATAAATCGTGCCTTGCCTGATTTCCATCCCGCCGATGATCGGATTGCTGACGTTGAACAAGTAGGAATCCAGGTCGGCGTAAATGAGATTCTTTTGTGATGCGATGACATGAGCCGCTGCCGTCAGCGAAAGGCTGGTTTCGTTCATGCAGCCAAGCATGCACTGGATACCGGCAGCTGCAGAGATCTGCGCAATGCGCACCGCGTTGAGAATGCCGCCGGTCTTCATGAGCTTGATGTTGATGAGATCCACGGCATCTTTGCGAACCGCCTCGATGGCATCGTGAGGCGAGTGGACGGACTCGTCGGCCATGATCGGGACAGAAGAGTGGTCACGCACGTATCTTAGGCCTTCCATATCCCAGTACGGCACGGGCTGTTCACAAGCCTGGATGTGGTAGTTTTCCATCCCGCGTAGGCTGCGCACTGCTTCCGCCGCGCTCCATCCCTGGTTCGCGTCGATGCGCAAGGCAATGTCGTTGCCCACCGCTTCACGGATCGCCGCTAGCCTGGCGATATCTTTCTCGGGAGACTCTCCGACTTTGACCTTGACGGTTCGAAATCCCTGGTGCACTACGTCCCGGGCCGCTTCGGCCATTGCTGCTGGAGTTTCGATGAAGATGGTCTTGTCGGTGTCAAAACTGTCCCGGTACTTTCCGAGCAAGCAACAGATGGGTAGTCCCGCAATCTTGCCGCAGATGTCCCACAGGGCCATCTCGAAGGCAGCTTTGATGCTGGGGTTATTGGGAGAGAACATATCCATGTCGTCAACGATTTTGGCGATCGTGAAGGGATCACGGCCACGAACCAGGTCAGCAAGAGTGCGAGCCATGGCGATGTCGGTCTGCTGCGTCTCGCTGGTGACTGCGCTGTACGGAGAGGCTTCCCCCACTCCGGTCACGCCGTCTTCCGTGCGCAAACGAACAAAGACATTCTCCATCGTCAACGGGGTCGGCAACGCGATCTTGATCGGCACCGTCTGCTGCAGAGTGAAGGGGAAGATTTCAACATCGCGAATTTTCATCGCCTTGGCCGGGATTCGAGCCTTATCCTGAGCCAGCAACAAAGTCCCACCTTCGCCCCCCAGAAACCCGCAGGTCGTCGCTGCTCCCAACATACTTTTAAGAAAGAATTTCCGTGTCATTGCCATGTGTCCTCTCATTGGTCGAAAATAGTTCCAAATTGCTTATGATCAGTTGCAAGTCCGGTTCGGCTCCATCTTCGGTCTGCCTCCTGACACCTCGGTCAAGACGTGCTAGTAGTGCAAACTCCAATGCAGCATGTTCCAGTACACGACAAACCACGTGTAACCGACAGCCGCGATGACGATCAACGTGTCGCCCAACTTGCTCCACAGGCCGCGCTCCTGATATCGCCAGGATTCAATGGCATTCCAGAGCACGACGAGCGTGCCCAGGGCGCCGAGCCATCCAACGAACTGAAGAAGGTGCCACCAGATATCCATCCTCGAGCTGAACACGGCAAAGGATTTCAGGGAAAAAAGCACGAGGGCCACGAACACAGCCACGAACACGAGGTCAACCGCACACACGATCCGGACCCACATGCGCAACTTCCCGAGCGTGGGGCTGACCTTTAAGGTTTGGCCATAGTGACGGCGGACGAAGTACCCAATCGGCCAAAGCACGAGCGTAAGGAGAAACACGCCCAGTGCTCCGCAGATGATGACGAGGTTGAACGTGCTCGACCGATACCACGAAGCACGCTGGAAAACCATGAAGGGGTAATCGATTACCAAGACTAAACGTCCGGAATCGTCGCGTTTGAAGGCAATGCGGCTCTGGCCATTCACGTCGCGGAACAGGAGCGGGCCAATCTCACGGAAATGCTTCGGCTTCCCGTTCAGATCCTTGAGCTCGCTTGCGGTGACGGTGTTGTCGCTGCTGCTGGGCGAGACCTTTAACTGTTCTAGCGGTGTAAGAACCGCGAGAAAGTTGCTCTCCATGCGGCGGCTAACGATATAACTCCCCGAGACGGTCTTCGCATCTTCGGAGGCATTGGCAACCGTGACTCCAGCGGGAGGCTCGTAGGGGAAATAGCGATCCATAAACTGGTGCCAGAGGGCATCGCGCGGGCTGATCTCGGCCTTGCCCAAGCTGTTGTAAGAAACAAAGAAGCCCACTCCGGCGTCGGGGATCAGATGCAGGTCGCTGTGGAAGTAGAGCGTGTCCCCGGCATGCCCAATTATTCGATGCCCGTTGCGGGACTCTTCATAGAAACCGAGCGCCATCGCATTCATCTCGGGCAGATTGCCAAACTGGCGAGAGTGCATCAACTGCGCTGTCTCGGGTCGCAGAATCTGCACATTTTCGTACTTGCCGTCCTGCAGGTGCGCAATCATGAGATGCGAAATGTCCATCGCCGTGACGGACGAACTGCCTGCCGGTGCCGGTTCGACGAGCTCAAACGGCTTCGCCGGCTCGGAGGCCACCGTATAGCCGCAGGACATCATGGACTTAAGGTTAGCGGGCAGTGGCTGGCGAAACGTCGAGTGCTGCATTCCCAGGGGGAATAAAATATGGTGCTCGATGTAATCGTCAAACGACTCCCCGGAAACGCGCTGGACGATGTAGCCGGCCACGGTCGTGGCGTAGTTGGAGTAGGCGGGCGTGACTCCCGGCGGAAAAATGCGCGCCGGCACATGCGCCTTGACGTAGTTACCAATCGGTATAATATCGCTCGGCTTGCTCAACCACATATCTTTGACGGTTTCCTCGAAGCCCGAGGTGTGCGTCATGATGTTTCGCAGGGTGATCGGCTTCGGGTAAGTCGCGGGGATTTTGAAGTCGAGATAATCATTGACATCGCGGTCGAGATCGAGCTTGCCCTGCTCCACCAGTTGCATGACCGCTGTCCAGGTAAAGAGCTTCGAGACCGAACCCGGACGGAATAACGTGCCGTCGGGAGTTACCGGAGTTTTCTTCTCCACGTCGGCATAACCATATCCCTTCGCGAACAGCACTTTGCCATCCTTGACCACCAGGACGACGGCCCCGGCGATGTCTTCCCGCGCCAGTTGCAAAGGCATGACGCCGTCCAGAAACGCCGACACATCGGCGTTTGTCATCTCCGGGACATTCGCCCGCGGTGCGGGTGCCGCAACGGCGGCAACTCCTTTCGCTGGCGCTTTTGCTGCGGCAGGGGTTTGGGCCCGCATCCCGATACAAGTTGAGATCACGAGAAGCGCGAGGCCTGCCCCTATGCACCAGCGGCGGCTGCGACGGTCACGAATGATTGACTTCCCAATCATGGCTACTTCCTCCTAAAGAAAGCGGTACTTATCTATTTACCAAATTTCTCTGCATGGCTTTTCCTCATTTCGAGGTGGGACTTGCGACACGTCACCTCACTGCGCGTGTCGCAGCCATTCTCCTACCCGAATTCAGAAGCTCACCTTCAGCGCAAACTGAAGAATCCGCGGGTTGCCGGCCATCTCGGTGATTTGGCCAAAAGCTGGGCCATCCGAGTAGTAGAGGTCCGGGTCTTGAAAGGTCGGGTGATTGAAGGCGTTGAAGAATTCCGAACGGAACTCCACATTCACGCTCTCGTGAATTGGAAATAGCTTGATCAGAGAAAGATCGGTGTTGATCTGGTTCGGGCCATGCAGGATTCCCATCCGGCTGTTGCCGATGCCCGTGGCAATTGGAGGACAATTCCCATCTGGCAGGGGCGTAAGGCAGGTCCCCGGGGGCTCCTCGTTTCCTATGACCGGCGGGGACGTAACGCAGCTCGGGTTGATCCAATTGTTGAGGCGGTGGGTTGTCGAACCGCTGGTTTCGATCTGGCAGCCGGGAACGATTTCGGCGAGATCGTAGATGATGCCGTAGGCGCTCGCGGTGTCCTCATTGAGCAGGGGCAAGCGGTGTCCGGATTGGATGGTCTCAACTCCGGCCACTTTCCAGCCCCCCAGGGCTTGTCCACGCAAGGAATGACGGTTGCTGGGGCTGGGCAGTTCGTAAACGGCGCTGAACACGAAGCGCTGCGGACGAACGAAATTATCGGGACCATAATCAAAACGGGGATTGTTGTTATCTCCATAGACTATGCCCCCGTTACCCCCGGTGGTGCTCCCATTAACGTTGGCGAGATCGCGCGCGAACGTGTAGGAAGCCAGGAACTGGAGGCCATGGCTGAAGCGTTTGCTCAGAGTGGCTTCGAGGGCGTTGTACCAGGCAAAGCCGGTGGCCGTTTCGATGTCGAAGAATTCGCCGGAGGAAAAGCCCTCGTACGGGACACGCAATGGGACATTCGCGAGGGTATTGGTAGTCTGGCCGCGAATCGGGTTAGCCGCGCTGGCTAAAGATGCCTGGTTGAGATCACGAGTCACGGTCATGTGGGTACCGCGCATTCCGGAGTAGCCCACTTGCAGCACGAAATCACGGGCCAACTGGGTTTGGAGGTTCAGACTATAGCGTTGAAAAATCGGAGGCCGGATATTGGGGTCAATCAGGTACGGCGTGAGGCTTGTGCCCGGCGCCCCCGTTGTTGGGTCGGGGGCGGCATATGGAACGAACTGAGGGAACGCACCCGGATCTGGCGGAAATGGACTGGCAAAACCATTCGGGAAGTCGGGGGGTGCCAGCTCGCGGATGAGTCCAAAGGGCTGGTTTGAGATCTGTTGCAGGTACATCTGGCCCGTGGTGCGCTGGTGGTACACACCGTAGCCTCCCCGCAGCACCAGGCGGTTTGTACCGGGCAGGCTCCAGGCAAAACCGATGCGCGGGTCCAGAGTATTCTGCCCCATCCCATAGATCCCCATATTGTTGCCGCTGCTCAGCACTCCCGCTGGCCGCGTGCCGGGAAAGTTGTCGGACACCAAGATTCCCGCCAGGGTGCCCCCCTCGGCCACTGTCGGCGGATTGGGGTTAATCAACGCGGGGTTCATGCTGGCGTTACGGCCATTGATTTCTCCGGGGTCCCCGAGACGTTCAAAACGGAAGCCCAGGTTAAGAGTCAGACGCGACGTGACCTTCACATCATCCTGAGCGTAGATGTTCCCATCCCAGACCCGCCAGTTGCGCCCCGTGACGCCCGCCAGATCGACAGATTCAACCGGGTTAAGAGGAGCCTGCCCATAGAGCAAGCCAGGATAGTTATAAAAGATTGAATAGCCACCGTAGGAGAAAGTTGTCATATTGTCTTGCGCGTGGCTCAGGCCGCCGCCGAAACGGAAGGAATGCCGTCCATGGATCCAGGAAACTGTGTCCTGGAATACGTAGGTGTTTTGTCCGAGGATCACGGTCTGGCCATTCCCACCGATGTTGAACCCCCCGAGTACGCCGATCACAGCGCGTGCGTCATCAAAAGAGGGAACGGTACTGCCGAGGTCCGAATATGAGACCGGAAAACTTTGATTCGTGCCCGAATAGGTGCGGTGGAACCCGATTTCCGCCTGGTTTACCAAATGCGTGCTGAACAAATACGTGTGAGCCAGAGAGAAATTCCGGAAGTTCTGTGGGTTCGTCAGGGGCGCGCCCGGAAGTGTAGTGCCGGTCGCCTTAGTCAGCGGCAAGGTGAATGTGGCATTGCTGTTGGCAAAAAAGAAGCGGCCCTGGAAACTGCTTTTCGAGGTCTGCAGCCAGTCCAGATTGGTAATGAACTGGTCTTCACTGTAGGGGCAGGGAGAACTATAGGTGGAGAAGCCCTCCGGCTCCGATTGGCCGGTGAACGGATTGATCCCCATCTGCAGGACCTGTGGATTGGGAATCACATACTGGCCATTGGGTAGCTTGGCATTAAACAGTGCCATCGCTTGCGAGCTGACGTTGGAGCCGGTCACCATCACGCCGGGCAGGGCGATGCCACCAAAAGCCGTATTCGGTCCCACGGATGCGGCTATTTGCGCAGGGTCTGTGCGGTCCGTGCTGCTCGACAGCACGGGCAGAATCACACTGCTGGAACAATCCGGGTCAATGCCGTTCCTTTGTCGCGTACCTTGATAGGAAGTGAAGAACAGCAGCTTGTCTTTCTTGATCGGACCGCCCAAAGTAAACCCGAACTGGTTCTGACGCAGAATCGCACGCGGCTCGCTTGTCTCATTCCGGAAAAAGTCGTTGGCGTTCAAGTCGTCATTGCGGAAATACTCCCACACGTCGCCGTGCCAACTATTCGTGCCCGCTTTGGTGAGGACGTCCACATTGGCGCCGGCATTGCGTCCGTACGAGGCATCGTATTGGCTGGTTTGCACCTTAAATTCCTGAATGCTGTCGGGATTGGGAGTGGCCACGCCTCCACTGAAGTGGCCGCTGCTCTGAAAATCATTAATCTCGACTCCGTTCATTTGAAAATTGTTATCGGCAGAGGCGCCCCCGCCGGTCACCAGGTTATCGTCCACGCCGCCGCGGCCAATCTCGCCGGCATTGAACGTCTCGGCGGAAACTCCAGGCGACAGTCCAAGAATCTGGGTGTAGTTCCGAGTCACCAGCGGGAGAGCGGAGACCTCTTTTTGGTCGACGACGTTGCCCAAGGTGCTCTGTTCAGTCTTCAGCAATTCGGAATTTGCTTTTACCTCTACCGTCTCGCGTGACGCGCCGATCGCGAGTTGCACGTTAACCGTCGTCGTCTCCGTGATGTGCACTGGAATGTCCGCGTTCACCGAAAGCTTGAAGCCACTTTTGGACACCTCCACCCTGTAGGTCGCGGGCGGCAACAGCGGCACCAGGTACGTGCCCGTGCTCGACGAAACGACGGTCCGTTTTTCACCCTTGGTCACATCGATGGCACTAATCGAGGCGCTCGCCACTACCGCACCGTTGGGATCGGTAATGGTGCCGGCAATTGCACCGGTACCCGCTGTCTGCGCCAGGCTCAGGGCGGCCAATGAGGCAAGAATCACTGCAAAGGCAAGGGAACTGCGCAACAGGTGTTTCATGGTAGCTGCTCCTCCGAGAATCATCTCACGCACAATGAAATGTTTGTTTCACTACGCCGGATACCTTTTTCTTAACGGCAACACTCTACGATGTGGCTCTGGAGGTGTCAAGCACTACGAGCAGCGCTTGAGAGCGCATGACCGCTGCTTGAAACATATTATTCCGCCGATGGATCTGGGAGCATTTATGCTATTGCGGAATTTGAAACATACGATACCGTTTGGTAGACTGCCGCAGTGGACCAGTGCAAACGGGACGCCGTCCGCTAGATGATGAAGAAGTTGGCTTCGGAGTCTGATGAACGACTACGCCACAATCCGTAATAATACTGCACACTCTCTGAAGATGCGCCCTGCGGTAGGACTGGCGGATCGCGTATCCCAACTCAGCCCCCGTCGGCGCGAAATCATCCGGCCTGCGCTGGAAAATCCGCAGCAATTTGTTTTGCTCAGCGTGCGGGATATGGCCAAGAGGCTGGGCACTGATCCGGCGACTACCGTGCGCATCGCCCGGGGACTTGGCTTCGCGAGCTACAAAGAGTTTCAGTACTTTCTGCACGAACTTTCAGTTGTGGGTGCGACTGCTTTGGATGCGATGCAAGCGGCGTCCGCCCATGATTCCAGCGTCAATTCCCGCATGCAGACTTCCCTCAATCAGGATCTCAAGAACTTTCGCACTTTCTATAATGGGGTGGATCTGAAGCGTCTGGAAAAGGTAGCTCGCCGCCTCTGGAAAGCTCGTCGGATTGTGGTCCTGGGAGGGGACTTCGCAGCCTGCCTGGTCGCTTACTTCCGTTATCAACTCAACATCCTCGGTCTGCCTGTTTTTACCGCCGTCGCTCCGGGCGAGGCCGTCCACTCGGTCCGGAATCTGGGACGGGGCGATGTTCTCTTCGCCATCAGTTTCCGCCGCGGTCTGCGCATGACCATTGAAGGCATCCAGCAGGCTCGCAAACTCGGTGCCTACTGCATTGGTATCACCGATACCTATATTTCGCCAGTCGCACGGTTCTCGGATGAGTTCTTCCTCACTCCGGTTGACGCGACTTCGTTTGGCGTATCCTATTCGGCTCCGCTGTGCTTGCTCAATGTCCTTGTGG
>Ga0326728_10008041_pt1 | contig 26553 bp, 30 predicted proteins | sample MB3enrmetagenome_FD_207602 | JGI IMG/M metagenome (GOLD analysis project Ga0326728, IMG submission 207602) | Lab enriched peat soil microbial communities from McLean, Ithaca, NY, United States - MB31MN | ecosystem: Environmental > Terrestrial > Soil > Wetlands > Peat | place: USA: New York... | reverse complement strand
CCGGGGAATATCTCGACAAAAGCGCCAAACTCGGCCAGCCGAACCACCTTGCCCAGATAGACCTTGCCCACTTCAGGCACGGCCGTCAGGTTGCCGATCATTTCCAGAGCCTTCTTCAGGCCCTCGGCGTCGCAGGAGGCCACGTTGACCTTGCCGCTGTCGTCCACGTCGATCTTGGCGCCGGTCTGCTCGATGATGCCGCGAATCGTCGCGCCGCCCTTTCCGATCAGGTCGCGAATCTTGTCGGTGGGAATCATGATGGTTTCAATGCGGGGCGCATACTGCGAACGCTCCGTGCGCGGTCCTTCGAGCGCCGCGTCCATCTTGTCCAAAAGGAAGAGCCGGCCCTGTCGCGCCTGCTCCAATGCCTGCTGCAGGATCTCGTGAGTCAGGCCGCCGATCTTGATGTCCATCTGCAGCGCGGTGATGCCCTTGCGCGATCCGGCCACCTTGAAGTCCATGTCGCCGTAGTGATCTTCCGCTCCGGCAATGTCGGAAAGAATGGCGTAGTCGTCGCCTTCCTTCACCAGGCCCATGGCCACGCCGGCCACTGAAGCCTTCAGGGGAATACCGGCATCCAACAGCGCCAGGCAGGTGCCGCACACTGTCGCCATCGACGACGAGCCGTTGGACTCGAGAATTTCAGACACGATGCGAATCGCGTATGGAGAATCTTCCGCGCTGGGAAGAACCGCGGAGATGGCGCGCTCGGCCAGTGCTCCGTGGCCAATCTCGCGCCGGCCTGTTCCGCCCATGCGGCCAACCTCGCCCACGCAGAAGGGCGGAAAATTGTAGTGCAGCATGAAGTTCTTCCGCTTCTCGCCTTCATAGCACTCCAGCCGCTGGCCCTCATCGGCCGTGCCCAGAGTCGCCGTAACCAGCGCCTGGGTCTCGCCGCGGGTAAACAGCGCCGAGCCATGCGTGCGAGGCAGTATGCCCGTCTCGATGCTGATGGCGCGAATTTCGTCGAAGGCGCGGCGGTCGGGCCGGATGCGCTCCTTCGTCACCTGCTCGCGGAAGACGCGCTCATGCAGCTTCTCAAAGCAGGTCGTGAGCTTCTTCTTGGCGGCGGGATCGTCAGCGGGCAGCTCGGCTGCCAGCTCGTTCTTGATCTGCTTGACCAGCTCCTGGCTTTCCAGCTTGGCATGCGTCTTGGTGTTCAGAGCATCCTTCAGCCGCTCGCCCGCCTTGGCCTTCAGTTCCGCATAGTAGGCTTCGTCGAATACCGGCGCGACAAAAGCGCGCTTCGGCTTGCCAGCCACCGCAACCAGTTCTTCGATCGCGGCAATGATCTTCTTGATCTCGGTGTGGCCGAACTCGATCGCCTCCAGAATGACCTCTTCGGTCTCTTCCTGGGCTCCCGACTCGATCATCACGATACCGTCCTTATGCGCCACTACCAGGATGTTCACCGTGGTTGCGGCGCTCTCTTCATAGGTCGGATTGATGACGAACTCGCCATTCACGCGGCCCACGCGTACGGCGCCAATCGTGGCGCTGAAGGGAATGTCGGAAAGTGCCAGCGCGCAACCGGCCGCGTTGATCGCGATCACATCGGGATCGTTCTGCTTGTCGGCAGAGAAAACCAGCGCAATCACCTGCGTTTCGTTGCGGAAGCCATCAGGAAATAGCGGACGGATGGGACGGTCAATCTGGCGGCAGGTGAGAATTTCCTTCTCTGTCGGCCGGCCTTCGCGCTTGATAAAGCCTCCGGGAATGCGGCCGCCCGCGGAGGTAAACTCGCGATAATCCACGGTGAGAGGGAAAAAGTCGATCCCTTCCCGTGGTTCGGAAGAGGCCACGGCTGTGGCCAGAACAACGGTTTCACCCGTGGTCACCAGTGCGGCGCCAGAGGCCTGCTTGGCCATGCGCCCGGTCTCAAAAACCAGCCGCTTGCCGCCAGCAAGCTCGACAGCTACTTCATGCTTTGACATAGAGTCCTCGTTTCATTTTTTTCGCTTGGGAAACTTGTGTGGAAGGCGCAGGAGGGAAAGGATAAGCCGGCACCGCAAGGGGGGTGCGCAGGAGTGAATTCTCCCGGCCTGCCACCCGGTTCTTGTGCCGATCTACACTGCAGGACGGCGCTCAGCCCATAGCTGTACGCCGTCCCTGGCAGCGGGTCGTCTTCGCCAGGTACACCTTGACCCCAAGTCCTGGATAGAACGGGGGCCTTGACCAAATTCCGGTCTGGGCGCTTCCGGGTCAATGTTTGCTTTCTGGTTACTTGCGGATTCCGAGCTTGCCAATGACTTCGCGGTAGCGATCGGTATCGTGTGTCTTCAGGTAATCCAGAAGGCGGCGTCGCTTGCTGACCAGTTGAAGAAGTCCGCGCCGTGAAGCGTGATCCTTCTTGTGGGTCTTGAAGTGTTCGGTCAGTTCCGCGATACGCGCACTCAGAATCGCGATCTGGACCTCCGGCGAACCGGTGTCCGTATCGTGGGTGCGGAAGCTTTCGATCAGAGATGTTTTCTTTGCAGTCGCCAGCACGGCGTAGGTTACTCCTCTTGTCTTCTCAGTCCACTCATCAAGTGTCTAGAGTGAGATTACCACGAATGAGCGCCCTCGCGCCATTCACCCGGGCTCCTTCGATCCGGCCCGAGCCTCAACATCACCCGCCTCCCGGAGGGAGCGAAGGATAATAGCCCAGGGCGAGCGAAGCGCAGCCCTGGGTGAGAGGCAAAGGGAAGATATTCAGCCCCGTAGGGGCGCCGCGAAACTCAGCGCGCGCCAAATCGGAAGAGCCGGTTGTCGAAGCTCTCGCGGATCACCTCGGCAACCACCACCTGCTTCGCCTCCGGATGCTCCGGGTTCAGCAAATAGTTCCACGTTTGCGGCGCAATCGCGGAAGGCACCCGCGCCAGCGGCGTTTCCTGTGATGCAAGCCAAGTATCGCCGACGTTGCGCGTAAATTCGGGATGCTCTTTCCAGTCGGCAGGGGCAATCGTATTCAATTGCTTTACGGCAAGATCGTCGGGAACAGCGATCTTGAGCAGTTGATAGAAGCGCGGAAGAATCCCGTCCTCGTTTCTGTCCATCAGGTGGACGACGCGCTCCAGCATCGCGCCGGCTGGATTCTCCGCCAGATAGACAACTGGCTTTCCCTCCGTATGCCAACGTCCGGAGGCGAGGCGCGCGCCTTCGCCGCTCAAATCAGTGAAATTGCTCATGCGCCAGAGAGTCGTCATGAAGGGCTATGCTCGCGGCTGCTCATCTATACGAACATCCCCTCGTCAATTTGAATCAGAAATTCCTGGACTGCATGTTCTCCAGCTTCAGTCCGCAACATCTCTAGCGCGGTCCTGTCGTCAAAGCGGCTCTTCCTGCCGCACAGCCACCTCCGGCCGTCGTTGCGGTCTCCATAGACCCTCACCGCCAATTCGTAAATCCGCGCCACGCGCGCCAACCGGTCCGCTTCGATAATGCTCAACGGCTGCTTCTTCTGCCGCCGATGTTTCAGCGTCCGCGCGGGAATCACCACCTCCAGCAACTCCTTGACGGCAATGCCAGAGTAGGCCGAAAACTCCTCCAGTGTCGAGAGCGGCAGCCCGCGTTCAATCTCCCTCCAATCGAAGGTGAAAGGCGGCGGAGAAACCACGGGAATGGCAGCAGCTTGGCTCATACGGACATTATGCCACGTATTTCGCGGCATAATGTCCGACTTGCCCGAAATATAAAAAGCACAATGAATGGAGGCAATTATCCCCACACGTCAAGTTGGGTAAAATTGAGAGATGCAGAGGTTCGACGGCATTGACGAAAAACTAAAACGGGCCGAAGAGAGTATCAACAATCTTTACTGTGAGATGGATAGATTTTTTAAGGAAGGCGATTACCCCATTTTTCCAGAGAACGACCAAGAGCAGCTTGCTAAGGCAATCGAGTACCATAAGAATCGCGTCATCCCACCACGATTCGGCGTGCTAACAGGCGAGATCATTCATCAATTGCGATCCTGCTTCGACCATATCGTTTGGCATTTCTCTCTCGACGCTATCGACTCTATAAAGAACCCTCGGCAAGTTGGTTTTCCTGTTTTTGAGGAACGACCCGCCAATCATAAAACGCACCTTTTTAAACAAAAAATACAAGGAGTCACGGACCTTAATGCCCGAGCTCTCATCGAACGACTTCAACCGTATAACGCCGCCGATCCTCTTGACGACCCCTTGTGGATTATTCACGACTTCGACATTGTCGATAAACACAAAGAGCTTATTTTCTGCGTCCGTACGAAGGCTATAGTTCTACCCCGCGATATGCATGGAGACATGGAATGTTATCAGCGGGAACATCCCGAGCTTAACCCTGCACAGGTTGCACGTCACGTTAAGAGCCCCGTCACCTCGCTGCCCTGTATATCGTTCAAAACTTTTGGTCGGCGGGAAATCGAGCCCGTCACTGAGGGGTTGATAAAGTTGTTTAACTACACGATCAACGTGGCGAAGGAATTCAAAGCTCTTTGATCTGTTTTGTTGAAGCCGGGCATTCAAGGTCCTTCGTATTTTGAGACCTGGGAAACCACGAACCCCATGCGAGCGAATAGCGAGCGACTGGCCCCACCGCAGGTGGCAGGTGGTGCAGATTATTTCCTTGCTTCGTCGCACAATAATTCCAGAAGTGTTCGCGCCGTCTTGTAGCCGGCTGAGGCTGCCAGAGGCCAAACCGCCGTGTAACTCCTTATCCTGGACTATTTTGCAGGGAACTCTTTTGTTTTGACGATTTTGCAGCGCAACCCTGCCTGTAAGCCAAAGAAAACAAGGAATTTATTTGCAAAATACGGGTGGGGGGGGGTAGCCCGGAATGGGCAGGAGAATCTGACCACTGATCGCTGACTACTGATCACTGATCCTTGTCCCGCCAGTAATTCGCCCGCGCCACAATCCGCGCCCCGTAGTCCTGCACTGTCCGCACCCGTATCGTGTGCAATCCCGGCGTCGGATCGGATGGACTGAAGGTGATCAGGTACCGATTCCGCGCGCGCTTGGCCGACTCCACCACCCTGCTCTCAAAAGCCTTGTCGCCGGTGAATGCGTGGTACTCGCCGCCGCTCATGTGGGCAACCTCTTTGGCCACATTCTTCTTGAAGGCCGGCACGATCATGGCCAGCGTCGACATCAGGCTCATCGCCCGGTTGTCGCCATTGTCCTTGATGTCGTGCAGCAGCTCAGCCTTCGCTGGCGAAAACGATACGCCCAGCACCAGCACGTCGGACTGGCCGATCTTGCGAATCAACTGCTCGGTCTTAATGTGTTTGCTGCCGTGATCGCGCTCCTCGCTGATCAGCAGCAGCACGCGCCTGTACTCCTTGGGCTGGGATTCGAGCAGGTCGACGGCGTAGCTGACCGTATCCAGAATCGCCGCGCCGCCATTGCCCGGCTCCAGTTGCTTGAGCGCTTCGTTCACGTCCTCGCTCGTGTGTGTGAAGTCGCGAATCAGATGCGGCCTCGAGTCGAAGCCCACCAGCGCCGCCTGTCCCTTGCCGTCGCTCAGGAAAAGATCCAGCAGCGATCCCAGCTTGGCCAGCTTGTCGAATTCCAGCACGCTCGCGCCGCCCAGCTCGACCGCGACCACCAGCGCCACCGGCGCCGTGTCCATCTCTTCCTGCACGCGAATCTTCTGCGGCACGCCGTTGTCTTCCAGCACGAAGTCGTCCCGCTTGAGGCCATAGATGACCTCCCCGCCCGGCTTTTCGACCAGCGTCGGCACCAGCACCTCGTTGGCCGTCACGCGCAGCGTCGGCGCAGCCTCATGGGCGCCGGGCAGCGGCTGCGGAGGCTCGACGGGCGGCAACTGCTGCGCCCCAGTGGCCGCCGCGCTCGCGAACGTCGCTGCCATCGCAAATAAGCTGAAACGGAATAAGCCAAATCTCATATAAAGAACAGCTTACAGCTAACAGCTCACAGTTGTCCCTAGCTGTCTGCTGTTTGCTGTCTGCTGTCAGCTGCTCTTCCGCACTTCGCGCTCCAGCCGGTCAATCCAGGCCAGGTAGCTCAGAAGCTCCCAGCGCGAGGTCCAGACAAAGCTCATGATGTCAGTGAAGGTCAGCGTTTCCGCCGGCTTGCCGGAGTAGGTTTCCACTCGCCAGCGGAAATACTCGCTGCGCCACGGCGTCAGCCGGTGGCCGCGCGTTGCATTCCAGAGAAAACGGAGCGGAGCAAACATGGCAATTCCCTTCGCATTGAGTATAGATGGATACTCCTATGCGAGCGAATAGCGAGCGTTTGGCCCCACCGCAGGTGGTGCGAGCGAATAGCGAGCATTTGGCCCCACCGCAGGTGGTGCGAGCGAATAGCGAGCATTTGGCCCCACCGCAGGTGGTTAGGCTGGCAGCTTGCTGAACAGGTCATTTGAGGCCGAATTGACCTCGGCGATCACATCCTCCAGCGCCGTCTGCTGCGTCTCGGTCAGGGAAAGCTGCGTGGAAACAGTCGCCACGTCGGCCTGCATCAAGCTGGTCTGCGCGCTGGTCAGCTGAGTCTTCTGGTTGGTCACGGCATCGGAAGCAGCCGTAAGCTGCGTGATGGAGTTGTCGATGGTCACGCGCTGCTGCGAAACGTAGTTCAGCGCCGTGCTCAACGCCTGCGTATCGCTCACGGCCTGGGCGGTGTTGACCGTGCCGCTGGAATAATCGGCGACCAGATTATTGAGCGCACCAAAGACGCTGTTCGTGCCGCTGCCAAGAAAAATCTGGCTGCCGGAAACATTCAACTGAATCTTCTGCCCGCTTGGCGTTTCCAGATAGTTGACGTTGTCGTCGCCGTTGTAGCTGGTGCCGGCCGGCGACGTGCCCGTCGCCATGGTGAAGGGAGTCGTGGAAGTCTGCGTTCCACCAAAGATGTAGTTGCCCTGATAACTGGTGTTGGCCAGCGACAGGACTTCGTTGAGGATGCCGGAAATTTGGTTCGAGATGGATTTGACGTTGCTGGAGTTCATGGTTCCGTTGTTGGCGCTGGTGGCCAGCGAAATAGCCGAGGTCAGCTCGGTCACCACGCTGCCCAGGGCCGAATCGGCCACCTGCAACTGGCCCGAAACCAGGCTCGAGCTGCTCGTGAAGGAGTCATCCTGCTGAATCTGATTGAGTAGGGACACATTCTCGCCAGCAGCCACCGGATCCGTGCTCAGCGAGGTCACCCGCACCCCGCTCGACAGCTCCGAGGTCAACTGCTGTTCGCTGGCCTGCGCCTGATCGAGCGAACTGACCAGATTCCTGACGTAATAGGGGTCCACCCGCATCGCTTTCCTCCGCCTTGCTCCTGCAACTCGTCCGCCGCGCGCGCCCTCGCCAAAGCTGCCTTGCCACCTTCGAGCGTGTTTCAAAAAGCTTTGTGTCAGGGCACGACTTCAGTCGTGCCGAAAAGGTTAGTAAAATAACGGGCTTTAGCCCCTGAGGAAACGCATTCGTTTCGCCATTCTTGAATTACATACTAGGAAACCGTCGTCTGATCTCCCAGATTCAGCGCCGAGGCCATGATCGTGTTCAGCATCGTGAACACCTGCGAAGCCGCCTGATAACTGCGCTCCAGCGTGGTCATGGCAGCGGCCTCGTCATTCAGATTGACGCCGGAAAGCGTGTTGATTTGCGTTTGCAGTTGCGTCACCGAGGCCGTCTGCGCCGTATTCTCACTTTCGACTTCGGAGACGGTCGAGCCCAGCGACGAAACGAAACTCGAATAGTAATCGCTCGGCGTCTGGCCGTTCAGCTCAGCCGAGGTGCTCGTAGCCAGGGCCGCCATCGCGGCCGCATTCGAACTGCCACCGGTTCCTTCCGTCGAACTGGCCGCGGCAATCTCGTTCGGATCGGTCATCACCACGCTCATGCTCTGGGCGCTGCCCGTCACCGCCGTGGGCTCATTGAAGATGTAGAGCGGACTGGCCGCCGTCCCGGCCTTTCCACTCCCATCGATTCCCGTGTTGTTCAGGGCATTGACCGAGGTCGAGATGCCATAGGCCAGTTGATCGAGCGAGCTGAGCACGCTCGGAATGTCGGTGTCCCGCGCCGTCAGATACCCGCCCAGCTCACCGCCCCCCGTCGTCAGCCCCGAAGTGATGTCCGTCGTCCCCACAAAAAAGTGCGTCACCCCATCCACCGTGCCGTTGGTCATCTGAAAGCTGTTGCCTTCCGAAACCAGCAGCGCGCCCGACGTCGTTGTGATCGAAAGACCGTTGTTTTCTGTCGTGATCTGGTTGATCCCCACCAGCTTCGAAAGCGCGGTAATGTCCGTCTGGCGCTGGTCTTCCAGGGTTCCCGCGTCCGCTGTGGGCGAGGTCGTCATGATCTGCTGGTTCAGTTGGGCAATCGAGGTGGTCAGCGCGTTCACCTGGCTGGTCACGCCCGCAGCCTCCTGATCCAGCGCTGATCTTTGCGATGCCAGGCTGCTGGCCGCGCCTGAAATATCGGCTGCCAGCGTGCTCGCCGCCGAAAGCACCGCCTGTCGGTACGAACTACTCGTAGGCTCCGCCTCCAGCGAGGAAAACGAGTCGTAGAAGCTGGTAATGTCGGTGCCAATGTCTCCTGAGGCTGACGTGGACGACGCCGGAGTGAACAAGGCCTGAAGCGTATTGAGCGCCGTCAGCCGCGAGCCGGAGGCCGAAGCCAGCTGTTGCTGCTGATCCAGCCGCGCCGTAAGAACCTTGTCCCGCACCGAGGCCGCCCCGGTCTCAGTAACCCCTTGCCCACAGGAAGCGCCGCCAATCGTGACCGACGGATTCTCCCGCCAGTTGGCAACCTCCTCGGTGTAGCCGGTGGTGTTGGCGTTGGCAACATTGTTCGACACAATGTTCAGGGCTTCCTGATCGGCATCCAGAGCCCCCGACATGATGCTGAGTGCGGAGTTAATTGTCCCCATGCCCGCTCTCCATTCGCGGCCACTCCGGCGCTTGCGGCGCGTCGTACTCCAGCCGGCCCCCGCGCAATTCCCGCAGGCGGTTCATCACGCTCAGATTGGCCCGCGTCGCCTCCAGCACCCTGGCCAGAACCGCCATGTCGCTCGTCGCATCCCTGGCCTCAACAGCCAGCGCCGCGCGCGTTTCCATATCCGCTTGCGCCAGATCGCGGTTCAGCGCCTGGCAGGAAAGCGCCAGCTCCTCCAACCGCTCCACATCCAGACACGCCAGCGACCGCGAGGCCTCTGTCACCAGCGTCATCAGCAACGGATGTTCCCAGCGCTCTCCAGGCTCCTGCAATGCCATCGCTCCTCTCGCCCCTGCCGGACAGCTTCCCATTCCCTTTCCCCTGCGCGCCGCTCAATCGCGCCTTACGATTGCTCGCCCAGCATCGAATCTACGACCCTGGAGGCCACTGCCGACGCCGGCACGCTGTAACTGCCCGCCGCCAGCGCTGCCTGAATCTCCGCGACCTTCTCCATGCGAACATCCGAGTCGCCCGCCATCTGCGAGATCTCGCTCCCCGCGCTGCTCACCGTCGCCTCGTCGCTCCGGATCGCACCCGCCGAAGCCGCGGCGGCGCCCCTCGCCTGCTGCGTCAATGCCGGCTCTGCCGCCGGCGTTCCCAAAAGCGACTTCAATCCTTCAAGACTGCCGCGAATGTCCATGCGCATCACTCCTTGCTCGGTGTATCGGCGGTCGCACGAATCACCTTAGTCATTCAAGCGATTTAATAACGGTATTCCCGTTTACTTTCCCGGTTACCTCTCCGCTTCCCGGTTTGTTACCCGAGACGGAGAGCTCCCGCACGATGCCGGCGGCAATTCCGAACCCTCCCCGCTCGCTCAATCCCCGTCCCAGCGCCTCCGAGGCAAACTCCCCCAGAACCCCGCCCGAACCGGAGGCCGAGTCGCCGTCTCCCTCCAGCCCGTCGCCCTCTGTCATCGGCTTCAACAACTCCTGCATCATCTGCGCCTCAAACTCGTGTGCCGCGTGGACCAGTCTGGGCTGCGGCGTGACCGCCGCGGCGCTGGCCGCTGTTCCTGCCACCGAAAGCATCAGAGCACCTCCAGGTCGGCCTCCAGAGCGCCGGCCTCCTTCATCGCCTGCAAAATCGAAATCACATCCCGCGCGCCCGCTCCCGTGCGTTGCAGCTCCTGCACCAGATCCTCGACCGTCGCCCCTTCCTTCAGGTCGATGCGGTTCACGGGCCTGTCTTTGGCCTCGACGGTGGTCTGCTGAATCACCTGCGTCGTGCCTCCGGAAAATGCATTGGGCTGCGAGACCTCGTTCACCGAGACCACGTTGACGCTCAATCCTCCATGCAGAATCGAGACCGGCTGCAGCCGGACCGTCCCTCCGATCACCACCGTCCCGGTGCGTTCGTTCACCACTACCCGCGCCCGCGGAAAAACGTCCACCTCGGTGGCTTCCACCCTGTCCAGCAGCGCCGCCACATCCTCGCCGGGCGCGGCGGCAATCTCCACTCGCCGGCTATCGACGGCATGCGCCCGCGGCGCGCCCAGCTCCTTGTCGATGGCCGCCGCCATCCGCTCGGCGGTATGAAAATCCGCGTCATTCAATACCACGCTGACCGTGTGCATCTGCTTCAGGTCAAAGAGCACGGCCCGCTCTACCAGCGCCCCGCCGGGAATTCGCGCCGTTGTCGGGTGGTTCGACAGCTTCGTATTGCCGCCGCCCGTGGCCATGTAGCCGCCCAGCACCAGAGCCCCCTGCGCCTGGGCGTAGATCTGCCCGTCCGGGCCGTAGAGCGGCGTCATCAGCAGAACCCCGCCTTCCAGCGAGCGCGCATCGCCGGCCGAGGAGACCGTAATATCCACCTTGTAGCCGGGCCGGCTGAAGGGCGGCAGCGTGGCCACCACAAAGACCGCGGCCATGTTCTTCACCTGCATGTTGCTGGCGCTGTTTGACCCGGTCTGGGGAACCGTAATGCCCATCCGCTCCAGGGCCGAAATCAGTGTCTGTGCCGGAAAAACCGTCTGCGAACTGTCCCCGGTGCCGCGCAGCCCCACCACCAGGCCGTAGCCCACCAGCTGGTTGTCCCGAATCCCCTCAATGGCCGCGACGTCCTTGATCCGCGACAGGTGCGCCGCAGCCTCCCCTGGGGAGAGCACCGAGGCCAGCAACAGCACCAGGCCCAGCACAACCCACCACAGGAAGCTCGCGCCCCACTGGCTCCACGCCGCTCTTCTGTCCGCAACTCGCATCCCTGACCCCTGAAAACTGTTCGCTGTTAGCTTTCAACTGTTAGCTGTCTGCTGTCCGCTGTTAGCTGTTTTCAAAACACCACCAGCTTCTCCAGAAAACGCACCAGCGGATTCTGCCGGTAGGTGGAGTCGTTCACAATTCCCTTGCCGGTCACTTCCAGTTCCAAATCCGTCATGGCCGTCGACTGCACCTGGTTCTGCGCGCTCACGTCCTCCGGGCGCACCAGGCCCCGCAGCCGGATCAGCTGCGTCTGCTGCGAGAAGGTCAACTGGCGCGTGGCCTGCACCACCAGCATTCCGTTCGGCAGCACGTCCACCACCTCGGCGCCGAAGGTCGTCGCCAAACTGGAGTTGGTCGTGCTCTGCCCCTGCGCCGTCAGACCCGAACTGGCGTTCATGCCCACCAGGTTCTGCATGGCGTTCGATTTTTTCAGAGCGCCAAACAGCGATGTCAGCCCGGAGTTCGCGTTCGAGGCCCGGGAGTTTTTCACCTGTCCGTCGGTCGAGGCCGCCAGGCTTTCCGAAACCACGATTGAAACCACGTCGTGAAGCCGGACAGCCTTGGCGTCGGTGCCCAGGCGCACCAACCGGCCCTCCGCGCTCCAGATCGAGCCCGGCGTCCGCACCTCCGCTGCCTGCTGCGCCCGCACACGCTCGATGTACGCGTGCAGCGCCGTCTCCGGAGGAGTCGGCCTGGCTGCCGGCATCATGGGAATGTGTTTCCCAGCGGCAGAGGCCCACTGCGCTCCCGCAAGCGCCACCGCCCCGCAAAGGGCCGCAGCTTTCCGTAGCCTTGCTCTCATCAACGCACCCCTGTCTCTGGCCGGAGAGCCGCATGACCCGGTCCAAGAGCCACGGCCCTCACCACCCTGCCGCCCATCGTCAGCCGCGCATTGAATTCGGCCCCGGCAGCGGCCGGAGCGAGCGCGCGAGCCTCCAGCGTGGCGTCGAGCCGCGCATTATGTTCCTCGACGGTCAACCGGTCGCCCGCGAAAATGACTGGACTCAATCGGGCTTTCTCTTTCGCCCCTTGCCCGGATGCGTTGTCTGTCTTCTTCCAGTCAACGCCCACTAGCACCAGCCGCCCCGGCCCGCCCGTATGCTGTTCATCCCGCACGAGAAGCCAGCGCGCCCCGGTGTGCGGATCGTCGATCTCGCGAACAATTTCGCCATAAGCCCCGCTCTCGGCAGCAGCCAGTTCGGAGGACGAAGTGAGCGTCTGCGCATGGTAGCCCGACGGCGTTTGCGCACCGGCAGCGGATACCCAACCGAACAGCAGCACTGCCGCTGCGATCCCCACTCCTGATCCTGTCCGCCCCATCTTCATCAGCCTCGTTCCCCAGTCCCTGTTCCCTATTCCCTATTCCCTGTTCCCTGCCCTAGTGGGTCATGTTGTTGACCTGCGAATACATGTCGTCGGCTGCCTTGATGACCTTCGAGTTCGATTCATAAGCCCGCTGCGCCAGCACCATCTGCACGAACATCGTGACGATGTCCACATTGGAGTTTTCCAGGTACCCCTGTTGCAGGCTGCCCAGCCCCTCGGTCCCTCCCGGATTGCCCAGCACCGGGTCGCCCGAGCTGAGCGTGGCCTGCAGCAGATTCGACCCCACCTGCTCCAAACCGCCTGCGTTGGGAAAAGTCGCCAGCTGAATCTGCCCCAGCTGCGAGGGATTCGTCTGCCCCGAGAGCGTCGCGTTAACCACGCCGTACTTGGTGATCGTGACCGCCGTCGCATTGGTTGGAACCGTAATCGTCGGAATCAGCGGGTCGCCGTCGGTGGTCACGACCGTTCCCTCGCTGTTCAGATGGAACTGGCCGGCGCGGGTATAGGCAATCGTCCCGTCCGGCCGCTGCACCTGGAAGAAGCCGTTGCCCTCAATGGCCAGATCGTACTGATTGTCGGTTTCGTTCAGCGAACCCTGGGTGTTGATGACCTCGGTGGCCGCCGACTTCGTGCCCAGCCCGATCTGCAATCCGGCCGAAACCGTCGATTGGCTTTGCGCCGCTCCCGGCGTCACCAGGTTCTGGTAGACCATGTCCTGAAACTGCAGCCGCAGCTGCCGGAATCCGGTCGTCGACGAGTTGGCCAGGTTGTTGGCGATCGTGTCCAGGTTCATCTGCTGCGCGCTCATGCCGCTGGCCGCGGTATACAAGGCTCGAATCATCTTGGCTCCTTTCAGTCGCCAGTTGTCAGCTAACAGCGAACAGCTATCAGCTGACAGCGAACAGTTTTCGGTTGCGACAAACGGTCTTCAGAATTTGAAATGCCCGAAATGCCGATCCAATCTTCATCTTCGTAACTCCAACTTGCTTTTTCCGTCTGCCTGCGTCTCTGTGCTGTTAGCTGTTAGCTGTTAGCTGTTAGCTGTCTGCTGTCTGCTGTTCGCTGCTTCTCTCACACTCTCGGCAGCTCCTCGGTGGCAATCTTGTTGAACTCGGTATGAAAGACGGTCAGCGCCCGCTGCATCATCTCTGCTTCGCGCTGCACCAGAATCAGGTTCATCGTCCCCGGAATCACGCCCTGATTGGCCGTCTCGATAGCGCCCTGGTGGATCGCGGCATTCTTGCTGAGAGCAGACTTCACGCCCTCCGGCGCCACATACCGGTTGGCGCCCTCCGGGGTCAGTTGCACGCCCGCCGGAAAGGTGAAGACCCCCACGGTCGCCACCACGCCGCCAGCCACCGAAACCGCTCCATCGGCCCCTACCGTCACCTCACCCGGCGGAATGGGAATCGGCTGGCCGCTCGTGGAGAGCACTGAATCGCCAGCCGAAGTCACCAGTTGCCCGGCCGGCGCGCGATGAAAGCCGCCATCGCGCGTGAAGCGCTGGCCGTTGGGAGTTTGCACCATGAAAAAGCCCTCGCCCTCGATGGCCAGATCCAGCGAATTGCCGGTCTGATCCAGCGCGCCCTGCGCAAGACTGAGCCGGTCGCCGCCCAGCAGGCCATAGTTGTTGACCGTCCGCCCCAGCTGCGAGTCCGCAGCATCGGGCCCAAGCAACGCCGAGCGAAAGTACTCCTGCTCGGCCCGATAGCCGGGCGTCCCGGCATTGGCCAGATTGGTGGCCGCTATGTCCAGAGCCTGCGTGCGCGCCACCAGCCCCGTCACCGCCGCATAGTATCCACTGTCCATTGGAAAAAACCCTCCTGGATCGCAATGAGACATTGCAGAAGGAGGACCGAAAAAGAGAGAAGAAGATTGGGAAAAACTCAGAAAAGAAGAAGTCAGGAAACAGGGAATTTGGGGGGGGAAGTATCCTCCGGCAGAGCCGGCGGTTTCATGGTTGGTAGCCCATCAAAGGGCCCGGATAAAATCGCTTCATGTCGGTAGCGGCTCATCACCCGCGCCGCAGGCGCAATGGTTGTTAGCCCCGCGCTTCAGCGTGGGGTGGACTTGCGGGACCCGGAAAGCCCCGCCCCTTGACCCGCCAAGACAATACCCTATTGCAGGCCGTCGCAGATGATGGTGACCTCGAAGCTGGCGTCCTCAAACTTGTAGATGTGGTGCAGTTGGAACTCCGGTGCTTGCACGTGGAGGTTGTAGTCCCGCCCGGTAATCACGGTCGGAATCGACAGGCCGCAGTTGGCCGCCAGATTCGGCACCTTGCCCTTCCACGCTCCGGCCAGCATGTTGCACAGCTCGCCGATCCCGTCCTGAACGGTCTCGTCCACCTCTTCAAACTCCATGCCCGTCATGCGCGCGGCAATCTTCCTGGCCGTCGAGCCCCCGCTATGAAAGACACAGGCCCCGCTCAGCATCCCGCCAAAGCCAACCACCGCGGTCACCGACTCCGGCTCCGCCATCGGAGCCGGTCCCGAGTCGCGCCCGCACTCTACCCCCAGCATCAGCCGAAAAACCTCTTCCACGCTGATATCCAGGTTCCTGGGATCGGAAACCACATCCACCGAATCTCGCAACGATAGCGCCATCGCACGCTCCCCTCTTTTGGCCGCTCCTCGTTCGCGCGCGATAGCAGCGGCTCAACTTCCGTCCAACAACGCCCACATGCCCTGGTCAGGCCGCATGGATCAGCGGCAATATCCGCTCCTTCACCTGCTCGGCGGTAAACGGCTTGCGGATATAGCCTTGCGCTCCCGACAGGATTGCCTCTTTGACATGCTCCTCGCTCGACTCGGTGGTAATCATCACCACCGGAACGCCAGCAGCCAGCTTCTGCGCCCGAAGCTGGCGCAGAAACTCCAGCCCGTCCATCAAGGGCATGTTGATGTCGGTCAGAATCAGGTCCACCTGCTGGGCTTTCAGCTGGTCCAGCCCCTCGACGCCATTGCCGGCCTCCAGGATAGCCAGAGGCTCAAGCCCCGCCTGGCGAAGCGAGCGCTCCACAATCTTGCGCATCACCGAGGAATCATCGACGATCAAGGCCCGAACTTCACTCATGCCCGCGCTCCCGTTCTCTTTTGTCTATCGGCCTTTCCGGACGATTCATCAGCGAGACTCTTTCCCCCGCCCTTCTGCCGCCCTCTCATTGCGCCCCCACCGAGCAGATCACGTCCTCAATCGAATCTGCCTCCGGCATCGCTCCAGTCTGTTTCTCGCGCCACATCCTCAGCCAAAGGCAGTCATGCACCCTGACCAGCCTGGACTCGACCGGGCGCGTCCGCTCGATGGATCGCGCGAGCGCAAGGATAACCGCAGGCTCCGAGACGGCCTCGATCAACTCCGCCGGCGGGAACTTCGCCTTCAGCGTGCGGGCGTGCGCAGGGCCAAACATGGATTCCTGCACCAGTCCGCTCTCCACCCGCAGACCGCTCATCCGCTCAATCGCCAGGGCCAAAACCGGGTCCAGCCGATCCTCAAATCCCAGATAGAGAAGCCTGCCCGCGGCCACTCGCAGCGGCAGCGCGCCAAAGGCGTCCACAAACAGCCTTGGAGCCAGAACGGCCAGCGCTTCGGCGTCGTGAAACTCCAGCGGCAGCACCGCGCAGCTCCACTGCAGGCCCAGCGCCCGCGTGACCAGCTGCTCGCTCACTCCCTCGTGACGCACCAGCCAGTAGCCCAGCCTCCCGGCTCCGGCAGCCTTTTGCGCGTCCAGCGCCAGGCGCAACTGGCCGTTTGTGATCCAGCCCTGTTCCAGCATCACCAGACCCAGCGGAATCCGATGCCGGTGGCTCTCCTGAGCTGCGCCCCTTGCGTCCAGCTCGCGTCTGACAGCCAGCGTGACCCGCGCCGCCGTGCATGCGGCCGAGCAGCTCCATCCCCCTTCGAAGACCGGCCTCTGGCGGCTGCGCCAGAGATGCAGCCAGCCGGAATCGCAGCCCGGATTGGCGCATGTTTCAAAGATGCCGCCCCGCGTCCGCGCGCCCGGCAAGGCCTCTTCATCTTTCCAGTGCGATCTCCGGCTCAGAATAGGCATCGGATGCTCTCCAGCCGCTTCCTGGGCTCGGCCACCTCGGTCACCCGCAGGCCAAAGTTGCCGTCCACCAGCACCACCTCGCCGCGGGCCACAATCTTGTCGCCGACAATCAGGTCCACCGGGTCGGCCACGTTGCGATCCAGTTGCACCACGTCTCCCGGACCGAGATCCAGAATCTCGCCCAACGGCAGTTCCCTGCAGCCGAAACGCAGCGTCGCTTCCAGCTCGACGTCAAGCAGCAGCTCGATTCCCGCGCTGAGGACCGGCAGCGGCGCGGCGGCAGAGGCGGCGCGCGCTGCCGCGGGCTGTGGTGGTGCCGCCGGCTTCGGCCGTCGCACCTCGTCGCGCACCAGAATGGTCCATGCGCGCTCGCCGGATTTCAACTGGAAGGCGCAGGAGACCTTGCTTTCCCCGGCAATCTCCTCGAAGCGCTCGACGCGGCACTTCCTGCCGCTGCTGGCCAGCAACTCCCCGGCCGCGGCCTCGGCCGCCTCCTTCAGAATCTCGCCCCAGCCGGCCTTCTGGTCCACACCCTCGCCTGTGAGCGGCGACTCCAGAAGCGCCGGATCGAGGACCACGGCAAAGCGGCCTTCCTCGTCCCCCTTGAGGGTGGCGGCAAAGCCGAAGGCCCCCGGCGCCAGTGGTTTCGGCAGCGACTCTTCCAGCTTTGGCTCCCCGGCCAGCGCCTGGGAGAACAGCGTGGTCGCAGCCTCGATCCAGCATTCGAGATAGCTCTTCATGGCTCAGCCTCCGGAATCGGCCGCTCAATGCGGGCGGCGCGGTGCGCACCCTGGCGGATGGCCTGCGCCGTCACCAGCCGCTGGCCGCCGACCCTCCACTCGGGCAGTGTATTGGCGGCCAGATTCAGCCGCAGTACCGTCCCCGGCTCCAGGTTTTCAATGGCGCTGGCCGCCACATGCACCGTGGGCAGTTGCAGCGAGCCGCCGAAGGGGATGCGCCGCGCCACAATCTCCATACGCGCACGGCTTTCGCCTGTATGCAGCCGCCGAGCCCAGTCCGAAGTCAGCCGGCGCAGAATGGTATTGGAAACCACCGCCGGAAAGGCCAGGTTCAACAGTCCCGAGCTGTGCGGCATGCGAATCTCGAAGCTGAGGCAAAGCGTCCTCTCGGTGACCGACATGATGCGGGCCGCCTGGGTCTGCATCTGGCGGCGCTCGAAGTTGAAGCTCAGCCCCACCGACTGCCAGGCCGCCGTCAGCTCCCGGCAGATCACTTCGACAACCGAGCCAAGAATCGATTCCTCAATGTCGGTCAGCTCGCGCAAGGGGCCATCCCGGCCCTCGCCGCCCAGCAGCAGATCGATGATGGGAGGCGCCAGCGCCAGGTCCAGCTGCAGAACCGCCAGCGCGCCCAGCGGCTCCAGGCTCACCGAGGCCACATAGCTGATCTCGGGAATGCGCAGCAGAAACTCGTTGAAGGGAATCTGCTCGGCCGAGACCAGGTTGACCTGGAAGCGCGTGCGCAGCCAGGCAGCCATGTTATGGGTCAGGTTGCGGGCGAACAGGTCGTTCAACATGCTGATGGCGCGCAACTGCTCGGTCGAAATCTGGCCCGCGGAAGAGAAGTTGTAGGGCACGACCCGGGCCCGCACCTCGGTCTTCTGAGCCTCGGGCGTCGCGCTGCGCGCTGCCTGAAACAAGGCATCGATCTCATCTTGCTTGAGCGTTTTTTCCATTTCCCGCTACCCCCTGCCTCACGTCCCTGCCGCTCAACGGCGCGCCGTCTCGGCCGGCTTGCGTACCCGCGCCTTTTCAAAGACCCCGCGCGCCGCCAGATCCCTGAGCGCGGCCCTCAGATGCGCCACGGCCGAAGCATGCACCTGCGAAACCCTTGATTCCACCACCCCCAGCGCCAGCCCGATCTCGCGCATGGTCATCTCCTCGTAGTAGTAAAGGCTCATCACCAGCCGCTCCCGGTCGGGCAGATTCTGAATCGATTCGGCCAGCCGCTCTTCCAGCTCCTTGCGCAGGCAGCAGAAGAGCGGATCTTCCTCGGGACGGCCCGGCACATAGGCCAGCTCCTCCTCGCCGGAGCCCTCGTTGCGCTCCATGTGCAGGGTGCCGATCTCCAGGCCCTTCAGATCGCCCAGCAGTTGCTGGTATTCCTCCAGCTTCTGCCCCATCTCCGTGGCCACCTCGGCCTCATTCGGCGCGTGACCCAGCCGGGATGTCAGCGCCTGGATGGCACTCTCGACCGCGCGGCCCTTGCGGCGCAGCTCGCGCGGACTCCAGTCCAGCGTTCGCAGGCTGTCCAGAATCGCTCCCCGGATGCGGAACTGCGCATAGCTGCGGAACTGAACTCTCTTGTCCGGATTGAACTTGGAAAAAGCGTCCATCAGCCCCACCACCCCAGCCGAAACCAGGTCTTCGATGTCCACATGCTGGGGCAGCCGCTCGTGGATGCGGCGAGCCAGAAAGCGCACCATCGGCAGGTGCTCCAGCAGCACCTGCTCCTGCTCCTGGGTGAGCACCACCAGATGAACGCCACCGGGCGGATAACCGTCTACTTGTCCGCCACCCCGCCCCGCCCTCTGGCTCCCCGCCGCGCTTGCCGCTTCAGTCCCCATCTCGATCCCCTTCAGCCCATCTCCGGCTGTTCCCTATTCCCTGTTCCCTATTCCCTATTCCCTGTTCCCTATTCCCTGTCTTCACCGCACCGTTCCCACCGGACGCAGACGAATCTCCGGAGGAATCTCCCCGGCCGAGACCACTGCCAGGCGAGGCAGAAACGGCTCCAGCCAGCGCTTGACGAAATAGCGGGCCGGACTTGGAACGAGAAGCACGGGAAGTGCCGCGGCCGAGGAGGCGGGGATAAGACGCCTCAAAGAATCGGTCAGGCGCCGGACCACCGGCGTTCCCGGCACGGCGCCGGCAGTCAGCATCCGCTGGCTGATTTCGGGCGAAAGCGTGGCCAGAATCTCCTCTTCCAGCTCCCCATCGAGCAGCAGCGCGGGCAACTGGCCATCCCCGTCGACCAGCGGCTGGACGAGCCTCCGGCCCAGCGCCTGGCGCGCGGCCTCGACCAGCGAAACCACGCTCTTGCTTGCCGGAGCGGTTTCCAGAAGCGCTTCCAGAATCGCGCCCAGGTCGAGAATCGAAACCCGCTCCCGCAGCAGTTGCTCCAACACCCGTTCCACCTCGCCCAGCGAGAGCAGCTTGGGCACCAGCTCCTCCATCAATTTCGGATGGCTCTCGTTCAGCGCGTCCATCAGGCGCTTGGTCTCGGCCCGGCCCAGCAGTTCGTACGCATGCCGGCGGATCAGCTCTCCCAGATGCGTGGTGATGACCGTGACCGCGTCCACCACCGAATAGCCGGCGGCGTTGGCCTGGTCTTCCAGAGCCGGAGCAATCCAGATCGCCGGAACCCCGAAGGCCGGCTCCCGCGTCTCCTTGCCGGCCAGCGGACGGCGGTTGGGTTCGCCCGAAACGGCCAGCAGTTGCCCTCCCTCGGTCTGCCATCGGCCAATCTCCATCCCGCGCAGGCTGAACAGATACTCGCGCGGCTTCAGGCGCAGGTTGTCGCTGATGTGCACCGGAGGCACCAGAAAGCCCATCTCCGCCGAAAGATGGCGTCTGAGCGCGCGCACCCTGCTCAGCAGTTGACCGCCCTGCTTTTCGTCCACCAGCGGAATCAGCTGGAAGCCAATCTCCAGCGTCAGATCTTCCAGGCGCAGCAGTTGCGCCAGGTCGGAGTTCTGGGCCTCGCCGGCCTTCTTCTTCTCGGCCGCCCCCGCCTCGACCGTAGCGGCCAGCGGGGTGTGCGCCGTCACGCGCCGCCCGGCCAGAAACAGCATTCCCGCCACCGTCAGAAAGGCCAGCTTGGGCAGCCCCGGAATCAGGCACATCACCCCGCAAACCAGGCTGGCAATGTAGAAAGTGGTGGGCTTGGACATCAGTTGCTGATGAATCTCGGTGCCCAGCAGGCCAGCCGAATTGGCCCGCGTCAGCGTGATGCCGCAGGCAATCGAGACCAGCAGCGAGGGAATGATGGTGACCAGGCCGTCGCCCACCGTCAGAATCGTGTACGTCCGCGCGGCCTCGCCCAGCTCGACGCCCTGCTGCAATGTTCCGATCAGCAACCCGGCGATGATGTTGATGCCGGTGATCAGAATCGTAGCCAGCGAATCCCGCTGGTTGAAGCGCGCCGCCCCGTCCATCGCTCCGTAGAACTCCGCTTCGCGGGCTATCGCCTGCCGCCGCCTTCGCGCCTCCTGCTCGTCGATCAGGCCGGCGTTCATGTCGGCGTCGATGGCCATCTGCTTGCCCGGAAGCGCATCCAGCGTGAAGCGGGCCGTCACTTCGGCCGTGCGCACGGCGCCATGAGAAACCACCAGGAATTGAATCGCGACCAGAACCAGGAACAGCACGAAGCCGACCACGTAATTGCCGCCGACCACAAACTGGCCGAAGGCCTCGATGACCTTGCCCGCGGCTGCCGTTCCCTCCTGGCCGTGCAGCAGGATGCGGCGGCTGGAGGCGATGTTCAGGGCCAGACGGAAGAGCGTCAGCAGCAGCAGCAGGGTGGGAAAGACGCTCAGCTCGACCGCGCGGCGGATCTGCACCGAAGAGAGGAAGACGATGACCGAGGCGGCCAGCGAGAGCGACAACAGGAAGTCCAGGCAGAAGGCCGGCAGCGGAATCAGCATGACGAAGATCACGCTGATGGCCGCCATCGGCAGCATGTATTCGTGCAGCCGCTGCCAGATCGACTGGGTGGGCAAGGTACCGGCAGCCAGGGCGGTTGTACTCATCGCGAACCTCCTGCAAAGGGTGACGCTCCAGGGCCGGGCCTCCCGGATTGCGCGGCCGCCTGCGCTTTGGCCGCCGCCTCACGAGCCCTTCGATCGCGCATCTCGGCATCCAGGCGCTGGCGGTAGAGATAGGCCAGGATGGCCGCCACCGTGGCGTAGAGATCGGCTGGAATCGCCTGGCCCACCTCGACCGTGCGATAGAGCGAGCGGGCCAGCGGCGGATTCTCGATGATCGGCACTCCCGCCCAGCGCGCTTCGGCCTTGATCTCCTCGGCCAGCAGGTTGCGGCCCTTGGCCAGCACCCTGGGCGCCTCCATGGTGGCAAAATCGAAGCCCAGCGCCACGGCATAGTGGGTCGGATTGACCAGCACCACGGCGGCCTTCGATACGTCCGCCTTCACCTTGCGGCGGCGCATCTGCCGCTGCAGACTGCGAATCCGGCCGCGAATCTGCGGGTTGCCCTCGGTTTCCTTGTACTCGTCGCGCAGATCCTGCTTGCTCATTTTCAGACGGGACTCGCGGCTGCGCCACTCGACCAGGTAGTCGATGGCCGACCAGCCGAACAGTAGCCACGCGGCGGCCGTGAGCAGCCCGTAAACATCCGAGCCGAGTATCTCCAGCCGCGCGGTCGAAAAGGGCGGCACGGTCAGCTCGCGGCCGATCCGCTGCACGGCGAAGATCCCCAGCAGGCCGGCCGGTATCAGCGATTTGGCCAGCCTTGCGGCGGCGCGCAGCGAGAACAGGTTCTTGACGTTCGAGACTGGGTTGATGCGGTCCAGCTTGAAGCCGATTCCCTTGACGTTGAAGTTCACTCCGCCGGTCTGCGCGATGCCCACGCCCAGCGCGGCCATGGCCACCGCCGCCATCATCAGGCCTATGGGCGTCAGAACCTCGAAGCTCAGCCGCCGCAGTGCATAGAGCGTGGGCTGGAGCTGGGCCGGTTCCCAGCGGGCAACGGAGCCCAGATCGAGAAAGGCGGCAAAGCTCGTTCGCCACGCCGTCAGAAGATGGCTGCCTGCGGCGCCCAGCGCCATCACCCCGGCCAGGGTTCCGGCCGCGGCCGTCAGCTCGCGGCTGTGCAGGATGTCGCCATCCTTGCGCGCCTCGTCGCGGCGATGCTGGGTTGCCTGTTCTGTGCGCTCTCCGGCCATCGGCTTATCTCCCCACGCCCGGCGCCGCGATCAGCCGCTCGGCCAGATCCAGCAGCCCGCTGAAGCGCGCCTCGATAAAGCGCGGCCAGAGGGCCAGCGAGCCCGTGAGCAGGGCAAAGCCGGTCAGCGTCTTCATCGGAACGCTCAGCGACATGACCGGCAGTTGAGGGCTGAGCTTGCCCAGCAGAGAGATCGCGACCTCGACCAGCAGGGTTGCGGCCAGCACCGGCGCGGCCAGATCCAGCGCAGCCAGAAAGATGCCGCCCGCGGCGCGCACAATCGCCTGAGAGCTGGCCGGAGCCAGCGTAAAACCACCCAGCGGAGCCGCTCGGAAGCTGCGCACCATCGAGGCCAGCAGTATCCGGTCCAGGCCGGCCGTAATCACCACCAGCGTGCCCATCAACTGAAACAGGTCGCCCAGCAGGGGCGTCTGAATCGAGGAGGCCGGGTCCATCAGGTTGACCAGTGAAAAGCTGAATTGAAGCCCCAGAATCTGGCCGGCAAAAAGCATCATCTCGCTCAGCAGAGCCAGCGTCAGGCCATAGACCAGCCCCACGGCCAGCTCGCCCAGAATCGCCGAGAAACTCAGGTTCGCCTCGGCATGCGGCAAGGTCGCCACCAGCGGAGCCAGCAGGTAAGCCACCGCCCCCGCGAAAACCGCCTTGGCGCGCAAGGGCAGCGCCGTCGAAGAGAAGAACGGAGCAAACAGCACCATCCCGCTCACCCTCACCAGGGTCAGCGTCATGGCGCTCAAAAAGTTGCTCCAATCCGGCATGACCGTTCTTCTCCTTGTTACTGAAATCGTTTTTTCTTCGTTCGGTTTGCTCTTCAAGTCAGCGGAGTTAGCGTTGTTAGCGGAGTTAGCGTTGTTAGCGGAGTTAGCGTTGTTAGCGGAGTTAGCGTTGTTAGCGGAGTTAGCACAGCTAGCGGAGTTCAACGCCGCTAACTCGCGCGCAGCGCGGCTAACACCGCTAACTCCGCTCGCCCCGCTACCCCAGGTACCGGTGCAAATCACTCAGCAGCCGCACCGTGTACGTCGCCATTCTGTTCAGGAACCACGGCATCCCGACCAGCAGAATCATGGCCACGGCTCCCAGCCGCGGCACGCTGGTCAGCGACTGCTCCTGCAGGCTGGTCAAGGTCTGAATGAGGCTCAGCACAAAGCTCAGCAGCACCGTCGCCACCAGCAGCGGCGCGGAGAGAATCATCGCCTCCTTCATCAACTGGCGCAGCAGTTCGGCAACCATGTCGGGCGTCATCAGAAGCTCCTCAAAAGCTCTTCAACAGCGAGTTGGCCAGCAGGTTCCAGCCGTCAACCATCACAAACAGCAGAATCTTCAGCGGCGTCGAAACCACCACCGGCGGCAGTTGGAACATGCCGATCGAGGTAGTGATCGCGGCCGTGACCATGTCGATCAGCAGAAACGGGAGATACAGCACCGCGCCGATGGCAAAGCCCGCCTTCAGCTCCGAAAGCATGTAGGCCGGCACCACCACGCGCATCGGCAAGTCGTCGGGCGTATTGGGGCGCGCGATCTGGCCGGCGGCGGTAAACAGCGCCAGGTCCTTCTCCCGCGCGTAATGCAGCAGAAAGCGCTTGATCGGCTGCGAACCCCGGTCGAAGGCCTCCACGCCTGTAATCTGCCCGGCGCGGTAAGGCTCCACAGCCTGCTGGTCCACCTGATTGAGTACCGGAGTCATCAGAAACCAGGTCATCATCAGCGCCAACCCCATCAGCGTCGGATTCGAAGGCGCCGTCTGCGTCCCCAGCGCCTGGCGCAGAAAGTGGAAGACCACCAGCAGCCGCACCATCGGCGTCACGGCCATCAGAATCGCCGGCAGCAGCGTGATCAGCGTCAGGACAACCAGAATCGTCCACGGCGTCGCGTCCGAGGGATGCAGCTTTGCATTCAGGTCGGGCACGAGCGGCACGCTGGCCGGCGCCGCCAGGATTGCGGCCAGGGAAATCACCATGAGACCCTCGCCGCCTGCCGCGCCGGGCCGTTTGCATGAACCGCGCCGAGCCGCCCCGCCCCATCGAGCGCGTAAAACGCCGGCGCGCCCTCCGCCGAAGTTGCCACCAGAAAGCGCCTTCCCTCGGCCTCCACCAGCGCCAGCGACTGGCGCGGCGCCAGAGTGATGCGCTCTACCAACTCCAGCCTCGGCTGCGCGCGCTTTCCCGCCCGCAGCCGGCTCAGCAGCCAGCCGGTGACGCCGCCCAGGAGCATCGTTCTCGCGCTTTCGTTTTGCTTCATCTTTCCCTCTTCTGCTCCCTTCGCCGCCCAAAGAAAACCTTCCCCTGCCCTTCAGACCAGCTGGGTCACGCGCACCGCCAGCTGCGCATCAATCACCTCAAACTCGCTCCAGGCCAACTGCACTTTGCCCGAACAGAGCGGCATGTCCCGGCCGTTTGCCCACCGGGTTTCGATCACCTGGCCCGGCTCGAGGGCCAACAGATTGCGCACGCGGAAATCTTCCAACGGCACCGCCACATCCAGCTCCACCGGCAGCCGCGCCAGCGGCGCCGCCAGCTTGAGCCCCGTCTCCTCGACCAGCGGCCCCGGCGAGCGCACCAGCGCCTTTTCCTGGGCAGCCTCGGCCGGCTTCGCCGCTTCGTGCGCTTGCGGCGGCGCGCTCTTCGGCGGCGCGCTTGCCTGTGCGGGCATGGGCTGTGTCGTAGCCATTCGCTCAAATGTCAAGCAGAAAGATGACCAGGAACGAGACAGAAATATTGGGAAAAACTCAGAAAGGCCCCGGCCAATCCCCTCGCCCCCAACGGCCCCCGCGCACTTTGCCCCAGCTTCGCTGCTACACTGTTAGAAAGATCAACGTGCGGTTTTCCGAACTCCGAGCGAGCCCGGAATCTGCCTCGGAGCGAGGTCAAAGTCCATGACGGAATTGAATGAAAACAAGAATGTTGCCTCCACCAGCCTGCGCCTGAAAGTGGGCTTGGCCGAAATGCTCAAGGGCGGCGTCATCATGGACGTCATGAACGTCGAGCAGGCGCGCATCGCCGAAGAGGCCGGCGCCACCTCGGTCATGGCTCTGGAGCGCGTGCCGGCCATGATTCGCGCCGAGGGCGGCGTGGCCCGCATGGCCAGCCCCAAGCTCATCAAGGAGATCATGGAGGCCGTCTCCATTCCGGTCATGGCCAAGGCCCGCATCGGCCACTTCGCCGAAGCGCAAATCCTCCAGGAGATCGGCGTCGACTTCATCGACGAGAGCGAGGTCCTGACCCCCGCCGACGAGGCCCACCACATCGACAAGCACGCCTTCACCACGCCGTTCGTCTGCGGCGCGCGCAACCTGGGCGAGGCCCTGAGGCGCATCGCCGAGGGCGCGGCCATGATCCGCACCAAGGGCGAGGCTGGCACCGGCGACGTGGTCCACGCAGTCCGTCACATGCGCCAGATTACGCGCGAAATGCGCGCCCTGACCGTCCTCAGCGAACAGGAGCTTTACGCCGCTGCCAAAGAACATCAGGCGCCTTACGAACTCGTCCGCATGGTCGCCCAGACCGGCAAGCTGCCTGTCCCGAACTTCTCCGCCGGCGGCATCGCCACCCCGGCCGACGCAGCTCTGATGATGCAACTGGGCGCCGAAGCCGTCTTCGTCGGCTCGGGAATTTTCATGAAGGAGCGCGCCACTCCCCTCGATGTCGAGAACGATCCCAAGGAGCGCGAAGAAGCCATCAGCCGCGCCAAGGCCATCGTCATCGCCACCACCCACTTCAACGACGCCAAGATCCTCGCCGAAGTCTCCGAGAAGGTGACCGGCACGATGAAGGGCCTGGCCGCCGCCGGCCTCGAAGAGTCCGAACTGCTCCAAACTAGGGGCTGGTAACTTCACGCCGAAGGCAGTTGGCCGCACCGCAGGTGCCTCGCTTTTCGCTCGCACTGAGTTTTGTAGCTTCTCGTCCCGCGCCAGAACAAAGGCGCGGGATTTTGTTTCTCGTTCGACCAATCGCATTTAGCAATGGCCGCCTCGGATGCCAACGGAGGGAGCGGGGGCCTTCAGGTGTTCAGTATCATGACATCCTTTACATATTGTCTCCAGACATCCTTTACACTTTGGCTTTTCGGTTGGAGTGTAGGAGGCTGGCGATGGCATGGAGGACGATGGATGTTTCCGAGCAGCGGGTT
>Ga0326728_10008040_pt1 | contig 26554 bp, 13 predicted proteins | sample MB3enrmetagenome_FD_207602 | JGI IMG/M metagenome (GOLD analysis project Ga0326728, IMG submission 207602) | Lab enriched peat soil microbial communities from McLean, Ithaca, NY, United States - MB31MN | ecosystem: Environmental > Terrestrial > Soil > Wetlands > Peat | place: USA: New York... | reverse complement strand
ATCGAAATCCAGAGGGCGGCAAAATTCCAGTATCGCCAGGAGCGGCGTTCCGGCGGGACAGGCGCGAGGTCGAGATTGAACAAAGCGCTCTGTAGAAGCCGGCCGTGTTCCTCCGTGCTTAAAGAGACATGCGTCATAGCTGGGGCGGGAAGGTAAAGGCTGAAGGCTGAAGGCTAAAGCTAAAACATGAGAGCCATTTCCACATTTGTCGGTATTCGTTTCATGTGGCCCCCGGGAGTTTGGGTCCTATCTATCAATCTGCCGTTTGGAGCAAGATCGGAGCATGGCCAATATGCAAAAGTCCAATAATCTTGACCCTGGGGCGTGTTGTTCTTGTCCGCCAATGCGCAAAAAATGGGTGGAAATGGCCAATAGGCGTGTTGGGGGCGTTGCCGGATCGGAGCCATGATGATTCCAATACTGCCAGCGGCATATTTATGAAAAAGGCTGATGGTTCGCTCACTGACGCCCAATTGCGGGCGGAACTGGACCGATGTGTCTATTGCGAGGAAAAGCCCTGCATGGAGGCTTGCCCGGCGGATTGCTCACCGGCGGACTTCATCATGGCGGCGCGGGTCGGCGAAAAATCCGACTACCGCCGCTCCGCCGCGCTCATCCTGGGCGCGAACCCTCTGGGCGGCGTGTGCGGCGTGGTTTGTCCGGATTATTTCTGCATGAAGGCGTGCGCACGCCGGACTTTCGACCAACCCATCAACATCCCCGCCGTGCAAGCCACGATAGTAAAAAGAGCCGGGGAAGCCGGGATGGCCAAATTCAAAACTGCCGCGGGCAACGGCAGGCGTGTTGCCATTATCGGCGCCGGCCCGGCGGGATTGGGAGCCGCGGGCGTCCTGGCTCAACTCGGCTACCAAGTCACGATTTACGAAAAGCGCAGCGAGCTTGGCGGGATGATGAATCTCATTCCCGATTTCCGGCTGGATGGGAGGGTGGTGAGCGCGGACATCGAGTTCCTCAAGGGGCTTGGTGCGATTGATTTCAAAACCGGCGTCGCCGCCAATCCCGATCAGCTCCTGGCCAGGCACGACGCCGTCATCGTGAGCGCGGGTTTGGATGAACCCGTGCGCTTGGATATCCCCGGCGGGGAACTGGCTCTGTCCTGGCTGGAGTATCTGGGGAATCAGAAGACGATCAGCGTTACGGATAAAAGGGTGGCCGTTGTTGGCGGCGGCGCGGTCGCGGTGGATTGCGCCGTTACGGCGAAGAGGCGGGGGGCGCGTTCCGTCGAACTGATTTATCGGCGCAAGCAGGAGAACATGCCGCTGAGGGCCTATGAAAGGGATTTGTTGATCGAGCATGGCATTGAGATTTCGAGCTGCTCCCGGCCGCTTGAACTGGTTCATGCCGGCAAACGGGTCAAGGGCCTGCGCATTGCCCGGTTGATGCTCCGCAAGGGAAAAGCGCCGCGACCGGAAAACTTTGTGGTCAACCCGAAGGAATCCCCCGCCTTCCGCGAGTTTGATGTGGTGATTTACGCCATTGGCGGCCGGTCGAAGATTCCGATCAGGAAGGCCGACGGCATTTTCCACGCCGGCGACATGGTCCTGGGTTCCGCAACGGTTGTCGAAGCCGTGGCCAGCGGAAAGAATGCGGCGGCCGAAGCCGATGCGTTCATTCAAGGCAGAAAGAAAGCCCGGGTCCGCAACCGCGCCAAGAGCCGGGTGATTTTGGCGGGCGCCAACCCATGCCCGGTTTCGCTCGAAGCTGATTTTTTTGGGCGCAAGCTGTTGTCTCCGTTTCTTCTTTCCGCCGCGCCGCATACGGATGGTTACGCCCAAATGCGCAAGGCCTACGAGCAAGGCTGGTCCGGCGGTGTGATGAAAACCGCGTTCGACAACGTCCACATCCCGTCGGAATACATGGTGGCGCTCGGCGCTTCGACCTATGGCAACTGCGACAATGTTTCGGGACACCCGTTGGATCGGGTCTGCCGGGAAGCAGGCCGGTTGGTGAAGGAGTTTCCGGACCGGCTGACCCTCGCGTCCACCGGCGGTCCGATCACTGGCCGTGATGAGGAAGACAAGATCGTTTGGCAATCGAACACACGAAAACTCGAAAACGCCGGGGCCATGGGCGTGGAATACAGCCTTTCCTGTCCGCAAGGCGGCGATGGCACACATGGCGACGTGGTTTCCCAAAATGCCGAACTGACGGCCAAGGTAATCGATTGGGTGATGGAATCCGGCAGCAAAGACAACCCCAAGCTGTTCAAGCTCACCGCTGCCGTCACTGCGATACAGCCGATTATCCACAAGGTCCGGGAACTCCTGGCCGGATATCCGAACAAAAAAGCCGGCGTAACGCTGGCCAACAGTTTTCCGTCAATGGCCTTTCGCCGGACGGAGAATCGGCGGCGCTGGGAAGAGGGCGTGATCGTGGGCATGTCGGGTGAAGGCGTGTTGCCCATCAGTTATCTTACCCTGGCACGGGTCTCGGGAATGGGCATCACGGTTTCCGGCAACGGCGGGCCGATGAACTACAAGGCGGCGGCCAATTTTCTGGCGCTGGGCGCGCGGACGGTGCAGTTCTGCACGATTGTGATGAAGCACGGGCTGGGGATCGTGGGCGAGCTTCATTCCGGGTTGAGTTGTTTGATGGAAGAAAGGGGATTTCGTTCGGTCGAGGAACTGATTGGTTCGGCCCTGCCGCACCCCTTTACCGATTTTGACGCGCTGTCCGCGACCAAAAAGACGCCGCAAGTTGCCCGCGAGTTATGTGAGCATTGCGGCAACTGCGCGCGATGTCCGTATCAGGCCATCACGCTGGATGCGCGGGGCGTTCCCGTGTTCGACCCCGCACGCTGTGTGGGTTGCTCCCTGTGCGCGCAGATATGTTTTGCCGGCGCGATCTCCATGCGCAAGCGCACGGCGCGGGAGTTGGCCGCGCTCCAGGAATCCTGAACCCGTTGATCATGCCACGCCCATTGCTCATCGAAAACGGAACAGTCCTCTCCACCGGCGGAAAGCCGTCCGTCTGGCGCAACTGCTCGATGCTGATTGAAAATGGCCTTATTACGCGGGTGGCGCCGAAGGACCAGATTGGCCGTTTTGCGGGCCGGCGTCTGGACGCTGCGGGCAAAATGGTGATGCCGGGCATGATCAACGCGCACAACCATTTTTACAGCACGTTTGCGCGCGGTTTGACCAAAGCGAAACCGGCCAAGGATTTCACCGGGGTGCTCAGGAACCTTTGGTGGCGGCTCGATTCGGCGCTGACGACGGAAGATTGTTATTACAGCGCGCTGATTGGCCTGCTCGATGCCATCCGCCATGGCACGACAACCATCATTGATCATCATGCCAGTCCGCAGGCCATCGCCGGCTCGCTGGACGCCATCGAGCGGGCGGTGAAGGAAACCGGTTTGCGGGCGTGTCTCTGTTATGAATTGTCCGATCGCGGCGGCGCGCGGAGCACGAAAGAAGGGCTGGCAGAGAATGTTCGGTTCATACGCCGCTGTCAGCAGCGGGAAGACGCCCACTTGAAGGCGCTCTTTGGCCTGCATGCTTCCTTCACGTTGTCGGATGCCTCATTGGAGAAGGCAGCCAGTCTGGGTCACGAGTTGCGCACAGGCTTTCATATTCACGTCGCGGAGGCGCAGAGCGACCAGGCGGCGGCGCGACGCGCGTCCGGCATGAGGGTCGTGGAACGGTTGAAACAGTTCGACATCCTGGGCCGCCGGTCCATCGCCGCGCATTGCGTGCATATCGACCGTAAGGAAATGGATTTGCTGGCGGAAACGCAGACGGCAGTGGCGCATAACCCGCAATCGAACATGAACAACGCCGTGGGCGTGGCGGACGTGATCGGGATGAGCCGGCGCAACGTCCTGCTTGGACTGGGCACCGATGCCATGACGGCGAACATGCTGGAAGAACTGCGGGCCGCACTGTGGGGCCAACACCTCTTTTCGGGGAATCCGTCGGCGGGCTTCTCCGAAGTGGTGGCCGCCCTGTTTGTGAACAACCCCAAAATCGCCGGGCGAATTTTCGGGCTGCGATTTGGGGAAATCCGCGAAGGGTGCGCCGGCGACGTGGTGATTTTTGATTACACCCCCCCGACCCCGCTGGAAGAGACAAATCTGTTCGGCCATCTGGTCTTCGGCCTTTCCCAAAGCGCGGTGGACTCGACCATCGTCGGCGGAAGAGTGGTGATGGAGAACAAAAGGCTCAAACTGAACCTGGACGAGGAGCGCGTGAACGCGCGCGCCCGCGAACTGGCAGGGGATTTATGGAAACGATTGTAACTAAAATTCTGTTATTGAAGAAATCAGCGGTTTGCGGTTCAAGGGTCTTTCATTTTGAACGGCCTTGCATATTGTAATACAATTTTGATTTTCTCAAGAGCGGTCTGCCTTCAAAAAACCGTGAAATTTTCGCTTTTTTCCCATGGAATAATCACAACCCGTTGTCAGCAAGGTGTTTAAAGCAAAGGCTGAAGGCTGAAGGCTAAAGCGGTCGGGATTCGCAAATTTTGGGATTTTTCGAAGGTGAAGTGCTTTTGGCAGAATGGGTTGCAAACAGCGGCGTTAAAAATGAGAAATTTTTATGAGAAATCTGTTGACATGGAGGGCCTTATCATGTTAAAAGCGTTCCCATGAGACCGAAAACCTATATGAGAACAAAAACCCTTATCCTTTTCGTTTTGGCCATCGCGGGGTATTGCGCCACCAGCAGAGCAGATATAACCAACGCTTGGTGGCACGATGACGGCGACGGTGTGCTTGTCTGTAAAACATGGACTTACGATAGTGTTAACCTGTCGAGTCCCAACCTGACGATGACTGGAGACCAGTACACGGTGCCGGGCCAGTCGGCGGCGGGGCACATGAATGGATGGATTCAGACGGATGGCCAAGACCCGACGCTCTATCTGGGCAGCGGAGTGGATAATGACACTGCGTTTGCCTGGACCAGCTATCAGGTCAATGTGTACATGGCGGTGCCGTTTACCTTCGTGGGGACCCCCGGGGTGAGTAACCCAGATAGTACATGGTTCGTTGCAAGCACTTTACAGCCTTCATCGCCGGTGGTGGGTGGTCCATATTCCGGTGACTACGAGGGAACCTTGGACTTATCCGGAGGAACGCCTGTTGCAATCGGTGACGAATTGGATTTCAACTATGCGATCCACTTTGGCAGTTCGATTGATTACACCTTCACGCAGGAAATGATACCCATGGGCGTTCCCGAACCGGGCGACCTTGGCCTCGCGAGCGGTTTGTTGTTTGGCGGTTTTCAACTGGTGAAGCGCTTGCTCAAGAAAACCTAGTCGAACGGCGCAACCGGGGCGGACGCATCTGTGAATCCTTGCCGCCGAATCTGAAGCTCAAGGCCGTTCCAAAACGGGACCGGAAGGCGGGCGGGGCGTGAAATCCTTTTTGTTTTCGGCCCACCATTTTTCGTACGCTGCCGGGTCCGGCCCGAGTTTCTGGCCCGTAAGCAGGCGCAGCCTGGCATGCACATGCCATCGAACGACTTCGTTGGGGTCCCGCAGCATGGCAACAATCCGGTCCACCGCCTCTTTATCGCCGATGTGAGCCAGCGCTCCCAGGCCCATCATCCGCGCCATGACCAAGGAATTGGCCAGCAGCGGCTCGATCTCCTTCAGGTCAAGGTCTTGATACCGCAACATTGGATGCCGCAACCATGTGAAGGCGGTCGAGACCACAGGCAGGTTTGTGGAGGAGAAAAGGTGGACCAGTTGCGCCCTCGAGAAACTGCGCGGATCCAGCAACGTGATGGCTTTGGACGCAGCCAGACCGTCCTCCTCAACCAACTTCCTGTAAAGCGGAATTCGCGAGGCATCATCATCCCTGTGTTGGCCAAGGCAGAAGCACGCTGCCGAACGGACCTCCTCATTTGTATCACCCAACAACTTCGTCAGACGAGGGGCAAAGTTGTCGGCGTCCCAATTCACCTGAGCCGCACAACAGCCGTCCCGGCGGATTTGCGCGTCCTCATCAGCCAGCAACGCGGGCACGGCCGCTGCCAGCCGGGCATCTTTCATTGGCCCCATCGGCGAGCTGTACCCGCCCACTGCATAGGCGGCTTGTCTGCGCTCGATGGGATTGGAACTCTTCAATCCATCCAGCATGACCGGAATCGCACACCCACCCAACTGCGACAAACAAAAGGCGGCGGCTTGACCTTCGGGTGTGCCAAGTTTCCCCGCCAATATCAGAACCGCCGGCTCAAATTCAAGATCACGCATCTCTTCCGGCGCGAACACCTCGACCTGTTTGGTCAACCGCCAGCTTTTGCCCGCGAGGCGGGGCATCTCTTTGGAACATGCCGGAAAATCCTTGGGGCCAACCTCCATGCTCTGCACCAAATCTCCTCCTCCATAAAAATCGTCCCCGGATTCCGTGGGACCCTTCATGGAACGATCTATCCCCATTAACTGACGCATGACTGTGATGCCAGGTCGCGGGTCGGAAGGATCATCATCCAACATTGGAGAGAAACGCGCGCTGGCACCGGCGGACGGCCCAAGGCACTTCATGTCCTCTTCACGCTTTTTCCGCATTTCCGCAAGGCGTTCCTCGCGCTTTTCATCCCATTCTTTCATACGCGCCTCGTGCGCCTCGCGCGCCTTCTGTCTTTCGGGGGCTTTCTGGATCCAATCCGCCCGCTCCCGGCTGTAGGCGGCGAACTTCTTGTCGAAAATCACCCGGCTCGCCAGCGGTTCGGACGACAGAACGTAAAGCGAGACCTCGGAGGGCTTGCCATTGACGGCTGAAATCGCCAGCGGGAACACACATTTTTCGGAGGGAAAACTGATGACCAACGGATGCAACTCACCGCTGGCAAGCTTCTTGCGGGTGGACAAAGAAATCGCCCCTCTGTCAGGCCCCCTTTTTAGCGGACCGTGCTGGAGGACGAATCCGTTTTGGGTGGGGTCTATTTTGGCGGCGACAAAATACCACTGCTTTTTGACATAATCATCCAGGACATTCTGTTTTTCCTTTGGAAAAGAGAAGTGGCGGGCATCGAGCCATTCGCCGAGACTCGCGGCATTGGTGGCGGAAAGCACGGTCACTTCATAGGCGCCGACGGTTTTGATCTCTATCACCTTTACTCCTTCGTCTTCGCCTTTCTGCTCCCCCAAGGATGCGGACATGGCGCCAAAGTTCTCCCTGGAAGGAAACCGCCGTTGGGTCAGCCGGCTCAACTCGTAAAAACAGTCCATCGAACCCTTCCTGACTTCGGGCAAACCGGGCACCGGGATCAGCCAGCCAAAGTCTTCGGCCGGCCCTTCATACTTGACCTGCAAAACCATGTCTTCCCGGCCCTCGTTATGCAGGAGGATGGCTTTTGGGGTGGGTTCGTTGATGTCTTTTTGTTTGTTCCAGTTCCAGTGGAACACAAAACACCCATCCGCATCGGCGTTGCAAGCCGCGATCAGCCATGCGCCGGCGATTCCGGCAAGACAAAGCATTCGCCCCATGCGGGGAGAATGTCCCGCCCCGATCGCTTCTGTCAACCAACAAATGAATCTGTTTGAACTGGCGGACAGATTCATGCAGCATGGGGCTGGCTTATGCCAAACCCGCTGATTAAGAAAACAAGCATTTCCATTGCTGCCATCGTGTTTGTTATTCCGGCATTATTTTTGACGGGAGGCTGCTGTTTGCAAAAATGCCGCGACGGCGACAATGGTTCGGGCGCTTATGCAACCGGGCATTACCGCAATCTGTTCGCCGAAAACGGCCATTCGCAGCAGGAGATCCGGGAAAAAATTGACGCGGCGTTCCAGCAATTGTTCCACGGCGACCCGTCAAACCAAACGGTGTATTATGCCGCCGGCAACAACTTGAACGGGCCGCTCGCCTATGTCACGGACATCAAACACCAGGATGTGCGCACGGAAGGATTGTCCTACGGCATGATGATCGCAGTGCAAATGAACCGGAAGGCGGAGTTCGACGCGCTTTGGAACTGGTCGAAAACTTATTTGTATCACGACTCACCCAAACATCCCTCTTACGGATTTTTTTCATGGGAGGCGAAAACGAACGGCACGATCCTGAGCGAATTTGTCGCGCCGGACGGGGAGTCGTATTACGTGACGGCGCTCTACTTCGCGGCGCACCGCTGGGGCAGCGGCCGGGGAATTTACAATTACAAGGAGCAGGCCGATGAGTTGCTGACGAACATGAGGCATCGCGCGATGATCAAGGGGCCGATTTTCATGTTGCGGCGAAATACAAATACAAACGTGACTTCGACTGTGACCGCCGGAGCGCTTTTCAACGAAGAGCATAAAATGGTTCTATTCTCGCCCAGTTCCGAACGCGGACAATTCACGGATCCCTCTTATCATTTGCCTGCGTTCTATGAGTTGTGGGCGCGATGGGGACCGGCTGCCGACAAGCCTTTTTGGATGGAGGCCGCGGCGGCCAGCCGCGATTTTTTCCCATGCGCGGCAAGTCTGGCGACGGGCCTTGCCCCCGACTATGCGAACTTTGACGGGACGCCAGTCACCAACAGTTGGAACCGGAGCGCATCACATTTCAGGTTTGATGCGTTTCGCACTGCTGGAAATTGGTCGGTGGATTGGTCGTGGTGGGGAAAGGATGTCCGCGAACGGGAATTGAGCGACCGGTTGCAGGCGTTCTTTGAATCCAAGGGAATGGAAACCTACGGCTGCCAGTTCACGCTCGACGGCAAACAGCTTGACGACCGGCACGCGCAGGGGCTTGTGGCGGTGAACGCCGTCGCGAGCCTCGCGGCAACGAATCCGCGCTCAAAAAAATTCGTTGAAGCCTTGTGGAACACGCCGACGCCCGGCGGCCTCGAACGTTATTACGAAGGATTGCTTTACATGATGGCGCTGCTGCATTGCAGCGGCGAATTCCGGGTCTGGATGCCGCAATAGGGCCGTTCTTTGCCCCAATGCGGGCTTGCTTTTGTCCCGGAGGCTGGTTGAATTTGCCATCAATCATGAATAAAAAAGTCGTTTCTTCCGGGCATTCCCGGCGTCGGTTCATCAAATACGGGTCGCTGGCGGCGGGCGGGGCGGTTTTGGCGGGACCTTATTTGCTGCGCGGACAGAACTTGAACAGCCGGCTGAACATCGCGCAAATCGGGCTGGGCGTGAAGGGCATGACCGACGCGCAATGGTGCGGAATGGAGAATCTTGTGGCTGTGTGCGACGTGAATTCGAGCGCGATTGACAACTTGAAACAATTCCTTCCCGCCGTCAAAGGGTACAAGGATTTTCGCGAGCTTTTTGAAAAGGAGAAGAGCCTTGATGCCGTCGATATCGCCGTGCCTGATCATTCGCACACCGTCATCGCGGCCATGGCGATGAAATTGGGCAAGCACGTCTATTGCCAGAAGCCGCTGACGCATGATGTCTCTGAAGCGCGGTTGTTGCGGGACCTGGCCCGTCAATACAAGGTGGCCACGCAAATGGGCAATCAAGGCAGCGCGTCGGATGGTTTGCGGCGGGGGGTGGAACTGGTGCAGGCGGGGTTGATCGGCCCGGTGCGCCAGGTTTGGGAGTGGACCAATCGCCCCATCTGGCCGCAAGGCCTGGAACGGCCGGCGGGTTCGGACCCCGTCCCGCCCAATATGGATTGGGACCTCTGGCTCGGCACGGCGCCCGCCCGCCCGTTTAAGGAGAAGTGGCCGGACGCGCAACTGGCGGAGAAGACTCAGTTTTTGCACTTCAGCCCGGATCATTACCATGCCCAGTTTTTGCGCTTCAGCCAGAATCTTTACCACCCGTTTAATTGGCGGGGCTGGCATGATTTTGGCACGAGCGTCCTGGGCGACATGGGCTGTCACACCATCAACTGGCCCTTCCGCGCCCTCAAACTGGGCTACCCGACGGAAATCGAAGCCAGTTCGTCCGGGATGAAGGCGGAAATGTACCCGGACAGTTCGCGCATCCGCTTCGAATTTCCCGCGCGCGAAGGGTTGCCGCCGGTGACGTTCCATTGGCTGGACGGAGGCAACACGCCGCCCGAGGAAGTCACGGCGGACATCACGGCGGTGTTCGGCGGCATCTCCCCCAGCGGCTGCGTCATGATCGGCGAGAAAGGCATGGTGTTTTCCCCGGACGACGGGGACCAGGATTTGCGGGTTTTTGTCAAGTTGAAGGACGACAAGGAAATGGCCGCGGCGCCCCGGCACGAAGCGGCCAAAGCGATTCCCCAAACCATCCCGCGCAACGCCTTTGACAACAGGGAACCGCCCGATTTTCGCCATCACCAGGAGTGGTTCGCGGCCTGCAAATCCGGCCGGCACGAGACAGCCTATTCGAACTTCGAAATCGCGGCGTATCTGACCGAGATCATCCTGCTCGGGTGCGTGGCGTTGCGCGCGGGCCAGAAACTGGAGTGGGACGGGCCGGGGATGAAAGCCAAAAACGCCCCGGAAGCGGCGCGATTCCTCAAACGGGATTATCGGGCGGGCTGGAAGATTTAACCGCGCGGCGGAAACAACTTTGAGGACAGCAGCTCCATCCTGGCCAGCCGCCAGGCCAAAGCAGTGGCCAGGCATCCAAAACCATAGGTGACACTCCGCCGGAAATTGATGGAGGAGGCCCCGGCGAAATAGCGCGTGGGACAACTGACCTCCGCAATCGTGTAACCGAACCACAGAATCTGCGCCAGCATTTGGTTGTCGAAAACAAAATCGTTGGAATTTTCGGACAAGGGCAGCCGTTCCAGCAGTTCCCGCGAAAAGGCGCGGTAGCCGGTGTGGTATTCGGAAAGCTTGGCCCCCAGCAAAATATTCTCGACGAAAGTCAGACCGCGATTGGGGATGTATCTCCACAGGGGCATTCCGCCGCGCATGGCCTGGCCGCCCAGAATCCGGCTGCCCAAAACACAGGGATAGAGACCGGAGGCAATCATCGAGGCCATCGCCGGGATCAGTTTCGGGGTGTACTGCGAATCGGGATGGACCATGATAACGATGTCGGCCCCCTCCTGCAAGGCCAGGCGATAGCAGCTTTTTTGATTGCCGCCGTAGCCAAGGTTTTTGGAATGGGTCAACACCACGGTGTTGGGCAGCTTTTGCGCAATGGCGCTGGTCTCATCACGACTGGCGTCATCCACCACGATGACCACGTCCACCACGCCTTGTGCCATGACCTCGTCGTAAGTCTGGACGAGGGTTTTGGCCGCGTTGTAAGCGGGCATGACGACGACGATCTTTTTTTCGCGAAACATAATCAGTGATTGAACCCGGCGCAGCATACGCAAAACCGCGCCGGGTGGAAAGCGCGATTAAAGACTTGGGCTTGACTGAACCATCCAGGCCAATCAACATCACCCTCATCCGCGTTGCCCGTAACATTGATTTTTATTGACTCGGCGGAAATTTTTTCAATTAACACCTTGTTCCGCCACGGCCTTAAATTCATCGCATGAAAGAGAGACCAGCAGCTCAATTCTGTTCCGCTTGGGAAAGGTGGTTCTTATGAACGACTCAATTGTCCTCGTTGTCCTGTTGGTCATCGGGGTGCCGGTTCTTGTTGTCATTTGGCTGATCGTCCGCGCCTTCGACGCGCGCCGCCGGCTGGAAGATCTTTCCTTCCGCCTGGACAGGCTCGAGAGCGACGTTTCGCGGCTGAAGCCAACTGCCGTCCAAAGCGTTTTGGAGCAACGTCCCAAAGCCGCGCCCGCGCCTCCTCCAATTCCCAAGACCGAACCGGTGGCGGCCAGAGTGGTCCCGCCGCCTGCGCCGGCCGAAAAGCCTGCCGCGCCCGCGCGCCCGGTTTACATCCGCCCCATGGAACCCGAGCCCGTCCGCACATTCGCCAAAACAGCTTCCCCGATCAACTGGGAACAATTCATGGGCGTCAAACTGTTTGCCTGGGCGGGCGGCCTGGCCTTGTTCATGGGCGTCGCGTTCTTTGTCAAATACTCGTTTGACAACAACCTCGTCCCTCCCGAACTGCGCGCCGCCACGGGTTTTCTGACCGGTCTTGGACTGCTGGTGGGCGGCGTCCTGATGTCGCGCAAAAATTATCCCGTGTTGTCCCAGACCCTCTGCGCCACGGGGGTTGTGATCTTCTACGCCGTCACCTTTGCCTGCCGTTCGATTTATCATTTCCAATTTTTCGGGCCGGTTCCGACCTTCCTGCTCATGGTGCTTGTCACCACGGCGGCGTTTCTGCTGGCCATCCGCCTTGACGCCCTCGTCATCGCCATCCTGGGGATGCTCGGCGGCTTTCTGACGCCGCCCCTGCTTTCCACCGGCCAGGACAATCCTTTTGGCCTGTTTGGATACATCGCAATTCTCGATGCGGGCCTGATTCTGGTCGCTTTGCATCGCCGTTGGTTTTTCCTCACCGCCCTGGGCGCCTTTGCCACCGCCTTCATGCAGATCGGCTGGGCCGGCCAATTTTTCGTCGCTGAAAAATATTTTGAAGGAAACAAGATTCTCACCGCTCTGGCGGTTCTGCTCGGGTTCCAAATCCTTTTTCTTGCCGCCAACGGATGGGCCAGGCGCCGCCAACACGCCAATTGGTGGCTGGCCGGAGCCGCTCTTGGGCTGGCCGCGGTGGCCCTGGCCTTTGCCGGGTGGTTTCTGACTTTTGCGCCCCTGGCCCATCGTCCCGCGCTGATGTTTTCCTTTGTGTTTTTAATTGACTCAGCCGTTGCCGCGCTGGTGTTGCTGGACAATAAAACCGGACCGGCCCAGCCCGTCGCGGGATTGGCTGTTTTCGCGCTCCTGGGCTTTTGGACGGCGCACACGCTGAATAATGACCTGCTCAACGCGGCCCTGATTTTTTATTTTGTTTTCGCCGTATGGCATGCTGTTTTTCCGCTGCTGCTGCAACGCCGGTTCGGCCTCAAGTCTCCACTCTGGGCCAGCCAGGTGTTCCCGACATTGGCCTTGCTCCTCGTCCTGGTCCCCATCTTTAAATTTGACGAGATCTCATTCGTCATCTGGCCATTTGTTTTCCTGTTGGATTTACTCGCCATCGTCGTCGCCGTGCTGCTGGGTTCGATGATTTCCGTGCTGGTCGTGCTGATTTTGACACTGGCGGCGACTGGAGTCTTGATCTTCAAAATTCCCGCCACGCTCTCCGGCCTGCCGGTTTCATTTTTCCTGCTGGGCGCCTTCGCCACTTTCTTCGTGGCGGCCAGCGTTTGGCTCTTGCGCAAGATCAAGCCCGTGGCATCGACCGGGAGCGAGGACCCGGCCAGCGGAGATTTGACCGCGCAATTGCCAGTGTTATCCGCCGTGCTGCCTTTCCTGCTCTTAATCATGGCCACGGTGCGGCTGCCGCTGGCCGACCCGTCCCCGATTTTTGGACTCGCCTTGCTCCTGGTTGCGTTGTTGCTGGGCGTTGCGAAACTCTTGTCCGTCGATTTGCTGCCGGCGGTGGGGCTGGTCTGCGTGACCGCCGTGGAATGCGCGTGGCATTTTTCCCGGTTCGATCCGGCCAATGCCACCGTGCCGCTGGTTTGGTATCTGGTGTTTTTTGCCGTCTTCGCGATTTTCCCGTTTGTCTTTCTGCGGCAATTTGCGGGCAAAACCATTCCGTGGGCCGCGGCCGCGATGGCCGGAGTTCCACAATTTTTCCTCATTCATCGCCTGATCGCCGCAGCGCATCCAAACCAATTCATGGGTTTGGTGCCCATGGCTTTTGCCCTTCCCCCGTTGTTGAGTCTGGTGATCGTGTTGCGGAAAATCCCGGCCGTCAACCCGGCGCGCATCACGCATCTGGCCTGGTTTGGAGGCGTGGCGCTTTTTTTCATCACGCTGATCTTTCCCATTCAGTTCGAGCGCCAATGGATCACGATTGGCTGGGCGCTTGAGGGCATGGCGCTTTTGTGGCTCTTTCATCGTGTGCCGCATCCCGGCCTGCGGTTGGCCGGCGCCGGGTTGCTTGTCGCCGCGTTCGTCCGGCTCGCGCTCAATCCGGCGGTGCTGGAATATCATCCACGCAGCGCGACGCCGGTTTTGAACTGGTACCTCTATGCTTACGGCGCGGTCACGGTGTGTTTGTTCGCGGGGGCGCGGCTCGTCGCGCCACCCCGGAATTTGATCGCGCGAGTCAATGCGCCACCGGTTCTGGCCGGGCTTGGCACGGTCCTCGCTTTCCTGCTCCTCAATATCGAAATCGCTGATTTCTTCAGCGCGCCCGGTTCGACGCTGACCTTCCAATTCAGCGGCAATTTTGCGCGCGACATGGCTTATTCCATCGCCTGGGCTGTCTTTGCGCTAATCTTGCTCGTGGCAGGAATTCTCAGAAAGATTCCAACATCGCGCCATGCCGCCCTTGGCCTGTTGAGCCTCACGCTGCTCAAACTGTTTTTCCACGATCTGGCGCGACTCGGACAGCTTTACCGGATAGGCGCTTTCATCAGTGTGGCCGTGATCGCCATGCTGGCGTCCTTCGCCTACCAGCGATTCTTCGCCGCCACTCTCCAACAGAAGGAAAAGATTGAAACGGCCCCCTAAATTTGGTGTTCGTTGGGTTTGTCTTCCCTGCTTGAATTGCGCCCTGGCCACGGGCGCCGCCGTGTTGCCGTCCGCCTGGCAGCGTGAACAGCCTTTCACCGTGCCTTCCCCCGGCTTGATCAAGTTGAGCTTGCCTGTCGAAACGCTGGATGCCGCCCGACCGGGGCTTGAGGATTTGCGCCTCTATGATGAGGCAGGCAATGAAGTGCCTTACTGGGTCGCGCATCCCGTTCCAATCATCCGGACGCGGCAACCTGCAAAATCATTTCACGTTTCGCTGCTGCCACGCGCCACGGTCATCACACTGGAAACCGGTCTCACGCAAGCCGTTGACGGCCTCACGCTTGAAAGCCCGGCCAATAGTTTCATTAAACCCGTGCGAATCGACGGTTCCCTGGACCGCGAAGACTGGCGCACACTGGGCGAGGGGCAGCCCGTTTTTCGCCAGCCTGATGGCGCGGCTCAACTTCACCTTTCCTTTCCATCCGGCGTCTGGCCGTGGCTTCGGTTGACCATCGATGATCGGCGTTCGCAACCGATACCGTTGACCGGCGCATCCCTTGATGTCGCCGCCACCGCCGCTGAAGCTGAAGCCACTGACTGGATGCAAGCGGCCATTGCGGAACGGCACGAAAATCCCGGCGAAACGCGCCTGACCCTCAATCTGGGTGCGGCGAACCTCGACATCGCCGCCATCAAGATTGAAACCGATGCGCCGCTGTTTGCACGGCAAATCACATTGGCGGTGACACAGGTTTCGGAAGATTCGATCCGCGAACAAACCCTGGCCCGTGGAACCATTTTCCGCGTTGCCCTGGAGGGCGAGCCTGCTTCTGAAAACCTCTCCGTGCCGATTCGAAGCCAGGTTCGCTCCCGGCAACTGCTCCTGTTCATCCACAACGGCGACAGCCCGCTGCTCCCAATCAAGGAGGTGCGCGTGAAACGACGCCCGGTTTATCTTCTCTTCCTTGCCCGTCAAGCGGGCTCTTACCACGCGCTCACCGGCAACAGTCATTGTTCAGCCCCTTCTTACGATTTGAGCGCGCTGAATATCAATCCCAAATCCATTCCGGTTTCGGCCCTGACGCTGGAGCCGCCTGTTGAAAATCCCAACTACCAAGCGCCCGAAGTCCTTCCTGGCATCACGGACAATGGCGCCCCACTCGACGTGTCGGCCTGGAAATTTCGCAAGCCGGTCAAGATCGTCCGCGCAGGCGCCCAGCAATTGGAACTTGATTTGGACGCGCTCGCCCATGCGCAATCAGGCCTGCAAGACATCCGGCTTTTACACGACGCCAGGCAAATTCCTTTCATCGTCGAACATACTTCAATCACCCGCTCCGTCCAGGCGTCCGCGACAGCAGCCAACGACGCCAAAGATTCCGGACTCAGCCGGTGGACGATCCAGCTTCCGGAGGCCGGATTACCCCTGACCCAACTCGCTTGCACGGCGGGAACCCCCTTGTTTCACCGCGAAATGGCGCTCTATCAGGAAATGGAGGACGAACGCGGAACGAAATACCGGCAGCCCATTGCCCAAGGGACGTGGATGCAAACGCCCGAACATACGAACCGCGAATTTGTTTTACAGATCAACAGCCCTTTGCATGGCGACCGGGTTTTTCTGGAAACCCGTAATGGCGATAATCCACCGGTTGATTTGCAAAACTTCCGTTTTTTTATCCCGTGTCGCGCATCCTCTTCAAAGCAACCACGGACGAGCCGGTTTTTCTTTATTATGGCAATCCAAAGGCCGCACCGCCTCAGTACGATCTGAGTCTGGTTGGCGACCAGTTGGTCATGGCCGACAAAGCGCCCGCTGTCCTGTCCGCCGAGGAACGCCTTCAAGGATCCGCCATCGGTGACAACCGGCAATCCGGGAGAGGCACTCTGGCCCTGTGGAGCGTTCTGGCGCTGGTGGTCGTCGTGCTTCTGTGGCTGATTACGCGGCTGCTGCCCAAACCCCCGCCTTCCTCCTGAAAACGCTCCCGCCTCACGGGGCGGAAGCCAGATTGTCCCGGTCCAGAACCTCGCGCACTTTGCGGGCGAGGGCGCCGGGGGTGAAGGGCTTTTGCAGCAGGGCCACGCCGGGGTCCAGCACGCCCTGATGCACGATGGAGTTCTCCGCGTAAGCCGAGGTGAAAAGAATCCTGGTGTGCGGATACAACACTCGAACGCGGTCGGATAATTCCTTGCCGTTCATGTGCGGCATGACCACATCGGTGAACAACAAATCCACATGGCCGGCGCCTCGTTGTTGTTTCAAGCTCAACGCTTCGACGCCGTTGGCCGCCGTCAAAACGGTGTACCCCAGCCGTGTGAGCAAGGTCGCCGCCATCTCGCGCAAGGCGGGATCGTCCTCGACCAGCAGAATGGTTTCCGTCCCGCGCGGCAAGTCCGGCGTGTCAATGCGCTTGACGGGAATTTCCGCCGGCGCTTCGACTTGCGGCAGATAAATCTTGAAGGTGGTGCCCCGGGCCGGTTCGCTATAGACGCTGATGTGGCCGCCGCTTTGTTTGACGATGCCGTAACAAGTGGCCAGGCCCAACCCCGTTCCCTGCCCAACCGGCTTGGTTGAAAAAAACGGCTCGAACACGCGCGTTCTCACTGTCTCGCTCATCCCGACGCCCGTGTCGGTGATGGCCAGCATCACATATTCCCCAGCCTTCAATTCTGGAAAACGGCTGACATAGGTTTCATCCAGCGTTACGTTGGCCGTTTCCAGGCTGAGTGTGCCGCCGTTGGGCATGGCCTCGGCGGCGTTCATCGCGATATTCACGATCACTTGCTCGATTTGTCCCGCGTCTGCTTTCACGGCTTTCAGGCCGGCGCCCGGCGTGATGCGGACCTGCCCGTTATTGCCCGCCAAATGGCGCAGCACATTTTCCATGCCGGCAAGGATGCTGTTCAAATCCAGGATTGCCGGTTGCAGTATTTGTTTGCGTCCGTAGGCCAAAAGCTGCCGCGTCAACGCCGCCGCCCGGTCCGCCGCCTGCCGGATTTGCCGGGCATTTCTGCACAGCGGACTTTCCGGCGGAAGATCGATCAGCAACAATTCGCTGTGTCCGATGATGGCGGTCATGATGCTGTTGAACTCGTGGGCGATGCCACCGGCCAGTTTGCCCACCGTTTCCATTTTTTGCGACTGAACGAGGTGGTCTTCCGCGCGCTTGCGCTCAAAGAGCTGGCCCAGTTGGACGGCGATGTTGGCGCAGGTGCGCAGCAAGGCATCGTCCTGCTCCCGAACCGCCAGGCTGAAGAATTCGATAACCGCGCCAACCCCGCTTCCAATCGAAATCGGGAAGGCGAAGGCGCTGCGCACCGCTATTAGCGCTGCCAGGGGCGCATTCAGGAAGTCTGCGTCGCCAACGATATCACGAATCCATGCAGGGCGATCATTTGCCCAGACGCGCCCGGCCAGCCCGGCCCCTCGCGCAATGGTCATTTCCCGAGTGCGTGTTTTGAATTCGTCGGCCTGGAGATTCGGGCCGGACCAAATTTCGGAGCAACGCAACAGCCCCTCCCGATTATCCACCCTCCAGAGCAGGCCAACGTCCCAACCCAAAGTTTCGCAAAAGCCTTGCAGGACTTTCGGGGCGGTTTGTTCCAGGGTGGAAAACTCCGCCATGATGCGGCTGATCGCATACTCGATGCTTAATTGCCGTTCTGCTTTCTTGCGCTCGGTGATGTCGCGAACGGTGCCTTGGAGCATCACCCTCCCTCCCTGTTCCATCCGGGTCATGAGCACCTCCGCGGGGAACTCCTCGCCGTCGAGCCGCCGGTGCGTCCACTCGAAGAAGTGGGAGCCTTCGCGCAAGGCCGTCTCCATCATTTCCCTGGCTTTCTCGGCAGAGGCGCGCCCGTCGGGCTGGCGATCGGGAGACAGTTCCCCCGGCCCGAGAGACATGCATTGCTCCTCGTTCTTTACCCGGAACATCTTCAGGCTGGCCGGGTTTCCAGAGGTGAACCTCCAGGAAGGAGGCTCCAGGGTCATGATGGCGTCACGAGAGCTTTCGAAGAGGCCCTGGAATCTCTCCTCGCTTTTGCGCAACGTTTCCTGCGCCCGCTTGCGTTCGGTGATGTCGCGGGCGATTGTGGAAATCCCGATCAGGATCCCCGATGCATCTCTCATCGGCGACACCGACAGCGACACGTCGATGAGGCGGCCGTCCTTGGTGCGGCGGACGGTTTCATGGTGGGATATGTGTTCGCCCCGGTGGATTTTTTCGAGGATTACCCGAATCTCCTCAAGCCGATCGGGCGGCACGAGGATTGCAACAGATTTGCCGATGACTTCGCTCGCGGCGTAACCATAGACGCGCTCGGCCCCCTGGTTCCAAGTGAGGATGTTTCCGTCCAGCGACCCGCTGATGATGGCATCGTCGGAGGACTGCACGACCGAGGCCAGGAGCGTTTGGACCTCCTCGACTCGTTTGCGCTCGGTGATGTCGCGAACGGTGGCTTGGAGCATTACCTTTCCCCCCTCCTCCATCCGAGTCAGGAGCACGTCGGCGGGGAACTCCTCGCCATCGAGCCGCCGGTGCGTCCACTCGAAGGAGTGGGAGCCTTCGCGCAAGGCCGTCTCTATCATCTCCCTGGCTTTCCCGGCAGACGCGCGCCCGTCCGGCTGGCGCTCGGGAGACGCGTCCCCTGGCCCGAGAGAAATGAATTGCTTCTCGTTCTTTGCCCGGAACATCTTCAGGCAGGCCGGGTTTCCAGAGGTGAACCTCCAGGAAGGAGGCTCCGTGGTCATGATGGCGTCACGGGAGCTTTCGAAGAGGCCCTGGAATTTCTGCTCGCTTTTGCGCAATGATTCTTCCGCCTGCTTTTGGTCGATGCGCACGGCGATGTTCTTGGAGATCGAGGCCAACGCTTCCAGGGTCGTATCGGTAAGAGTATGACGAGCGAACATCGCCACCACACCGACCAAACGATCATCAACCACTAACGGATAACCGGCAAAGGCGACCATGCCTTCGCGTTTGGCCCATTCCTGATCGCCTACGCGCGGATCGCCCACCACCTGGTTGGTCAGATGCGGCTTTCGTTCTTCTGCAATCAGTCCGATCTTGAATTTGCCGACGGGCACGCGTCCATGCAGGCCGTTGAGATGCGTGTACATGCCAGCACTAGCTTGCAGCTCCAGCATGTTCTCCCGAGCATTGAGCGTCCAAACTCGCGCGAACGCCGCGTCCAACTGTCGCACGATGGCTTCGCTGCACCCCCGAAGCATTTCCGCCAACGTTCCGCCACGCGTCAGTGCCGTGCCCACATCTGCTCCCAGAACCGCCAACTGAGATCGTTCCCTAAGGGCCTCTTCTGTGCGTTTGCGCTGGGTGATGTCCTGTTTGATGGCAATGTAGCGGGCGATCACACCGTCGGCGTTCCGCAACGGGGTGATCGTCATCTCTTCGACATAGAGGTTGCCGTCCTTGCGGCGGTTGGTCAGTTCCCCGTTCCAGACCTGACCGGAGGAAATCGTCTGCCACAGGTTTCGATAGAACGCCTCGTCCTGTTTGCCGCTTTTAAGGATGCGCGGGTTCTGTCCGACGACTTCCTGTGCTGTGTAGCCGGTGAGAGCCGTGAAAGCGGGGTTAACCGATTGGATCGTGCCGTTGTAATCGGTAATCACGATGGCATTGGCTGCCGCATCGAGCGCTGTGGTCTGGACGCGAAGTTCTTCCTCGGTGCGTTTGCGCTGGGTGATTTCCGCTTGCAAAGCTTGGTTGGTTTTTCCGAGTTCCGCGGTGCGCTGCTGGATGCGTTGTTCCAACTGGTCGTGCGACTGGCTCAGGGCTTCTTCCGCCCGCCGGCGCCCGGCAACTCCCCGAGTCACTCGAAATGTGGCGTAAACGGCGATGGCGGCAGTGATCAGACAGGCCAGGATAATCATAAATGCGCTGTTCCCGGCGCGGCATCCAGCAGCTCCCGCACTTTGCGTGTGAGCGTTGCCGGCGTAAAGGGCTTGGGTAAAAAGGCCATGCCCGGATCCAGCACGCCGTGATGCGCGATGGCGTCGTCGGTGTATCCTGAGGTGAAGAGGAATTTGAGATCTGGATAAGCTGACTTCAGCCACTCCGCCATCACTTTGTCGCCCATGAGCGGCATGATGACATCGGTGATCACCAAACGAATCGGGGAACCTTTATGCTCACGCGCCACCTGCAACGCGTGCTGGCCGTTGGAGGCCCTCAGCACTTCATAACCCTGGGCTTCCAATACGTCGCGAGCCAGATGCCGCACCGCCGGCTCATCCTCCACGACCAGCAAGGTTTCCGTCCCGCGCGGCAATGGTCCTTTTTGGATGGGACTGGCCGCCGTATCCAGCGGCAGATCGACTCGCGGAAAATAAACTTTGAAGGTCGTGCCTTTGCCAACCTCACTGTAAACGCCGATGTGACCGCCGGATTGTTGGACAATGGTCTGGCAGGTCGCCAGCCCCAAACCAGTGCCTTTGCCCTTGGGCTTCGTCGTGAAAAACGCCTCAAACAAGCGCGCTTTGACTTCGTCGGTCATGCCGGTTCCCGTGTCACTGACACTGAGCATTACGTAGTCGCCGGGAATTGCGCCGGTGTGTGTCCGCGTGTAGTTTTCATCCAGCGTGGCATTGCTTGTAGCGACGGTGATCTTGCCGCCGCGCGGCATGGCGTCGCGGGCGTTGACCACCAGATTCATCAGCACTTGGCCGACGTAGCCTGAGTCGGCCTTGATCCGGCCGATGTCTTTGCCAAGGGCAAAGGTCAGTTCGATGTTCTCGTCAATCAGCCGCCGCAGCATTTTTTCCATGCCGGACACAACATCGCTGAGGTTGAGCACGACGGGCTGCACCGTTTGCTTGCGGCTGAAGACCAGGAGTTGCCGCGTCAATCCGGCCGCGCGCTCCGCCGCCAGCCGGATCGCTTCAAGATGATTTCTCAGCTCTTTATCAGGGCCCAGTTTCTGCATCATCAATTCGCTGTAACCCATGATGATGGCGAGGATGTTGTTAAAGTCATGCGCCACGCCGCCGGCCAACTGGCCGACCACTTCCATTTTTTGCGCTTCGATAAACCGCCCCTCTGCCTGTTCCCTCCGCATCGCCGCTTCCAGGTGCAGCAGGCGGACTTCGAGCAGGTTGTGGACCCGCATCAACACCTCCGCAAAATCGAACGGTTTGCTGACGCAATCATTCGCCCCGGCTCTGAGCGCGTGCAGTTTTTGCTCCGGGTGGGCGGTGATCACGAGAACCGAAAGATAGCCGTCGGCTTCGATTGCCTTCAGGCCTTCCATCACTTGGAATCCATCCAGGCCGGGCATCAGAAGATCGAGCAAAATCAGGGCATAGCGGTTCTTGCGGTGCATCTCGCAGACCTCCTGCGGATTCCGCGTGGACGAAATGGAAACGTAGCCGGCGCCTCTCAGCATTTTCTCCAGCAGGGAGACATCGGCTTCCTGATCGTCAACAATTAGGATGCTGGCTTTAAGAATGTCCGCTGAACTGATCATACGATTGGCTCTCCCTGAGTTGCGCCGCGGGGCCAAAAGACAGCTTGCAGGATGCGAAGAGGGGACTTTTGCGGCGCTTTGCGGGCGGATTTCATTTTTATTTTTCCCATAAAAAAGCTCCCAGCCAATCCTGCCTGCGGAATGCCCGGCCGGCTTGTCCCTGTTCCTGATGAAGACCCCAAGCGCATTTTGACATGAAGTTCATGCACTATCGCCGATGCCACAACAGACTATGAGTGACGTTGGGTTAATTTGCCGGCGCAACCAGTTGGAAGAATTGCTGCGCGCCAGTGATGGCGTTGGTGCAGGGACTGGCCGCGCCAGGCACGTTGGTGAAGACGCCGGTTGCGGCAGGCGCGGCCAGAAGGGCAAAGACCGAGGCGGGGTCATTCCAACTCAAGACGACGGCATTGCTGATGAGTTGAATGTTCAAGGCAATGGGCACGAGCGATACCACCAGGCTCACATTGGCGGTTGCGCTGCTGTAATCAACCGTGTCGGCAGGGGTGAAGAGGACGCCAAGCGTATTGGTGCCCGGACTTAACACCGCGCCCGCGGATGGACCATAGGCAAAGCTGCCAAGCGTGTTCGCCGTGGCGTCCAGTTGGTTGGAATTGAGGGCGGTGCCATAGGTGATGGCGGACGGCGTGATCCAGTTCAGCAAGGTGGCGGCCATAGTGACGGTGAGCGTGCCGTTGCTCAGGCTGACCATATAATTGGTCAGGCGGTTGTTCGGGTCCACCAGTGTGGGCGTGATGGAATACGTCCCCACCGGACTGTTGCTCGTCGCGCTGCAACTGTAAGTGGCCGTGATATTGTCCCCGTCCTGCAAGCCGGTGATTGTGCCTGTGAATGCCGGGTTGGTCTGGCCATACGCCCGGCTTGCATTGGAGGCTGTCACGGTCAATGGCGCGGGCGATATCACCAAGCTCACACTGTCGGTTGCGCTGCTGTAATCAACCGTGTCGGCCGGGGTGAAAAGGACGGAAAGGATGTTGGTCCCCGTGTTCAAGACCGTGCCGGCGGATGGATCATAGGCAAAGCTGCCAAGCGTGTTCGCCGTGGCGTCCAGTTGGTTGGAATTGAGGGCGGTGCCATAGGTGATGGCGGACGGCGCAATCCAGCTCAACAAGGGGGCGGCCATAGTGACGGTGAGCGTGCCGTTGCTCAGGCTGACTATGTAATTGGTCAGGCGGTTGTTCGGGTCCACCAGTGTGGGCGTGATGGAATACGTCCCCACCGGACTGTTGCTCGTCGCGCTGCAACTGTAAGTGGCCGTGATGTTGTCCCCGTCCTGCAAGCCGGTGATTGTGCCTGTGAATGCCGGGTTGCTCTGGCCATACGCCCGGCTTGCATTGGAGGCTGTCACGGTCAATGGCGCGGGCGATACCACCAAGCTCACACTGTCGGTTGCGCTGCTGTAATCAACCGTGTCTGCCGGGGTGAAAAGGACGGAAAGGATGTTGGTCCCCGTGTTCAAGACCGTGCCGACGGATGGATCATAGGCAAAGCTGCCAGGCACGTTCGCCGTGGCATCCAGTTGGTTGGAACCGAGGGCGGCGCCATAAGTGACGGCGGACGGCGTGCTCCAACTCAGCAAGGGCGCGGCCTGCGATACCGTCAAGATGAACTGGCGGCTTTGCGCCACGCTGTCATTGAGGTTGGTGAACCACACTGTGTTGGTATAGCCGCTGACGGTGAGCTGGGCGGCGGCGGAATTGAGGCCGACGCTTACGATGGCGGCGGCTCCGCCGGAGGTGAGCGTGCCGTTGCTGGAGGAGGCGGTAAGCCACAGGGAGGTGTTGGCCAGGGTCCAATTGAGCGGAGCCGGGGCAGTATTGGTCAAGGTGAAATTCTGATTGGTAACGCTGAACGGTCCGCCAAAAGGGCCGGAGGAGACAAAGCCCGCGGACGGAGTGATCCGCAGCGGCTCGGGCGAGAGGGCATTGATCAAGCCGGCCCCGTTCGGGGTGCCCCAACCGGTGCAAAGATCGTAGCCGGAAACCGCGAAGTACAAGCCCTTACTCTGGGCATTGGTGTTATTGCCGGTGGTGATGTCGTGGAAAGCGGACGTGTAGGAAGCCCCCTGGCCGAGCGTATAAATGGCCGGATTGATAAAACCCACGGTCGGGCTGCCGCCGCCCGCCGCCTGTTGATTGACCAGGGCGGTAAAACCCGCCCACAAAGGCGCGGCACAACTGGTGCCAGCCACCGCGTACTCCTGGCCATTACTGGCGACGACGAAAATGTTTTCCGCCGTCAGGGCGACGTCCGGAATGTTTCGCTTGGTGGTCGAGCCGTGGTTGGAGCTGTTGACGGCGTTCGTTTGCCAGGATGGAATGTTATAGACGGTGCTGACTCCGCCGCCGCTCCCGAGATAGTCGCCGGAGCCTTGGTTGCCCTCGTTCCAAACCGTTTCCGAAGCGTAGGACACGCCGGAACCGTCCATCGTCAGAAGAGTTCCGCCGACACTGGTCAGGTAGGGACTGTCCGACGGCACCGATATCGTGCCGGTCCACGCGTCTCCGTCTCCCGAGGCTTGAAAGAAGGACTGGCCTTGCGTGGCCATTTTCTGAAGCCATCCATCCATGTTCGTGTTTGGGTCGGGATAGTGGCGAGAACCGGGAGACCCGGTGTAAACCCAGGAAGAGCTGAATTGTTTTATCTTGTTGCTGGACGCCATGCTGTCAACGATATCTTGGAAGGCTGTGGCCGCATTGACGCTTGAGCCGGCTTGAAAAACGACCACCGCCGCCAAACCGGGCGCCATGGCAATGGCCATCTCAATGTCGAGCGAGACCTCGACAACTCCCGAGCCGGGAGGTCCGGTGTAGTTGGTCACGTCAACGTTTATCAAAGGGACGTTTGTCAGCCCGGCCTGCGTCTCGTAGGACACAATGTCATTGCTGTAATAGCCGTCCAACTCCAACAACCCGACCATTTGGCCGGCGCCACTGAGGGAAACTCCCGGCGCGTAAGCGTTCCTGAAGTCACTCCCCAGATAAAGGCCATCGACCCCCGATCCTGACGCTGGCACAGGCTTTGTGTTCACCGGCTTCAGGTGCAGCATCGGGCGCGGCACGGCATAATCGCCCAGCCCCACAATGTCCAGTATGGGCAAGTCCGCATTCACCGTCGGCTCAACGTCCGGGGCATAGAACTGCCGGGCTTCAGTGGGATGTTGATAAGTCCGCAAGGTGACATGGAACGCCTTTTCAATGTCCGAAGCCCTTCCCCGGATGTCGAGCAACATGCGGCTCTCACGGGTGGCAACGACTTCAAGCCCGTTGCTCGTGGCGAAATGGATGACCGTTTGGTAATCCTGCGCGGCCGGCCCGAACCTTTCGGTGAATTGGGCGGGCGTCAGGTATTGATGGTAATCAGGGCTGGCGGGATCGTAGAGGCGTTGAAGCAGGTTGGTCAGGGCTTCGCCGTTGCGCAAGGGCAGGCTGATGGCCAGGCGCAGGGAATTCGTCCCCGGAAGGCGGCCCAGCGGCTGCAACAGCGCCGCCGCTGCTGGCACATGCCCGCGCAACACGCGCATTTCCCCCGCGCGGGCGGACATCGGGCCAAAAATGGCAATGAACAGCGAAAGCAGGAAGCCCGGCATGACAACCGGGCGGAAAGGGAAAATCGCAAAAACAGCCTTGGGAAAGAGACCTTGCGATTTCATAGTTTTTGGGAACGCGCAAGTTGTGTCCGTCAACGTTGCCGTCAGAATCTTGCGTCTGACCACGGGAAAAGAATAACTGAAACGCAAATTTTTGTCAAAGGAATTTGGTTAGTTTGGCATCCGGGGTTTGCTTTCCGGGGCACCGTCTTCGACGCGGTAAAGATGGGTCTTGGTGCGGAGGTAGAACGCCTTGCCGGCCACCGACGGCGAGGCCATGAGGCCGCTGTCCAGTGTGTTGGTCGCCACTATGTCGCAGGCGCGGCCAGGCTTGAGGACGGTGGTGACGCCTTGCACGTTGAAGAAATACAGCCGCCCGTCGGCATAGATGGGCGAGGCTTCGTAGCTGCCGCCAATTCGTTCGGTCCACACGACGTCTCCGGTGGCGGCTTCGAGACAGGTCAGGAAACTCTCCTCGGCCGCGGTGTAAATCAGGCCATCCACCAGAATCGGCGAGGAGTATTTGCCGATGTGCGTCTTGCGCCGCCAGGCCACGTGCGTGTCGGTCACGTCGCCGTGGCCGTCCACCCTGACCGCAAACAGTTCGGTCTTGGACAGGCCGCTGACAAAGAAGGCCAGGCCGTGGTCGAACAGCGGCCGGGGCGCGGCCGACCAGTCAACATAGCGGACCCTCCAGAGTTCCCGCCCGGTGCGCGGGTCGTAAGCGTAGCAGGCCTTGGCCCCGGCGCTGAGCAGGAGCGGTTGGCCGGCGTTGGTGACGATGACCGGCGTGCTGTGGGCTTTGCGCAAATCCCCCAATCTGGCCCTTTCGCCCGGCACGTCCTCATCGTTAAAGGCGACGGACCGGTTGGTTTTCCAGAGGGTCCGGCCGGTTTGCTTGTCGAGGGCAACGGTGTATTGGAGATCGACGCCGTCCATCGTGAGGATCAACAGGTTTTCGAAGAGGATGGGAGAGGAGGACGGGCCGCGGTAATGGCGGCAAGGCAGGTCG
>Ga0326728_10008035_pt1 | contig 26565 bp, 14 predicted proteins | sample MB3enrmetagenome_FD_207602 | JGI IMG/M metagenome (GOLD analysis project Ga0326728, IMG submission 207602) | Lab enriched peat soil microbial communities from McLean, Ithaca, NY, United States - MB31MN | ecosystem: Environmental > Terrestrial > Soil > Wetlands > Peat | place: USA: New York... | reverse complement strand
CGGGCATCCAGCTTTACAGCGTGCGGCAGCAGATGGCGCAGGACTTTGAAGGAGCGCTGGCGGCGGTGCGCGAGGCCGGGTTCCTCGAGGTGGAATCTGCCTCGCTGCCGAAGAAGCCGGCGGCAGACATCCGCACAGCGCTCGACAAGGCGGGGCTGAAATGCGTCAGTTCGCACCGCTCCTTTGTCGACGTCACCAGGGACCTGGATGCCACCACGGAGTTTGAGAAGGTCATCGGCGTGAGCTACATCATCTGTCCGGGACCGGGACGCAGGAACCCTCCTGATCCAGGCTCAAAGCCGGGGCCGCTGACAATCGACGACTGGAAGTACAACGCCGAGGAGTTCAACAAAACGGGCGAGAAGCTGGATAAGGCAGGCATCACTTTCGGCTATCACAACCACTGGTCGGAATTTGTGCCGGTCGATGGCAAGGTGCCGTACGAGGAGCTGCTCAGACTCTGCGAGCCGGACAAGATGACCTTCGAGATGGACTGCGGCTGGGTGAAGGTCGGAGGCCAGAACCCCGTCGCCCTGATGAAGAGGCACCCGCACCGCTTCTCCATGCTCCACGTCAAGGACTTCCATCTTCCGCCAAACGTCTCGTACGCGACGCACGAGGAGGCGAAGGTGACGGAGTTGGGCCGCGGATCGATTGACTACAGGCCCATCTTTGCCCAAGCCAGAAAAAACCAAAAGATTACGCACGCCTTTGTCGAGCAAGAGGCATTCGATATGCCCTGGCAGGAGTCGCTGAAGGTGGATGCGGATTACCTGAAGAACCTTACTATCTAGCGCATCTCCATCGCACGAGGATTCATGACTGATTCAACTGAGACGATACTGGAAACTTTTCGGAAAGCCAGTTGGGATTACACCTTTGCGTTTCTGGCTTTGCGTCTGTGGCTGGGCGTGCGCGCCCTGTTCGTGGGCATTGAGAAATTCGGCGCCTATAAGTCGGTGGCGATGCCGCTGATCGACCCCACGACCGGCCAGCCGGACGCGAGCGGCGTGATGGTGAACGTGAACGTGAAGTCGTATGCGCTGGCCAACTACGCGGGTATTCCTGCCTCGATGGCGAGCAAGTTTGCGCACGAGCCGCTGCTGCCGAAGTTCTTGCTGGTAGCCTTCGACCGCATGCTGGGGCCGGCCTTCATTCTAACCGGAATCATGCTGCTGATCGGGCTGGGCACGCGGCTGTCGCTCGCGGCGCAAGGTCTGCTGTTCATCGCGCTGACGGTCGGCCTGGTGCTGATCAATCAGGACGACGGCGTGGCCTGGCTGGGCATTCATATTGGACTGGTGGCGGCCGCGTTTCTTCTCGTCGAACATAACCGATTTGCGGTGTTGAACAAATGGTGAACCCGCTTCTGAATCGCCGTGACTTCATCAGCGCGACCGCGGTGGCTGGCGCCGGCATGCTGCTCGATGGCTGCAAATCGGAATCCGGCGAGGAGAAGGCGGCGCCAAAGAAACTTTCGCTGAATACTATCAACGTTGCTCTCATCGGCTACGGCGAAGAGGGCAAGGTTCTGCTGGACCCGCTGCTGAATATCGAGGGCGTGCGGGTGGCGGCGCTGTGCGACATCTGGGACTTCCACCGCAATGAGGGCGCGCGCTACCTGGAGAAGATCGGCAACCCGGTCAATGCCTACGAGAATTACGAGGACCTGCTGGCTAAGGAAAAAGATCTGCAGGCCGTGGTGATCGCGACCCCGGACTTCTGGCATGCGCCGATGACCAACACCTGCCTGAAGGCCGGCCTGCACGTCTACTGCGAAAAGATGATGAGCAACACCATCGACGGCGCGCGCTCCATGGTGGCGACCATGCGCGAAACCGGCAAGCTGTTGCAGATCGGGCATCAGCGGCGCAGCAACCCGCGCTACCTTTTCACCTTGAACCGGCTACTGCACGAGGCGCAGTTCTGCGGGCGGCTGACGGCGGCGCAGGGGCAATGGAACCGCGCGGTGAAAGAAGATTTCGGCTGGCCCAAAAAATACGAAATGCCCGCGAGCATGCTTGCCAAATACGGCTACAAAGACATGCGCCAGTTCCGCAACTGGCGCTGGTTCAAGGGACTGGGCGGCGGACCGCTCTCTGACCTGGGCGCGCACCAGATCGACATCTTCAACTGGTGGCTGGGCTCGCCGAAGTCGGTGATGGCCAGCGGCGGGCTGGACTACTACAAGAACCATGACTGGTATGACAACGCGATGGTCATCTACGAGTACCCGATGGCCGAAGGCATGTTGCGCGCGTTCTACCAGGTGCAGACGACGACCAGCGCCGGCGGCGGCTACTTTGAGATGTTCATGGGCGACGACGGCACCATCAAGATGTCAGAGGATCCGTCGATCTGCGCGATCTGGCGCGAAGCGCGCGCCACCGAGGTGAGCTGGGACGACATGGTGGCCAAAGGCTACGTCAGCCCCAAGCCGACCAGCGGTGAGGAAGCGGCCAAGGTGGACGTGCGCGAGACTGCGCAACTGGCGGAATACGAGATCCCGGTCTTCTTCAACAAGCCGGTGCACCAGCCGCACCTGGAGAATTTCTTCAACGCCATTCGCGGCAAGGCGAAGCTGAACTGCCCGGCCGATGAGGCGTTCACCAGCGAATACGTGATCCACAAAGCCAATGACGCGATCGCCGCCGAGAAGCGGCTTGTGATCACCCCGGAGGAAGTGAAAGCCTAAGATGATGAAGAACTCTCGAAAGAATTTTGCCCTATTGGTAGCTCTGCTGGCTGCCGCCTTCGCGTTTGCGCAGAACCAGGAAGTCTTGAAGACAAAGCTGCCGACGCCGCTCTTTGTGGGCACGCCGGTACCGCTGAACGTGCCCAATCTTGAGCCCCCGGCGCGCGGCAAGCGCCCGGATTTTTATGTTCCGGCGGGCACAAGAAACCTGGCGCTGAACAAGAAAGTCACTTCCAGCGACAACAATCCGGACGTGGGCTCGCTGGACATGATCGTGGACGGCGACAAGGACGGCAATGAAGGCTCGTGGGTGGAGCTGGGTCCGGGCAAGCAGTGGGTCGAGATCGACCTGGCGCATCGCGCGAACATCTACGCGGTGATCGTGTGGCACTTCCACTCGCAGCCGCGCGTGTATCGCGACGTGGTGGTGCAGGTCTCCGACGATCCGACTTTCCACTCCGGCGTTACGACGATCTTCAGCAACGACTTTCACAACGAGCTGGGCCTGGGCGCGGGCCACGACCTGAATTACATCGAAACGTATCAGGGCAAGCTGATCGACGCCAAGGGCGTGGCAGGGCGATATGTGCGCCTCTACAGCAACGGGAATACGAGCAACAAATTGAACCACTACATTGAGGTTGAGGTGTGGGGCAAGCCGGCCTGAGTCCGTCCGCGCGGTGGATGCGCTGGGCGGCGTTCGCCGCGGTCGCGCTATTCGGTTTGGCTGTGCGCCTGCCGCAACTGGGTGCGCGGCCCATGCACACCGATGAGGCCGTCAACGCATACATTGTTGGACAATTGCTGGCCGGGCAGAAGTATACCTACGATGCGCAGGACCGGCATGGGCCGGCGCTGGCCGCGCTGGCGTTGCCTCTGGTCCGCTTGCAGGGCGCAAAAACATTTGCTGAACTGACGGAAGCGGAGTTGCGCCGCACGCCGGTTGTGGCCGGAACGATTACGATTCTCCTCTTTGGTGCAGCGGCCGAGATCTTCGGCTTTATGCCGTGCCTGATCGCCGCGCTCTTGTTTGCCGGCGCGCCACTCACGGTCTATTACGACCGCTATTTCATCCACGAATCGCTTTTTGCCGCCGCCACCTTTGGGTTGATCCTAAGCGGCTGGTACGCGTGCACGCGTTGCTCCGCGAAGTTGGCGGTGTTGGCCGCTGCATGCGCCGCGCTGATGCTGGTCTCAAAAGAGACCGCGGTTCTGCACTTTGCTGCGCTCGGTGGTGCGGTGCTCCTCTTCTGGCTCTGGAATCTGCGCATGAAAAACCCGCGCAATTTGTGGAGGCCCTGGACGCTGCTAACGGCAATTCTGGTCTTTCTGTTGCTGAGCGTGGCTCTCTACACCTGGTTCGGTACGAACTGGAGCGCGCTGGCCGCGCTCGCGCCCGCGGCTCACAACTTTGCGGCGCGTGCGGGCGGCGAGGGCCATGCGAAACCCTTCTGGTATTACGCGCATCTGCTTGCCGGCGGCCGCTCAGGCGCGCTGATCTGCACCGTGGCATGCATCGGGCTGCTGCTGGCGGTGCGCAAGCGCGAAGCTTCGCCGTTTGCCTTGCTGGCGTACTACGCAGTTTTGGTTTTCGTCCTCTACAGCGCAATTCCATACAAGACGCCGTGGCTGGCGCTGAACTTCTGGCTGCCGATTGCTCTGCTTGCGGGGTTGGCGGCCGCGTCGCTGTGGCAAGTGTCCGTGAAGCATCGAGCGGTGCGCGTCGCGCTGCGGACCGCTTGCTTTGTGGTGGCCGCCGCGGCCGCGGTTCTCATCGCTCAAGATACGCGGCAGCGCGTCTTTCTGCATCCTGCCGACGAGGACAATCCCTATGCCTACGCGCACACCTCGGAGGATTTGCTGGGGCTGCCCACGGAGCTTGCGGAGATGGTGCACCAGGAAGGGCTCGCGTCGCCGCGCATCGCTGTGATCGCCGCCGATCCGTGGCCGCTGCCGTGGTACCTGCGGCAATACACACAAGTGGGCTATTGGCAGCCGGGGCAGACGGTGGGCCAGGCGGATTTTTACGTCACCTCAACCGACGCCGCGAACCAGTATGCCGATCAGCTCAAGAATTTCCACGCGGATTTCTTCGGCGAGCGGCCCGGCGTGCTGATCCTTCTGTGGTCGCCCGTGCCGAAATGAGAGCGTATGGCTGAGATTCACCAATTCCATCATCGCGCCATGGCGACATTCTTCGAGGTGCGCATCGTCGACGAAGAAAGAACCTATGCAGCGCAGGCTGCACAGGCCGCGCTCGATCTCGTGGATAAGCTGGAATCGCACTTAAGCCGCTTTCGCCCGAACAGCGACATCGCGCAGATCGCGGAGTTGGCCCTAGGCGAGACGATGCGGCTGAGCGAGCCGGGCTTCGCCTGCCTGGAAATCGCAAAGAAGATGGAGGCGGCCACGCGCGGGGCATTCTCCGCGACGGCGGCAGCTCACGCGATGCAGGCCGCCGTGCCCGCATGGAGCCTGCTGCCGGAGGAGCAAGCCATTCAGTGCCAGAGCGGGCGGTTGCAATTCGATCTGGGCGCCATTGGCAAGGGGTTTGCGCTCGACCGCATGGCGGAGCTGCTGCGCGAGTGGGACTGCCCGGCGTTTCTGCTGGTCGCGGGAGGCAGCAGCATCCTGGCGGGCGCGGCCCTCGGGAATGCAGCTGGATGGTCGTGCGGCCTGGGCGACGACAACGCGACGCAGCGTCTCTTTTTGGCGCATGAATCGCTGAGCGGTTCGGGGCTGGCGGTGAAGGGAAATCATATTTTCGACCCGAGAACGGGGCAGCCGGCGCAGCGGCAGAATCGCGCCTGGGCTTTGACGGACACCGCAGCGGAGTCAGACGCGCTCTCAACGGCGTGCATGGTGCTGAGCGAAGCAGAGCTCAACGAGGTGTTGGCGCAGAATCCCTCGTGGCTGGTTTTTCTGGAGAAGGATGGTGTCGCCCGGCCGATGGGCAGCCGCGCGCTTCCGCATGCGACCGAAACACAATTCGGCAACATCACAGATCCACGGATTTTCAACAGACCGCACAAAACATCGGGATGATCCAACCAGAGGGAGTTCCAGTGATAAAGAACCCACGCCATTTCGCGATGCTGTTACGTAGCTCAGTTCTCACCACACTACTTTGTGGGTATCTTTTGGCTGCCGCGATCTCGAGTTGGTGCAAAACTATCGGGGCGCCTGACCCCTCACGGAACAATGTGGTTAGGGACAGTCTCGGCAGCAGCGAACTCGATTCCATGCCGATCGGCAACGGCGATCTGGCCGCGAATGTGTGGACGGAGCAAAATGGCGATCTGGTACTGCTTGTTGCCAAGTCAGACGCGTGGTCGGAGTTGAACAAACTCGACAAGATCGCTCGCATCCGCGTGCGTCTCACAGACAATCCATTTGCCGGTACCGGCGGCTTCACGCAAACGCTGCATCTGGAAAACGGATCGGTTGAGATCCGCAGCGGTGGCAATCGGCTTTTGATTTGGGTGGATGCGAACCGGCCGGTACTCCATATACAAGGCGACTTTGCTCAGCCGGTTGCAGTTGAGGCTCGGCTCGAACTCTGGCGCAATCGCGTCCACCCTTATAATCAGCCCTCTCCTGACCGCGGAGGACTCTTTGGGTTGGGCAATCATCCTCTGCCGATGGACTGGGCCGCAGACACAGTATTGCCGGCCTCGTCGCATCGCCTCACCTGGTATCACTTGAATCCCACCAGCATATTTCCCATCGTTCTCGAGCAGCAGCACCTGGAATCCCTGCAGACTAAATATCCCGATCCACTGCTGAATCGCTGTTTTGGTGCAACACTGGTCGGCGCGGGTATGATCGGAATCGATAACCGTACGCTTCGATCGACCGGGAAACTGAAAAAGCTTTCTGTGGATCTGGTGGCGCTGACAACCACCGCTCCGGACACCGTGGCAACCTGGCAACAGAAACTTGACGTATTGATTCGTTCGTCTAAAGCTACTTCGCCGCAGCTAGCGTGGAAACAGCATCAGGCCTGGTGGAATGCTTTCTGGAATCGCAGTTGGATTCAGCTGGACGGCCCGCAAGAGACTCGCGCCGTTGAGCAAGGTTATGCCATCCAGCGCTACATGATGGCTGCCTCATCACGCGGAGCTTATCCGGCAAAGTTCAACGGTGGTCTCTTCACCGTGGGTCACGACCTGCCGGACGATGTTGATTCGAACGAGAAAGAACACAGTCCCGATTATCGGAGGTGGGGCGGCTCGTACTGGAACCAAAACAACCGGTTACTCTACTGGCCGCTTCTGGCAACCGGCGATTTTGACCTGATCAAGCCCTGGTTTGATATGTACCTTCAGGCTCTACCGCTCGCCAAGGATCGCACCCATGCGTACTACCACCACGACGGAGCGGCTTTTATCGAAACCATGGACTTCTGGGGTCTGCCGAATCTTAATGACTACGGATGGGATCATCAGAGCATCGAAGTCGAAAGCCATTATATGCGCTATCACATTCAGGGCGGCATTGAAGTAGTCGCTCAGATGCTCGATCAGTATGACCTGACCCAGGATGCGGAGTTCGCCCGCGATAAGATGCTCCCTTTCGCCAATGCGATCCTCACCTTTTATGAGCAACATTGGCCCAGCGATGAAAATGGCAAGCTTCTTCTGTCTCCTTCCCAGTCGATTGAAACTTACCAGTTGGATGCAGTCAATCCAACGCCGGATATCGCAGGGCTTCACTCAGTGGTGGAGCGGTTACTTCAGTTGCCCATCGGCGTAGTCTCGGACCGGCAGCGTGAGGCTTGGAAGCGCCTGCGTGAAAAACTTCCATCGATTGCAACCGGGACGACTTTCCACAGCAAGATACCCCCGCACGGCCAGGGCGAATCCGATGGAATTCAAGTGCTACTTCCCGCCAGGTCTTACGGAGGCACAAAAAACAGCGAGAATCCCGAGCTTTATGCGGTCTTTCCCTATCGAATCTATGGCGTGGGCAAAAAGGACCTCACCTTAGCGCGGGATACATTTACCGCGCGGCTCTTTCCAAGAGATACGTGTTGGGGACAAGATGGCGAGGATGCAGCGCTTCTCGGTCTGACGGCAGAGTCACAGAAGGCGGTTCTCGATGAGTTCACAGAATATGGAGATCAACGCTTCAAATGGTTCTGGAGGTCCGCCTCTGATTGGATCCCCGATCTGGATAATGGCGGTGCCGGCATGATGACGTTGCAACTGATGTTGCTTCAGTCGGACGGTCGCCGCATACAACTCTTGCCCGCATGGCCATCACACTGGACAGCAGACTTCAAGTTGCACGCTCCCTACCGAACCACGGTGCAGGGCCACGTCGAGAATGGCCGCATCACACATCTTGTGGTCACCCCCGAAGCACGCAGAAAGGATCTGGTGATTCCTGGGACAAGTCAGTGAGCGCATCAAAATAAGCGTACAAGAGAGCTTGAGTCGTGCTGCACGCATCACTCGGTTGCGTTTGGCTTCAGGAAAATACGGACCTCTTTAGCGTGGGCATGCAGCGTGAGAACCTTTGTGTCCGGATGCCAGGTGAATTCGCCGCCACGCACCTTTACTGGAACACCCGCGCCGAGCTTGAATCGCTCCTCCGAGTGAGAATCGAATTTGAGGTACGAGATCGAATCGGCCCTGTATTCGATCTTCTGGATGACCGAAGTGGTTCGCAGCAAGTGATTCTGGTCATCGGGAGCAAGCTCCGGCATGGATGCCATGGCGCGCAGATAGTGGCGCACATAATCTCCGTAGCCGTCCGTGAGCCAGATATCGTCGTTCGGGTAACGGTTGCGGCCGTCGTCATTCACGGAGTACGTAGCCCAATTGAGCCGCCGCACTTGCTGTTCCCTGTCCGCACAGTCGCCGGTCTTCTCGCAATAGAGCAGCCGCACCCAGGCGTGGCGAGCGGTATGGCTGTTCCCCGGCACAAGGTAAGCGGTCTGCTCGTTGATCGGCGTCACCTGCAGTGCATCAAAACTGTGATTGCCGAGCCGGTTCTCAGTCCATTGCAAAATCTTCAATGCAACGGATGTGCTGTCCGGGCTCCACTCCGGGTGGTCCAGAATCCAGGCGGCCAACGTATCCGCATTGATTTCAGTGTCGGAGTAGTTCTCTGTCCCGACATCTTCAAAGAACGGCCCCCACTTGTTGCCCGGCACGGCAAACTTCTTCAACCATGCTTCGACAGTTGCCGAGGTCTTTCGATAGGCCGCGATGTTGCCCTGATGCAAGGCCGCAAGGTTGCCAAACAACTGCAGCGTTGGTGTCCAGTTGGACGTATAGGCCGCGGTTACGATTTTGCCGTTCTTCATTACCGATGCGGGCTTGCCCGTGGCGGCGTCGACGCGAAAGGGCCAGGGCGAGTGGCTGGCATCGCCGGGCACAGCCGTCGCTGCCAGTGTGTCCGCAATGCGAATGGCTGACGTCAAATAGCGCTGGTTTCCAGTCTGCTTGTAAAGCAACACAAGCTCCGCGCCGAATGCACCTGCTTTGTCGGGCTGCAGGTATCCTTTCCCGGCGCGCATGTCGCCGTCGAAGCGTCCCGAACACCCTTCAAGGTTGTACGGATAGGGAAGATTTGCATAGAGGCTATCTGCGGCAGACATGCCGTGATCCAGGTAGAAGTCCGCCATCATTACCATGTTGTCGACGAGCGCAGGGTCTCCGAGGTAGCCGTAGAGCAGATTCCAGGACTCGATGGCCATATCAATCTGGTCGCCGCCGATGCCGCGAGGATCATCCTCGTCTTCCTTCCAAACCTGGTGCTGGAGGTAGTAGGGAATGCCATTGCCACAGGTCCGCATTTCATGCCAGAACTTCCAGAGGAGACGCAGATCGTGGTCGTAGGCGACGGATGGGTTGGCGCTAAACCAGGGAAGAATTGCGCCGCTGTCATCCGTTCTCACGTCGTGGTAGACAATGTGGGTATTGTTCACCGGGAAGTCTGCATGCCTCTGCGCAAGCGATATTGGAAAGCCGCCTGACATCGACGCGAAACACAAGGCCATGGCCAGTTTTGCGAACCGCCGGAAGCCATGGGACGTCAGGACGCCCAGAGAGTTTGGAGTCATGCAATTTCCTCGATCCCGAAACCCGTGTCTCCATTTACTGTAACGATAGACGGTGGCTTTCGATGCACGGAAGGCCGAGACAGGATCAAAGATGTTGAATCGCCGTTCGTTTTGTTTTGGCGCTCTCACACTCCCCGCTTTCACGCTCCCTTCGCTGGCGTCGGCGGTTCCAGCGCCAGCGAGTTCCCTTACCACCGAGCCTGCAGTCTGGAGCAAGCTCCGCAAGATTCGCTTTGTGTTGAGCGATGCGCTCGACCACCCCTTCTACTGGTGGCCACGAACGCTGCTCAGTTATCCGATTGCGTTTCAGGTTCCGGCTGATCTGGATCGGATGCAGTTGACCCGCGTCGACACAGGAGAACGAGTTCCCATTCAGTTCTCCGATATCGCGCAAGACCAGGCCGGGATCCATTCAGCGGCGCTGCACTTTTTCTCCGATCTGCCCAGTGGGGGACGGCGGGAGTTTGTTCTGACCGCCGCCGATGAGCCGGTGGTGAGTGCAGCGCAGGTCCGTGAGGAACATGAGGGCAATACGATCGTTCTCGATACAGGGCCGATGCGCGTTCGTATCCCTGCGACCCAGCAGGTCTCAGGAGATGCGCCCGGCCCGATTATGCAGGTTTCGCGCGGCGGACCATGGGTTGGGGCCTCCACTCTCAACCTATCCGGCGATCCGGTCAAACAAATTACGACAAATCGCGTCGCCGGCGGCCCGCTCTTTGTTGCGTACGAAGTGGCCTATGAGACCGAGGGTGGCTCCAGGTATGTGGCGAGGATTCAATGCAACAGTGGTTTTGATTTCGTTCACCTGCGGGAGGACATGGATGGGCTGCGATCGGGCGCTCGCGGCATGATCGAAAGCACCTGGACAGGATTCGAGGTAACCCATCGGCAGACCCCGAACCATCCTTTTCCCGTACCCGATCAAATCCGCAGTTATGACGATTACGCTTGGGAACGCATCGACCAACCATGGCCAACGCGCGACGTGCGGTTCGGCTCAAGCCGGCCGGTGTATCCCGAAGCGTTGCCCGAGGGGGAACTGCCTGTGGTTCTTGGCGTTTATCAGGCTTCCACGGCATCGAGCGTGGGGACCAGCGCGACCTTCTGGGCCCAGCACTCGGGAGATGCGCTGGGCATCTTCATCGATAAAGTCGCTGCATGGCAAGATCATGAGTACGCCTATGAGGTGGAATCTGCCACGCTCGAAGTACGCTTCAACTATCGCGAAGGGAGATTCTCCTGGAGGTGGCCTCTGGCCCGCGGTTGCCGTTCCACCTGCATCACCTTCCATGACCACGAGAAAGATAAGCAGGCACAGCACCAATTGGAGCAGGACGCTCAGGGTGTCCGGCAAGATGGCCTCACCTACAAGGTGTTGCTCAACTTCACGTCTTACTCAATGTTTCTGCAGAACCGCTATGGCACACTCGATTTGAATTGTGTCAAAGACTGGGTGCTGGAATACCCGGCGGGCGCGCGCCGCCCGCCCGACATTTTCCCAGAGGCTACGGTCGCGAGTCCGGAGGAACTTGAGCGAAACGTGCTGGCCGACAATTATGTCTGCACGCTTCCGGTTACGGGGACGCGCGAGGATGGCGGATTCAATCCGGTGAGGGCCCGGCACATTCTTGACTGGTGGATTGCCGACTTCAATTGCATGCGGGCAGGGATGACCGATCGCCAGCGCACGCGGCTCACAGCCATGTTTCTGTTCATCGCCTATGTGCACGCGGGCGACGACTTCATGCCGCTCATCCCCATGCTCAGTGGCCATCCCAATTTCCTGGCTGATGTAAAGGGCGTGCCACCTGCAATGTCGTTTCTCTTTCCCGAACACCCAAAGGCGCAATCCTGGGTGGACATGTGGGAAAAATGCGTAGAGTTGGTTACTCGCTACAACACGCGTCCTGCCGTCGAGACATGGGACGCCGACGGCGGCCGGTGGACAGAGAATCTGGGCACATATGTCTGGGCCTTTCTGCGACCCTCTCTGCGCACCGATTTCCTGGTGAGGAACTTTGATGGCATTGAGCGCTTCGCAACGCCTCAGCTCGCCCAGATGGCCGACTGGCTCGTGAACACGCTTTCCGCTCCCTTCAACGGTGAGACCGAAGAAGCATTTCATGCGCTCCAGACTTTGGATTATGGCCATGAGTGGGGTGCTCTTGCGCCCGGCAAAGGACCGTTCCGCGTTTTTCCGCCACAGGGTGCTCATTCCGAGCGGCGCATCCCGCCGCGTTCCCTCTGGTACCTGGGAACCTGCCTTGAGCGTTACGCGCCTCTGGCGGCGGAACACGCCAAGTGGGCAGCCTTGCCCACGAGCCAGGACATGGAGACACCGCCGCAACCCCCGCCTCCCTGGCGCGACATCATGTACCGCGCCCCAGACAACCGCGGCACCAATCCGCATCTGCGCAGCCGCAAACACACCGGATACGGCGTCGTACTGAGATCCGCCGTCGGGTCGCCGGAAGAAGTGTCGATCCATCTCGAGCAAATTGACCAGGGCCCAAACTATCGCTGGGGCTGGGCCGGCGAGGGCGGATGCGGCGTCCTGTACTTCTTTGCTGCCGGCAAGGCATACAGCTTCAACGGCTCTGAAGATGTGGGCGACCGCAGAGATCATGACACCGACTTCTGCACCAACTTCGGAGTTTTCATCGACGGGGAATTTCGTTCCGTCGGCCAGAACGTTCTCTCGCAGCCTCTCTACGATCTGGACGCCGGCCAGTTTGCAGAGATCGTGCCCCGGCAAGGTCCTGATGCCTATTCAGCCCCTGAGTATGCCAGCCGCAGCGTCCTGCTCGCGGGCCACGACTACTTCGTCCTCTATGACGCGGTGATGAATCAGTCTATCGCCCATCGGCTTTCCTGGTTTGTACGCCGCGGAAGCGAACTCCCTTTTATCGAATTGGTGCGAGGGGCAGACCCCAAGGTCAGAGAGACGCAGCGCACGGATATCCAGACGGCCGCAACCACGGGCGTCTGGTTCGATGGTGTGGGAGATTCCATGGCGGTGGTAAGTCACCGCAGCGACCTCCAGGTGGAGGCGACAGACTTCGGCTGCCGCGTGCATTCCGACGCCATCGACGACCTGGTCTTTCGCAACCCGCAACCCGTTCGCTTCAGTGATGCAATGGCTTCTTTTGATGGCACAGCGGGTCTGATCCGGAAGAAAAAGGATGGATGGGAATTCGCGATGTTTCATGGGACCAGAATCGGCGTGTCACAGATTGGCACATCCAAGCCCGGCGCTTCCGGGTTTACTTTCAGCACAACGGATACAGACCTTGGTATCAGCTGCTCCCTCATCGCAGGTCAGCCGCCGCGCGGTGAGTACTACGCACCCGAAGCATCCTCTGTGACCATTACCCTTCCGCCGATTTCTGCCCGTACGCGGTTCTACGTCGACGGTGAGCCCCAAACCGAACCGTCAGCATCGAGTGCGCTCGTCATCAACCTAAAGGCAGGGCATCATCAGTGGGAGTTGAGTGATACCTTGCCGGTTCCGATCGCACCGAGTATTTTGAGAACCGAGAACCGGGCAGGAGGGGCTCGAGTTGTGATTGCCTCCGTTGCCGCTGCAACCTCTTACCGGCTGGAGTTAAGCAGGGATCATGGCGCCACGTGGTCGAAAATCGGAACCCAAAGCGAGCCCGTGATCGAGGTCAGCGGACTCGTCAACGGAGAGAAGGTTCACGTTCGTGCCATCGCTCTGAACTTAATCCATGAAAGCTTGCCTGGCCCGGAATATCCACTCTACGTCACCAGCGATCCTCCTCCTCCTCCCGATGGCTTGCGATGCGAGCTGCACACGGGATCTGCCACCATCAGTTGGGGCGAGGTTCTCGGCGTCACCGAATACCGGCTCTATGCGCGTCTCGCCGGCAAAGATGAATTTCATCTTCTTTACCGGGGAATGGATCGCAGCTTTGAGGAAAGGCGTAGTGGGATTCAATCTTCCAATGCCTTCCCTGAAACGTCCGCCGCCGCCACTGCCGATCTCATTGAGTACTGCGTGACCGCCGTCAACGGCAACGGAGAGGGGGCCAGATCGCGCAGGTCCGACACCAATCCCGCATCCTGGCGCAATTGGGATCCCAGACCGGGAGAAGGATTCCGCCGCGTTTATTCGTTTCCGCCCGACTCCTCTCCACCCCCTGGCAGCGTGCCGCGGTACTATCCACGCTGAACGGTCCCGGCTGGATTTGCGCGTGCATCTGCGCAATGTGTCCGGCCTGATGCTGGAGAACATCCACGGTTCAAAATATCCGGCGCCGATCAGTCAAGCGAAGCGGATTCTGAACACCGCTGCGAAGTCGGTACTGGGCCGATACGCCTTCGGCAGTTCTAACTGCAGGCAATCCGCGGTTTGTTTCCATGGCAACGTCTCTTCGGTTCCGAGCAATTGCACATGCTCGACTTTTCTTGCGGCCGCGAAAGTTCCCAGAGACGAGATCGCAAGCGCCTTGGTTGGCCAACCCAGAGCCAACGCATAGACCACGGTGTTTGACTTGTTGCGCGTAAAACGGATGTCGTCGGCGCCAAAGTTCATGGGGTTGCCAGGCTGACGCGATCGCACATCGCGCACGGCGGGCCCTTCGCCGTATACCTTCCACGGCCGGGTCTCATAAATTGCTTCTCCATTCACTTCAATCCACGCCGTAATCTGATCAAGCACCGCAATTTCCTTTGTATCGATGGTGCCGTCGGGCCGGCCGGGAATGTTCAGAATGAAGGTACCGTTTTTGCTCACCGTATCAATGAGCCAATGAATTACGTCGCGGGGATGCATGTATCCGCCGTACTCTCCGGGCTGTTCGAAGAGGCTGCGATCGTAGTGCCAGCCGCCGATGCAGGTCTCCGACTGCCAGGGATAGGGCATGATGCTGCTGGTCACGTCGCGCTCAATATCCGCCACGAGGCACTTGGCCAACTGCGCCGGCACGACCTTGGTGGTAATCACGCCATCCATCTTGCCGCCGTGGGTCTTGAGATTGTGGTTGTAGTAGTAACAGCTTGCATTCATCCCGCCCCAGCCTAGCGGCAACAAACGATTGTCTAAATAAAGAAGATCGGGATTGTGCTGATCCACAAGGTCGCAGGTCCGATCGTAGAAGTTTTTCACATACGAGATATCCGGAAGCGCGTTGGGAGGGTGCTTGGGGCCATAGAGTTGCTGTGGGTCGAAGCCTTCCCACCACTGGCCTTTGCCATCGGCAGCGGTCAGGCATCCGTCGTAGGGAGTTCCTGCGAACGCGCCGGTCTTATCGGTGTCGTGCGCGGTCTGGAACCACCACCAGTTGCGGCCCTGGTGTACCGTGACGCCAAACCGCAACCCCTGCTTGCGGGCCGCCGCAGCCCACGTGCCCACTACGTCGCGATGCGGGCCGATGTTGACAGCATTCCAGGGCTGATGGCGCGAGCCCCAGGCGTCGAAGTTGTCGTGATGGTTGGCCAGCGCCAGAAACAGCCTGGCTCCGGCCTTTTTGTAGCGCTCAATGAGCGCGTCCGGCTCCCAGTTCAGCAGCGTCCATTGCGGGCACAGATCTTTATAGCCAAACTGCGATTGCGGGCCGTAGTGCTCCCGGTGGTAGTTATATTGAGCAGAGCCCTGCATATACATGTTGCGCGCATACCAATCGCCGGACTCGGGTACGCATTGCGGACTCCAGTGCGCCCAGATGCCGAACTTGGCGTCGCGATACCATTCGGGCACTTCGTACTGCTCAAACGACTCCCATGTGGGTTTGTAAGGTCCCTCGCCTCCCAGTCCCGGGATCGGAGAGACCATCGGTGCGCCATTCCAGGAGCCACCGGGGACCGGAAGATCAGGCGGCATGGCCGGGCCGGACTCGGAATTGGGACTTACATACCAGGTAGATTCGTCGAGCTTTGCTTTCTTAAACCGTCCCTTTTCCAAAACGTAAAACACGCGCTTGTCCGCCGGCGTGGCGCAGAACTGGGCGTAGTCCTGCGTATAGGCTTCAAAATCGCTGAGTGCATCCGTAGCCGTTGCCGCGATCTCTTGTGCTGGAGCTGGCAGAGCCAGCGCAACTGCAGCCGAGGCGGCCAATTTGCAGAAATTCCTCCGTTGCATCAGGCTTTCTCCCTGCGCTTGATGAGCTGCGCGCATCTTGCAATCCACCTGTCTCTTCTCCTTTACGTGTGCGGCTGCCTGGCCCGATCTTTGGCGCCAGAGTGAGAGTATGCGCCGACGCCGCAAAGGTCAGAACGGCCTCTTCAGCTTGATCCGATAGACAAACGCATCGTCGCAAGGCTTGACCGCGGGAGTGGTCAGCTCCAGCGCTTGCTTCGTGAACTCCCATTTGATTGGCTCGTCGCTGCCCAGCATCTGGATCGATTCAATCTCTGTGGGATACAAGCCGGGCCATGTCTGTCCTTGAGGCACGAAGCTGGTGATGGACGCTTTCTCGCCCGGCCATGCAAGAAGCGTAGCGTACAAAGTATCGTTCTTGCAGGTGAAACGAATGTCCTGCGCAGTGTACTGGAGAGAATTATCCTCGTTGAACGGACCGTTCTTCTTCAGCTTTGTGGGCCCCTCTCCGGCGCGGAGCCACGGGCTGGTGCTGTAAATTGCTTCCCCGTTGATACGGAGCCAATCGCCCATTCGTTTTAGCCGTTCCCTGGCGGGCTCGGGGATGGTGCCGTCCGGCCTGGGGCCAACGTTGAGGAGCAGGAAGCCGTTCTTGCTGACGCGATCCACGAGTCCGGTCACAAGTTCGTTGACCGATTTGAATCCTAACTCGCTGACGTAGCCCCAGCCGCTGCCCGCATCAATCGTTGTGTCGGTGATCCACTCTGCATAAGTCATCTCGGTTTCCTGGCCTAACTCGAGATCGTAAATACCTACTCCGGGAGTTAGATCGTGATGCTTATAAGTGATGATAACTTCCTTGTCGCGGGCGGCTGCATGGTTGAAGTAATACTCTGCGAAATGCTTTTTGTACGACTGCTGAACCAGCTCGAGGCCAAAATCAAACCACACCAGATCGGGATCGTAGCGATCCACGACCTCGATCAGCTTTCCCTCCCAGACATCCAGAAAACTCCGATCGGGCAACGCGTCCTTGGGATGGATGGCTCCGTACAAGCCCGAATAGCGGGGATCGCCCAAGTCATAGCGATTGTCCCAGGTGGGGAAGTAGAACCAGTGCTCTGCGTGGTGGAACGCAGTCATGAACTTCAGTCCGTGGCTTTTGTAGGCCTTCTCCAGTTCGCCTACCACATCGCGTTTTGGGCCCATCTTTGCAGCGTTCCACTCGGAGTATTTCGTGTTCCACATGGCAAAGCCGTCATGGTGTTCCGCAACCGGGCCGGCAAAGCGAGCGCCAGCACTCTTGAAGAGATCTGCCCATTCATTGGGATCAAAATGGCTGGCAGTGAACATGGGGATGAAGTCCTTGTATCCGAACTTCTCCAGCGGGCCGTAGGTTTCGATGTGGTGCTTGAAGTCGTCTGAGTTGGGATTGGTGTAGATGTTATGCGCGTACCAGGTGCCATTCTTGCCGTATGCCGGGACAGAGTAGACGCCCCAGTGGGTGTAAATTCCGAATTTCCCATCACGGAGCCATTGGGGTGTTGAAATGTTGCGCAAAGAGTTCCAGTACGGCTTGAAGGAGCCATTGTCTCCGCTCGCGGGATTGGCCGGACCGCTTCTTCCGAGTGCCGGCAGGCTCGCAAGCGAAGCTGCAGAAAGCGTGGCGCCGGACTTCAGGAAATTACGCCTGTTCACCTTGCTCATCAAACCTCCTCGTTAATGTTGGAGCAACATGGCCCAACTATTTGTATAACTCGACTTTGTTTCTGCCTTCCGGTCCCTCGATGACAGCCTCGTAAGTGCCTGCTGTGCTTCGAGTCAGGATCAAGTCCGCGGAATGGGCAAGCCGCAGTGCGGGCTTGCCATCGCGATCCACGGAACTACAAGCGCCACAGGCGAGCTTCTGAATGGTTCCATCCGGGGCTGTCTTCAAAGCAAAAGTGCCTTCGTATGAGCCACTGAAATGATGACCACCCAGATCGATCGAGAATGGCTTTGGCTGATGGCTTTCTAATGAATTGAGGTCGGTGAGGATGATGCTGCCGTCCTCGAGCTCACCGCCGATGTCGCGCAGCGGCGATGGCGCAACGCCGAGTTGCGGAATCTTGTCCACGCCGAAGCCATTCACGGCGGCCTTGCCGGCGATTTTGCTGAAAAGATCGTCGATTGGCGCGCCATCGAAATCCCGCGTCGCGGCGCCCTCCAGCATCAGGCGCCCTCCGCGCTGCGTGTAACTCAAGAGAAATGCTAGCGTGCTCCGCTTGGCATATTGCGGGTAGAGGTATACCACGGCGCGAAACACATGGCCGTTCAGAGTGGGGCGATTGTTCTTATCCAGTTGCAGCGAGCCGTTGTCGATCAGGTCGCTGGGAACCACTGCGCAGCGGTAGCCCGCATCCCAGATTGCCTTGACCTTCTCTTCGATGTGAAGGGATCCATTGAGGTCAAATTCATTGCGCACACTTTCATCGGGATACCAGTTGAGCAGCGCGGGCATCCCAAAGATCACCAGAAGCGGCAGCTCGGGAGCGGCTGGATTAAATCGGTTCAGGAGCCGGATCTTCCTCTCGACAGGATTCACTTCGGAGAGAAAAGGTTCGGTAGAGAGATCGACGCCCCAACGGCCGGTGTCGTTGTATCCGTGGTAATGGATGCGCGCGTCGAATCGCGCATCGTTCATTGCTTTCTCGGCAAAGCGATGGATATCCCGGCCGTAAAACTGGTCGTACATGATGTTGCCGGGATGCGCGACCAGCAGTCCCATGCGCAGAGGGAGCGAAAGATCTTCGTCGCTCATGCCGTACTGACGCGGGATGGTCCACCAGTTGATGCCTGTGGCCCAGGCCTCATCGTTGGTCAAGTGATTGTGAAATGTATTGTGAATCCCGGCGAAGTTCTTGTTTCCGAATACCTGTCGCGAATAGCGAAAGAACTCGTTCTCCACGTCGAGCGGACCCGCGCGGAAGAAGTCCCAGTATTCATCGATCGCACGAATGCGAACTTCGGGATGGCCGGCCGGTGCATACCGAGTCGCGAAGAGCGTTTGCACGAGCGGCATTCCCGTGGTCTGCTCGAAGCGCGCGGCGAAGGCATGCCCGGCGAAGTGGCCGCGCCAGGGCGTTGTGGGAACCATGGGAATGCGAATGTAACCGAATTCGTCGAGCGCGGTGCCATCGAGGGGAACGTCGCGGTATTCGTCGATCACGTTGTGAATCCATTGAGCGAAGGCTGGATTGAAGAGGTCAACCGCTCCATACCAGTTTTGGGCGAGGGCAAAGACGGTATAGCCGGCATACTGGGGACCAAGATTCACCGCAACGGAAAGTGTGCCGGGCCGCGGCGAAGAGCTGGTTACCCGGGCGGTCACGTCGGCAAGCGTAGCTGCGTCGTACTCCCCGGGGCCGGTCTTGCGAAACGCCCATGCCCGCATCAGTTCGGTCTTTTGCGGGACCAGCGAGCGCAGCTTGATGGATACGTCAAAGTTGCCGACGCCTTGTGCGTCCAAAGCGCCCTCGCCGTCGGCCACGACCGACTGTTCTTCGTCTGGGTTTGAACTTCTTGCGGCGCTCCCGTCCCCCAGGCCGAGGCTTACGCCGATTCGCAAGCCATTCTCATGGGCGTCTCTGACGATTCCCGCAACGGCATCGTGACCTGGCTTACTGGCGGTGAAGTTGACCCCTTCGCGCGCAGTGAGAATCGGAAAATCAAAGACTGTGTCGTGCGCGATGTGCTCAACGTCGCGAGTGTAGTGCTCGGGATTGAGTGTCGCAGGCGTAACGAACCAGTAGAGAAGCTCGGGATAGAGGCCGGTTTGGACAGGCTCTTCGTATCTCAGGTTGACAACCGGAGCGCTCTTTCTTGTTTGTGGCGAACACGTAACTGCCGCACACACGATGAGGAACCATATGCCTAACTTGCTCATTGCTCTTTGCTCCATATACATTCTGATTGCCCGAGGTCGAAGTTATCAATCTGTGACGACTCGGTTGCCTTGCATGTTCCCGCGAACTTGAAAAAGCCGTGCTGCTGCACAGGAATCGTGTGTTGCGATAGGCAAATCCGGTCGCGGATGGTTTCCTCCCAATCTCTTTGCGGCTACTGGAGTGTGAACTTCGTAGTCAGCGACGCCTCAGACGAACCACCTGCCCAAACGGTGTAAATGCCCGGCTCGACCGCCCACTTACGCTCCGCGTTCCACACCGCAAGCTGGTCGCAGGGGACACGGAACGTGACGGTCTTCGTTTCCTGCGGCTTTAAATGAACCCGCGAGAACCCTTCAAGCGAGCGCCGCGGAGTCTCCACGCTGCTCACGTTTTCGCGCATGTAGAGTTGGGCCACTTCGTCGCCTTCGACGCTTCCGGTATTCGTCACGTCCACTGTGATCTGGATGTCGGCGTGACTGCCGGGCGAGGGCGGCTGCGCAACCAGATGATCGTAGCCGAAGGTTGTGTAACTAAGGCCGAAGCCGAACGGAAAAAGCGGCTTGCCGTCGTTGTCCACGTACTTCAATCTCCGCGACGGGTCGGAGTTGTAGAAGTCCGGCAGTTGGCCAACGGTTTGCGGGAAGGTGATGGTGAGCCGGCCGGCGGGATTGTTGTCGCCGAAAAGCGTCTGGGCAATGGCCATGCCGCCAAACTCGCCGGGGTACCACGCTTCGAGGATGGCGGGAACGTGCTCTTTCGCCCAGCCAATGGTGAGCGGTCTTCCGTTCTCGAGCACCAGCACCGCGGGCTTGCCTGTGGCCACAATGGCCTCAAGCAGTTGTTCCTGGGTGCCGGGCAGATCGAGATTCGAGCGATCGTTGCCCTCGCCGGAGATGCCCCCACGTTCTCCCAGCCCGAGAATCACCACGTCCGCGCTGTTGGCCGCGGCTACCGCCGCCGGAATGTCGGTTCCATCGTTGAAGGTGACTTGCGCGCGGGGCACAATGGCACGAATGCCGTCGAGCATGCTAATGCGCTGACCATTCTTTTCGTTTTCATAATCGGCGTATCGCGCCGCATTCGCATTCGGACCAATGACGGCGATGTGGGCAACGGATTTCGAAAGCGGAAGCAGACGGTTGTCGTTCTTCAAGAGGGTCATCGATTCCCGCGCTGACTCGAGCGATACAGCCAGATGCGCCGGTGAGCGCCACACCTTCGCCTTCAATGTGGGATCGACGTAAGGGTGGTCGAAGAGACCGAGCATGAACTTGACGCGCAGCACGGAACGCGCCGCGCGGTCCACATCGACCTGCGAGAGCGAACCCTCATGCACGCAATCGATGAGCGCGTTCTGAAAAACGTCGTGAGGGAAATCATAGAACTGCATGTCCACGCCGGAGCGAATGCCCATGCACGCGGCATCCTTGAGCGAGGCCGCGACAAAGTGCGCGGTATACAGGCGGCGAATGGCGCCAAGATCGGAGAGCACAAATCCCTGAAAGCCCCATTCGTCGCGCAGAATCCCTTTGAGCAGCATGGGATCGTCGGTAACCGGGATGCCATCGATCTCGTGGTAGGCAGCCATCACGCCCATGGCGTGCCCATCGCGCAGCGCCGGCTCAAACGACTTGAGCATCACGGTGCGCAATTCGCGCTCGCCGATGTGTACCGGCGAGGTGTTAATTCCGCCCTCCGGCGATCCGTGCCCGGCAAAATGCTTGGGCTCGGCGACCACGGTGCGATCGGTATCGAGGCTCTCGCCCTGCGCGCCCTCGACATACGCCAGGCCAAATCGCCCGCTCAGGTAAGGGTCTTCGCCAAAATCCTCTTCCACTCGGCCCCAGCGTGGATCGCGGGCAACGTCCAGCACAGGCCCCAGAATCATGGCGGCTCCGGTGGAGCGCGCCTCTGCAGCGATGGCTGTGCCGGTCTGGCGCGCTATCTCGGGGTTCCACGTTGCGGCCAGGTTGAGCGGTGCGGGGAACACCGTGCCCGTGTTATATCCGAGCAGAGCCTCCTCGATGAAGATTGCGGGAATGCCGAGCCGATTGTGTTCGATCACCCATTTCTGGATGGCGTTCGACTGTTCTGGCGTGGGATAGAGATCGTGAATACTGCCGACGCCCAACGAGCCCAACAATGCCTGCGCTTTATCCGGCTGAAAGAGCGCATCGGGCGTGGCGTGGGTGCCGTCGAGTTGCGCGCTCATCAGTCCCTTCGATCCTTGATACATGTCGAGCTGGCGCACCTTTTCTTCGAGCGTCATGCGGCTGAGCAGGTCGTTCACGCGGCTTTCGAGCGGCGCGCCAGCCCGCTGATACAAGGGGGTGGAGGTCCCTTTCGTGGACGATTCCTGGGCCGCGACCGCGGCGGCGCAACCGCAAAGCGCGAACACAACTGCTGCAAGCGCGAATGATTTCAGCAAAGATATCGTTACACTTCTGGTCGCATGAGACATTGTCGTTTCAACCTTCCTGATCTATTGAGAATCTTGCGCGCGCAGACCTGCGCGGAATGTATTTCACCCTGTTGATCGTGACCCGCTCTGAAAATCCAGATCCAGGTGCGCGTCCTTGCAGGCGATATGAAACTGCTCGGAGCCAAAATCGGTGTGCGTGTACGGATTCTGCCAGCGGGGATAGCCGCGAAGGGGAATCGCAGTCCCATTCAACAGAAAGGGTGTGTTCCAGCCAAATTGCAAATCCCCGTTCCCAGGAGAAGCGTAGCGAACGTGCAGATTCTCCACCGTAACGGCCGCGGCTCGAATGGAATCGACAAAGGCCGGGAACGCCCCGTCGTTGGCTTTGCGGCCCACCTGGCAAATCCACACATTCTCAAAGCCGGGTGCACCAATCTCACTCTCCGCTTCGGGCCCAGATGTGATCCACTGGCGCGGAGCGTGCGAATAGAGCGCAATGTAACCGTCAGCGACACGGCCGAATGTCCAGCCTCCGCCCGACGGCGACGGCACGTCGACGACTTCATCGAATGCCCACTTTGGAAAATACGCGTGCGTGTAGCCATACGGCCGTGATTCAAGACGGCCGGGCACAGCGTGCCGTTCGATGTTGTAGATCGAGATCAGCACATTCCGATATTGCGCGTTGCGCGGCATGCGCCCGTTGGCTGACCAGTAGCCGGGACCCTGGCTGCGTCCATGCGGTCCCGGGTTGGTGACAAAAACTACTGCGTAGGGCCCGAGCGTTGCCTGCCAAATGTGTTGTTGCGCGCCCTCTTCGCCCGGCCGATAATCCTGCGCTGTCGAGAGCATGGCGTCGGGCGTGCGATAGGTGATTTTGTTGGCCTCCGAAAGCAACGCGCCATTTGAATCCGGACTAAGTACACGGCTTGTCGCGGGCAACAGGCCGAGATGCCGCAAAAATCCGCCGGTAGTTTTCAGTGCATGGAAATCCTTGTAGTGCCAAAGGTCGTACTTCTCGATGGCGTCGTAGGTCAGATTGATGACGGCAGGATCGGTGAACGCGCCCATCGCCCACCAGGTTTCAACATCGCGAAGGTTGGTGAGGCTCAAGCCATATTGCGCCGCAGCATTGGACGTGAGCGGGATCGAATGCCGTTCAAGGTTGAGAAACTCCTGGGGCATATCGAGGCCGATGACCTGGAGAACCGGTGGGACAACATACCGTTTGCTTGTGACCAGCATCGAACTGGCCATATCAGCAGATTGCAGCCGTCCGCAGCCGAAAACGAGCGCCTGAAAGGTGAGGAGGCTGTCGCCGGCAGCGCTGAGCACATTGTTGGTATAGGCGCGCCCGTGCGAAGTTCCCAACTGACCGTAATAGGAATTTACAGCGAGATCGAAGATCAGGAGATCAACCATCATGGTGGCGCGCGTCTGAACATCGGGATCCTGTGCAAACTCGACGAGATTCAGAAGCGCCGCAAGGTCCATGTTGTAGTAGGGAATCGAATCCCACTCAGCAGGGCCGGTGCGCGCGCGGTAACGGATCCAGCGCAACACTTGTTCGCGCGCCTTGTCGCGATGCGCGGCTCCGCTCCGCCCATCGTTGGTGAACTTCTCATTGGGGAAGAGCTGCCCCACCAGAAAATCAGAACCGTGGCTGAGGATTTGATGGTTCTCGGTCCACATCTCGGTTTGGGATTCGCCGGGTTCGTCGAGCGCGTACTTATAGTTCAGTAACGTGTCGCGGACCGCACCCACCTGCGCGGAACGCAGAAATCCAGTGTTCTGGTGCAGGAAATAGAGCCGCACAAGGTCCGCCAACGTGAAATCCGAAGGATCGCGCCGGGCGTTGACGAAGGATAGTGCATCATCGAGCGCGGCGGAAGTGATGGTCTTAATAGCGCCGGCCTCATATTTCACCAGATCAATCAGCACGCCATTGCGCCCCTGGGGAGTGCCGCGTTGCGCAACCCAGTCCAGAAACATACGGCGCCGGGTGGCATAGTCGGGAGCGATGGGAGTCTTGCTGAACGGCGCGTCGCCCGGTTGAGGGCGCGCCACTCGAGAATCTTCCTTCGACGCATCGGGCGGCGGACCGGGCTTGATCGAGGTTTCTCGCTCGGCGGCAAATGCGGCCAGTCCGCCACCGGAGGCGAGCAACAAGTTGCGGATGAATTTACGCCGGCGCACAATGATCCTCCGAGCGATGGAATTGTTTTAGTGCGAAACCAGATCCGTGCGGCTTAGCGGCTGCGGCGGAACCACGGTAAACAAGTTTAGATCGATGGCGTCTGCCATGGCCTGATATCCAGTGTCGTTGGGGTGGACGTAGTCTCCCGAGTTGTACTTCTCCAGCATTTGCGTGGGATGCTGCGGATCGCGCGTGATGAGATCGAAGTCGATGAGGCCATCAAACATCTTGGCCGTACGGGCCCATTCGTTGAACGCGGTCCGCGCCTTCTCGCCTTCTGGCCAGGTGCATTGGAAGTTGCGGCAATCCGTCATCTGCGTGGCAACGAAAACCTTGATGCCATGATCGTGCGCCTGTGTAGCGATCTGCGCGAGTCCCCATTCCAACTGCTTGACGAGCTCTTCGTAAGGTTGATGCATGCGCGTCTGCGCTTCAATATCGTTGATGCCCTCAAAGAGAATCAGGTAGCGCACGCCGCTGCGGTCGAGCACGTCCCAGTTGAGGCGCGCAATTGCGTTGGGGCCGTCACCGTCGAGAAGCAGGCGGCTGCCGCTGGTGCCCACGTTGACCACGCCGAGCACGCCAGCCTTGCGGGTAGCCGGATTTTGCGCAAGCCGCACCGCAAGATCATCGGGCCAACGCCGGTTGGCATTCAACGTGGAATGGTTGCCGTCAGTGATCGAGTCGCCGAGTGCGGCGACCGCCGAAGCACCCGGTGCGTAGACGTCGATGCCGGTAAGAAAGTACCAGGAATTCCGCGTCCATGACTTTCCCGCCAGATCGATCGCGCCGGTGGCGTCGCCGGTTGCGAGATAGGAGCTTTGCTGTGCACCCGAATGCACGGTCGTGGCCAGCGTCGGGTCAGGGAAGTAGAGGCTCACGGCGAGGTTTGCCAGCGCAGGCACATCGAGCGCCGCGGGATCGCTCACGATCGTCGCACCGGGAGGAATGGTCACAGCATTATCGCCGTTGAAGGTCAGCATGCGATCGGTTCCGGGCGTGATGGCGCTCTGATCCAGATTCGCTGTTGGAGTTGCGTTCGTGCCCGGATCGACGCTGACGGCAATGTGCGCAGAGGCGATGCGGATCGGGACATTACCAAACCGGTTGGAGAGCCAGATGCGCGTTCTGGAGCCGCCGACGCTGGTATGCACGATGAGGCGCAGGGTTTGCCCCGTGACATCGGGCGCGCTTCCGTTGAAGGCCTCCTGCATCGCCGTGCCCCACGTGGCAATCCATGGCGAACAGTGAGCGGAGTCGGACACCGTTGCACATTGAGCCGCGGAAGAACGAGCAGCACAAGCCACGGCGAGAAGAAAGAACAAAACGCGCAATTGCCCTGCGCGGCGCGTCGACAGCGAATCAGGACAAAGCATCACTTTACCTCTTCCTTCAAGGCCGATGGCTTGCATCATGCCGGATAGTAACGAGGCCAATCGCTGGCCGACGGCGGCGAATCGGGCGGGAAGCTCGACACGCGACGGAAGGGTTCGCCCGGTCTCGGGTCCCAGTTGCGCCACGAGGCAGGATTGGTGTCGGCAATGCGCGAGCGCGTGCTTTCACCGTTTCCATTCGAAGCTGTTACGTAATATTGCACGATGATTGTCTGAGAACCGGGGTGGTTGTCTCCAGGAGCAGCATGAGAACTCTGAACCCAGGACCGTTTGTCGCGATAGATTCGTTCCAGCCCGTGATAGAGCATTTCAAATTCGCTGTCTCCGTCGACCTTTCCGAACAGCCGGTACTCGGTGACGCCCAGCACCTCGCCCCAGCTGACGGTAGCTGCGCCGTCGGATAAATCGACATGCAATCCGTCGGGCGGGGCGGGCGGCTGATCAGTCACATAGATCGGATACTCCGGCCCGGGCTCGCTCTCGTGCAGCGCATTGATGGCGACGGCGCGGACGTGCACCTTCAGCCCGTTTGTGAGGCCGCTCAACTCGATCGTTGGTTGTGCCTGTGCCGGCAATGTTGTCCACGTGGCTCCGGAGTCTTTGCTCAACTCGAGGCGGTATTGTGAGGCCGACGCAACCTCGGCGAGAACTACGCGCGCTCCTCCGGCATGATTCTCGGTGCGCAGAACAGCCGGCGCTATCGGCACCGGCAATTGATCGGTCAACTCCCAACGATGATGCCCCGCGGCGAGATCAATGACAATTGTGTGCTGCTCGCGCCTTGCGTTTTGTGCGGCG